>Ga0209066_10003706_pt1 | contig 17216 bp, 31 predicted proteins | sample All_14_2_FD_187198 | JGI IMG/M metagenome (GOLD analysis project Ga0209066, IMG submission 187198) | Freshwater microbial communities in response to fracking from Pennsylvania, USA - Allegheny Zone_MetaG_DW_15 (SPAdes) (version 2) ... | reverse complement strand
CGCGACGAAGAGGTTCAAGGCGGCCTAGACCTGGGCGACATGCCGAAGGACGCGGCGCCGCTGGCCGACTCTCTCGCCTGGGCGCTGGGCGTGGCAATCGTCAAGGCGGCCGGCCGTGCTGCACCTGCCGAAGCGATGGCCGAATACCTGCGCGAGTACGTCGCCGACGCCCTGCGGACTGGACCCGGGGAAAGCCTGTTCGGTGCTGCGGACGACGTGGACCCGGGGGCCGTGCTGCTGGGCCGCGTGGATCGCCGTCTCTTGCGCCGCAACCCGCCGCGGGGCATGGTGCGCCACGGGAAGGCGGGAACCGTCGTCAGGTATCCCGGAGGCGTGGAGGTCCGTTTCCGGCGCCGCGTGGAGGATCCGACCGCGCTCGCCATGGCCGACGCGCACTACCTCGAAGCCCTCGAGGGCCAGGGGGCACTATTCGGAGGCCTGGGCAGAGAGACCACCCTCCACCAGAACCCGGCGCGGGACCGCGAAAAGGGCTTGTGCTAGGCGAATCAAAAGGATATATTCCGAAGGCGGCCGGCGTTCGGCCGTTCCTCGAAAGGGAATCGACATGACGAAGAAGAAGGCGCCCGCGGTTGCGACCACGGCGACGGGGGTTCAGAAGATCCCCAGCAGCTACAAGGAACTCGCCGCGGCGTTCCGTGCCCTGGTGAAGGAATGCGACATCGCGAAGCAGGTCGCGGCCGACAACTGGAAGAGCATCGGCAAATGGAAGGAGAAGGAAGCCAAGGCCCGCGAGCTGTCCCAATGCGACCAGCGCCGGGCCGTTCACGAAATCGGGAAGCGTGAAGAGGCAGAGGCCGCGCTCGCCATGGCGCAGGCAGGCAAGGCCGGCGCCGAGCAGCGGGAAGCCGCGGCGCTCGAGTACGGCCGCGAGCTGGCCGCCTCCGAGTCCGAGCTCCGCGGGCAGGTCGCCAACCTCGAGACCCGGCTCGCCTGGGCCGAGAATGCCCGCCACGTCCTGGAACGTCGGTTCTACGAGTTCGCCCTTTCCAAGGGCGCGACCCTCGAAGAGCTGCGCGAGCAGTTCCCCGGGCACCGCATCGACCACCGCGGAACGGTGGCGTGATGCGGTGGGCCGTCGTTCGCCACGAAGGCAAGATTCGCGCCTGCATCCCGGAAACGGCCGCAATCTTCGCCACCGTCGTGGATCCCTCCGAACCGCTGCGGAAGATTCCCGCCCTTCTGCCGTCGCCGGGTGTGGTAATTCCTCTTTCCGGTCAACCGGGGGTGTCCCTCACCTGGGAAGACGCGCCGGTCCCGCTGGACGGTCAGCCGGCCTTCGGTGAAGAGTCGGGCCGGGTCGCCGTTGGCGCCGGCCTGCACATCTTCGGAGCCGGGGGGAACTAGTGTTCGTCGCCCTGTTCATCATCTGGGGCGACTTCCTCGCCAGCTCGACCCGCTGCAAGGCGGGCGCGCTGGTGTTGTGGTTCGTGCTCATGTTCGCGCCTACCATCTTCCTCCCCTCGCCGTGGTCCGATCTGTTGACGGGCTCCGTCGCCCTCATGGGCGCGCTCTTCGGGGCGTGGTGGCAGGCAGAGGGGGAAACCATGCGCCGGCGGCTGGATGCTGCCCGCGTGGCCTGGGAAATTGGCTTCGATGCTCGCGCCGCCTGGAAGTGGTCGCGCCAGCTCTCCGGGCTCGACAAGTAGCAGAAGGGGAAACCATGTCCAAGAACGTCAGAACCCCGAAATACCTTCGGGAGTTCGTTCTCTCTCGTTGCCTGGGCTGTACGGTCCGGGTCGAGGCCATCGCCAGGGAGTGGACGAAGCAGGAGCGCGGGCCGATGCCCGCGTTCGGAACGAAGGAGCTTCCGGACTACGCCAAGGGGGCCGCGTCCGACTTCAAACAGATTCGGCGCGCCGTGCTGGATCTCGTGGAAGCCAAGGAAGCAACGATTCCGCACGAAGGATTCGTTCGTTCCGCAAATGAAACCGCAGAATCGAAGGGGGAATAAATGTCTGTTCAGGTTGAAAACGGAAAAGCGTATAACGTCCACCATTCCAGAAAAGGGGAATTCGTTCTCATGGTTTCTTCGCAGTGCGAGGAATGGATTTCGGGAACGATTGTTTCCGGAACGGCCCGTGCTATGATGGATTACAATATCAAAGAGGCCGGCGAGGAAATCACAGTCCGAAAGAGCTTTTTGTATTCCGCGACGGAGGTTCCGACGTGCTGATTCCTCGAAATCATGCCCGCAAAATCTGGCCGCGGTTCGTCGGTGCGATCCTCCGCGGAGAAAAGGCGTTCGAGCTGCGCCAGGAGGACCGCGCCCGGTTCGAGCCTGGGGACGTGCTGGAACTCCTGGAATGGTGCCCGCAGGTCGAGAAGTATTCCGGCCTCGTGCTGCGCTTCGGCGTGGCGTCGGTCCTGCGCGACGTTTCGCACTCGTTCCCGCTCGACGGGTGCGCCTCTCTGGAGCTGGCCCGCTACGGGATCCGCTCCGAGGAAGTGCTCCCCGATCTGTCCTACTTTGAAACAGGAAGGCGGGGGGCATGAAACCAGAAAAGGCGATGCGAATTCATCGAATGATGAATGCAAACAAATTGATTTGCTTGATTGCAACTCATGGAAGGCGCTTCTTTTGTGATGGAAAAGGCGGGGAAATCTCGCTTTTTGAGATGAACAGTAAAACGGGGAAGATTCAATTTCGTAACGCCTGGAGCGGAAAGGTTATTTACATCTATGAAAACGGCGTTGCGCGTGGATTTTCCGGATTCCACCATGGCGGAACGCTTCGTGATTTGGTTAGAATGATGCGGGATTACATCTTTTCCGGGAAAAAACTATCCATTGAATGGATAGCTCCGAAGCATTGGGGGTATGGTATTGCTTCCGATGAGTTGATTTCAAAATGTCGCGATCTTGAGATAATCGAGAATGCCCCGCAAGTGTGAGCGATGCGGCAAGCGCCCCGCGGCCGTGCCCGATCCGGAACGGATGGGGCGGCCGATCCGGCGGATCTGTTCCGAGTGCCACGCCGGCGGCCTGCGTGCTGGCTTCCTGGTGGCGCTTGGCCTCCAGCTGGAGGAGAAGAGGCGCCAGCGTGAGACGAAAGCCGCGAACGATGAGACGGAACACGAAAAAGGGCAGGAGCCCCGCGACTCCTGCCCCTGACTCGGGTTTCCCCTCGTCTCTCGCCCCTTTCCGGTAATGCCCACTCGGGGCGAGGTTTGGCCGGCGTGGCTCGAAAGGGAGAACCCACCACGCCGGCCAGGACGCGCCGAAGCGCGCCCGGGCTATCCTTGGGCCTCTTCCGGCTCCTGGGCTCGGAACTCCACGCCGTCCGCGGGGATCTTGAGCTCTGCGAACAGGGTCCGCGCGCCCTCGACGCCGTAGACCCGGACCGCCTCGTCTGCCAAGGTCTGCCGCTCGAAGGGCGTTCCGGTCTGTGCGGCCTGCACCTCGGGGGCCGCCTGGGCACGTCGGACCATCGGAGCCCGCACCATCGCCGGAGCCGACAGGAGGCCGGAAATCATCGGCGCAAGGTCGTTCAGGAGGGAAACAGCCTGCGCCATCCACGACGGCGCTTCGGGCTCGGGCTCGGGGCCGGCGGGCTGCATGATCTCCCGGGCATCCTTGTGCAGGCTGAGAAGTTGCGACGTCATGGTGAGATTCTCCCGGAAGAGTTCGGACGGGTCTTTCTGGTTGATGGGCACGGGTGGAGCCATGAGGCGTTCGAGTACCTTCGGCACCGCGGCCGCGATCAGGCCGGCAACGATCTTTCCGGCGTCCGTCTCGAAGAAGGACGGCCGGGGCGGCTCGGCCATGACCTGCCGCAGCAGGGCCATTTCCTCCAGCTTCGCCCGGAAGTCCGCGGACCCGCCGGCGGGAATGGCTGCGACGGCCCGGTTCCGGGCTTCGGCTTCTTCCTTCGCGCGGTTGGCCGCGGCCAGAGAGTCCCACGGGTACGCGGGAAGGATGAAGGACCATTCGTGTTTCGGCGCCTTCTTCGCGCCCGTGCCGAGAATGGTCGTCACGACGCGATACCGACCGCCGCCGAACTTGCCGCCGAGGTCGTGCTCGGTGGGCCATTCGTTGTTCCACGTCCAAAGGGTTTCCTCTTCCCCTTTGGCGTTCCGCCGGAATGCGACCGTTTCCGACTTCGCGCCCTGGGGGACGCGAGAGGCTAGAAAGTCAGCGAGTCCGGCGGGCTCTTCGATCTGTCGCCCCTCTCCCAACACTGCCGCCGGCATCACTGCCGCCGGTGCCGAGGTCTTCCCCAGCTCCGAGAGAGGAACCAGGATGTCCGGTTCCATGTTGTTTCCCTTTCGATGCACCCCACGCGGAGCACGAGAGGGAATCTACCTCTTCGCGGCCTTGTCTGGCAAGTCAGACGGGCCGGACAGGAGGAAGAGCGCCAGGACGCCCCCCGCCGCGAGCATCGCGACGAGGGGCAGGGCTTTTCCCTTGACGGCCTCGACGGCCGCCGTCAGTGGGGCGCCGAGTCGTTTCTCCACCGAGCGCAGGACCGAAAGCAGCTTGTCGGCGTAGCCGTCGCCGGTGGCGTAGCCGCCAGAGGCCAGGGCCGCGGCAAACTTGGCTTTGTCGCCTCGCACGGCCCACGCGCCGGGAAAGCTACGTTGCACCACCGCCGCCCAATCGGCGAAGGACTCGGCCGGGCTCGGGTAGCTGCGGAACCAGTCGTCCACGTCATACAGATACTTTCCGTCGCTGGCTCGCTTCTTGACGCTGTAGACCTTCGGAAAGGACACGTTCGGAGAGGAAAGAACCTCTTTCGTCCGGATCAGAACGCGCGCGCCGGTCCAGCTCTTCCCGGTCTTGATGCCGAAGAAGTTCCAGCCCTTGGGCGCTTCGTTCCATCCCGTTTCGAGCCCCGCCTGCGCGAGGATCGACTCGGCATTAATTCCGGTCTGTGCTGCGATCTTGTCGGCGTAGGGCCGAAACTTCTTGATGAACGAATCAATCGCCACGGCTACGGCCTCCCCCCGCTCAAGGCGTCGAGCTTGGCCTCCATGCGGTCCAGCCGCCGGAGGATGTCCACGTTCTGCGCCTCGACCCGGGTCAACTCCTCGCGCTTCGAGTAGCGGGAGTCGAGGAGCGTTTGCACTCCGGAAACAGCTTGCGAGACGCCGAACAGGGCAGCGAGCACCACGGAGGCAGAAACCCCGAGCGGGGCCTCCTTGACGGCCCGCGCGACCCTTCCGGCGCCCTTGGCGGGCTCTTCCTGGGGTTCGGTGGTCTCGTCGCTCACGGTGCGGCCTCCTCGGCCTCCTGGGCCGTCTCTGCGGGTGCGTCGGGGTCGTAGAACTCGGTGCGGCCCATGAAATAGGCCGGATCGTCCGGGTTCTCGGCCTGGGCCTGGGCGACACGCTCGGCAAGCCGGGCGCGCCCTTCCTCGGTGTCGGGCTCCTCGATCTGGAGATCCTTGTCGAGAACGGAGCGATAGCGAATCATTGGCGCCATGTTGTCACCCCGAAATCATGATCCACGGCCGAAGAGCCGTATTCGTGAAGGCTGTTCCGATGGTCGTCGGCATTTCGTTTGGGTCGCTCTTCTGCATGTTCGGCGAAGTGGTCGTGATGGACCGGCCGGAAAGGACCAGATACCGATTGTTCGAGGTCGTGTCGTCGGTCCAAAGGGCCATGTAGTAGAGCATCGCGCCAGTCAGCACGACGGGGGCAATCAACGGAACGACGTTGATTCCCACGGCCGGGGAAAAGCGGTTCGTCTGTGCGATCCGATTCGCGAGCGAGTCGTAGAGCCCCAGCCGGAAATTGCTTCCCGTCGCCTGGGAGAACCAGATAACCATCTGCGAAATGGTCACCGTTCCTTCGCTGATGAATCCGAACGCGCGCGTCCCGGAGTTGTTCCCGCTGCCGGTTCCGGCCTGGGAAATTGCCGATTCCGTCTCGTTCGTCGCGAAGGGCCAAAGCTCTTTCGCGTAGGGGCTCGCGATGGGTCCGCCCGAGGCGGAAATCGTGAACGTCGAGCCCGCGCCAGCATCCACAAAGGACATATTCGCGCCTGCGACAAGGCGCCGCGAATTCGGAAGGGTGGCGGCCTCGTTGGCGATGGTCGCGAAGGTCGCCGTCGCCGGCGCGCCGCCTCCACCGCCGCCAGAGAGAGGGCCGACGCTTGGCCCTTTCGCCTGTCCCGGACGCATGGTCACGAGACAAGCGGGAAGGTGTGTTCGACTTCCGCGCCCATGGTGAAGGTGATTCCCTGCCCATCATATGCCGCGTCGATGGATGCGGAGAAGAACGAAAACGTCTGAATTCCTCCCCAAATCTGGAAGTCCGAGACGCCAGGAACCGGAATTTGCGTGTTCACCTCGAACCATGTGTTGAACGTCGGAATCGGGAGGTTCGCATAGACCAGAGGGCCGCCCGCGGTGTCCGCTTTGAGTCGGATCGAAACGAAATCGCGGAAGTTGAATGGAATCGAGAACCGAGGAATCGGCATCCCGTCGGCGAAATTCGCGAACAAGGCCACGCGCCGAATCATCGGCCTGTCTTCTTGCGCGAACGTCTCAACGATTCCACCGCCGAATCCCATGTTCGAAAGCTGGATGAAGTCATAGACCGGAACCACGTTCACGGGTGCGGCCTTGTTGAGAACGAAGGGAGCAAACTTTCCGTCGATCCCGCTGTAGAGGGTCGTGTAGATCGGCGTGTAGCGGCTCATCCGAACACCTCAGACCGGAACGGGGCGTCCATGATGATCGTTTCCCGAGTCCCTTCGGCGCGCTTGGCTCCCTGGGGAAGCGCCGGCGCCGGGGTCCGGGACATGAATTTCCGGATCCAATTCGCGTCCGAGACCTCGTACACGACGCACGAGACGGCCAGGGAGACCGAGACCTTTCCGATGAGTGCGGGAGTCTGCAAGAGACGGCCCTGCGCGGAGAACTGAATCCGGTTCCCGTCCACCTTGGGAGCGAAGGGGTAGCAGATCCCGAGGTCCGAGAAGTAGGCCGGCGCGGGCACCGCATCGGCCAGGACCGAGGCGCCGCCACGCTGGAGGATGCGGAACGACGGAATCGGCGAGGCCGAAAACGTCGGGTCGATGGCGGCCGAGTAGTCGGCCGGGTCGAGATCCGCGGCGAAGGTCAGGGAAGCCACGATGTAGAGGAACGAGGAACGCAGCTCGACGCCCGGCGAGGCGTCGAAATAGGAACCGTCCCAAGTGTAGGCGCCGGCGACGAGTGGAGCCGTCAGACGGCCCGCCAGGATCAGCGGCCGGGCCTGGGAGTACGGAATCGAGACGACGGAAGCGGACATCGGGTCACCTCTCGAACAGGTAGGCGCGGAGGAAGCCGGTAACCCGACGTTCCGCCGCGGCAAGGTTCCAGAACTGGACCATCACGGTAGAGCCGCCCGCGCACAGGTAGGGGACGCGGACCACGAGTTCCCCGCCGGCGTTGCCGTTGAGGAGCTGCACCGGCTGCCGCTTGATCTGGATTCGCCCGTCGGTTGTCCCGAGCTGTACCTCCACGTCGCGAGGAGCGACGAGGAGGGAAGCAGCGTCGGCCACGGCCACGCGTAGGACGTTCAGACGGGAGGGGCCGGCGTGGGAAAGCTGCACGACGGCCGACACGGTGCCGCCCGCCGGGATCGCGATTTCCCAATCTCCCGGCTCGGTTCCGGCGAGATTGTAGAGGATCGGCTCGACGCGGGCCGTCGTGGTCCGATCCTGGAAGGTTTCAAGGCTGGTCGGCCTGTTGACTCCGGACGCTGGGGCGGCCATGGTGGCCCCCCTTATCGCTGCGGACGGACGGCGTAGACGCTGCCACGCAAGGCGACCGCGGCGTACTGGAAGACGGCCGGGTTCGTCTCGAGGCTGCGGAACTCGAAGCGTACCAAGGCGGTACGCTCGAAGAGGTAGCGCCAGGGGACGAGCGGTCCCATGATCTGGCCTTGATTCGTCGCGCCGGTGCCGTATCCCGGCGTGAAGAGGAGCGCGCAATCGACGAAACCGTTCGTCAGGTTGCGACCCGATCCGCGGTCCGTGATGGAGACTTGGAGGCCGCGGGTAGCCGTGGCGCCTCCGAAAGCCGACACGGGGGCCGCCTGGGGGCGTCCGTTGGAGTCGCAGGGACCGGCACAGATGCCCGACAGGTGTTCGGACAGGAAATCGCCGTCGCCGTCGATCTGGAGCTCCACGGCATTCGTTCCGGCGCCCGGAACGACGCAGGAGCCGGCATAGGCTCGCGTGAACTTCCCGCGCTGCTGTCGCGTGATGGTGCGGAGCTCGGTTTCGATCTGTTCCAAGAAGGTATCGGCGGCCATGTTGTTCCCTTTCCTCGGGCGGTTTCAGGGGTGAAAGATACAACGCTCCCGACTTGCACAGGCACCGGACCGCGTGGTCTGGTGGGTTTCTTCGCTGACGGGCGAGCCCTTGCGGGCTCCCCTGGTGGCCGGCGCGGAGGTTGCGCCGGCCGGGCTCGATCAGCTGCGCTTCACGAGGTTGTTCCGGTAGATCACCTGGAGCTTGGCGCCGTTGAGCGCCGCCGCGATGCCCGCCGGAATGGCGACCTGGAGGCCGAAGGAAACCTGCTCGCCGATGACCTGGGGAATCTCCTTGATGGAAATTCCCAGCTCGCCGGGGAAGTTGGCAACCTGCGAGATGGCGCCGGCCGCGATTTCGTAATGCACGGGCACCTTGGGCAGCAGAGCCGCGCCGGAGTGCCGGAGCCAGAAGTCGGAGCCGGGGAAGAAGTGGCGCCACGCCGAGGCCCCGAGCATGTCGTAGAACGCCGAGACGAACGCGGTGTTGACGACAGCGGTGTTCCGGATCAGGCGAAAGTCGATGTAGTGGACCTCGAAGGCCTGCCCGCGGGGAAGCTGGCCCGGGAGGGTCAGGTTCGTGTCGGCGATGGTCTTCGTGCCGCCCTGGGGCACCGAGAAGAAGTCGAGCTGCTGGACGCCGGTCGCGAGCGTCACGGTGTCATACAGGTAATCGGCCAGCACCTGGGCGCCGGGTCCGAAGGTGCCGGCGCCGAGGCGGGCAATCGTCGCCTGGGCGCTGCCGGGGACGACGCGGTTCACGCGGGCGGCGGGGTTGAGCTGTTCGGCCATGGTGGAAACTCCGTTCGAGAGGTTGGGAGGGTGGGAGCTCGGCTACTGGATCAGTAGCCGTAGCGTTCGGACTCGTCGCCGTCGAGATCGACGGGGGCGGAGAGGAAGTTGTCGTCGGCGCCCATGTCCACGGGAGCGGACATGTAGTATTCGCCGTTCAGATCGACGGGCGCCTCGATGGGCTGATAGGCGAGCATCGTCTCGTCGTCGCTGCCGAGGTAGGGAGCGAGGACGGCGACGTTCCGGCGGATTCCGTCCTGTAATCCGGCGATGCAGAGGCCGAGGCCGACGCCGCGGGCCTTGGGAACCTTGATCGCGAGGAATGCACCGGCCGCGAACTGGACCACGCCGACCATGCGGAGGACGAAAGGATCCTTCTTGTCGGTGGGCTTGCGCGGGAACATGCGGGCGGCTTGGTTGGCGATCATGCGGGCGGCGCCGTAGCCGAGCAGGCCGAGGCCGGCGTCGATGAGCAGGGGCGCGACCTGACGGCCGGCGCTCTTGATGGCCGAACCGGCCTTGCGAGCAGTGCGACGGGCGGGCGTCGGGTTCTTGCGGGTCTTGCGCTTCTTGGTCTTGCGCTTCTTGGGGTTCTCCCGCATCCTGGCCCAATAGGCTTTCAGGGCTGCGGGCATCTTGCCTTTCTTGCTCTTCTTCTTCGTGGCCATCTGTCGCCCCTTGTTCGTTGGAATGATGACGCGGGCGCGTGGCCCCGGATTGAGTAGGAGAATACTTTCGGAATTCGGCACTGTCAACCCCTTTTCAACAGGTTATCCCCGATCTATCCACAATCGGGCGGGAATCTATCAACACTGCCCGGAATCAATCCACAATCCCGCGCGAGTTCACGCGCAGCCGTGGACCGATGACGTAGAGCGTCCGGCCGTCCTGGTCTGTCGCGAGCACGTCGCCGGGGGCGAACTCGTGCCGGTAGGTGGCTTTCGTGCCGTCTCCGCCGCCGTTGAGTTTGTCCGACTCGTACTCGACGGCGACGGCCCGGCCGAGCGCCACGAGGACCAGCGGCGCCGGCTTCCGCACTTCCTGCGCGGAATCGACGGCCTCGCCCTGGAAGGCGGCCCGGATCCGTTCGGCTCGCTTGATGGCGGCCCGGCTCATGCGAAGCGATTCGCGACCTTGGCGGGCGCGCGGGCGGCCTGGAGATAGGGAAACGCGACGAATCCGAGCACGAGGACCGCAGTTCCTCCGAGGATCCAAGGGGCGTATTCCACGAACGCGCCGGCCGTCTTGCCGGCGGACGTGAGGCGGTCAAGGATTCCGGGATCGGCCGCGGCTGCTGCTTTCTCCTGGGCGACTCGCTGCTCGGTGAGGGCCGGCGAGAAGACCTCGAACGAGATCGCGCCGGAGGCGTAGAGGCGAACGATTCCGGCGAGGAATCGCTTTGCCGTCTCTTGCGGAGCTCCGAGGCCGTTTTGCAGGACGGCGACGAACGAGCCCCACGACGGTTTCCCCGGAAGCGGATTCAAGGACACGCCGGCGCCGAACTGCTTCGCGGCGGCCATGTACTGCACGAGGTACCGTCGGAACTGGTCATCCTTCCACGTTCCGAAGATGTTCGGGTCCGACTTCTTGAGCGAGTCCCGAAGGGCTCGAACGGCTGCATCGAATCCAACAGCGTCAGATAGTGCCGCCATGGGTGGCCCCCTTTCGCTTTCCGGATTGGTTCCCCTGGTAGTAGCCGACGGCGAAGCCAACGGCCGCCCACGCCAGGGGCGGAAGGATGCGCGCCAGGAGCGACGGCGCTTCCTGGGTTTGGACCACGACAGGAGTTCCCGCCGGAATCGTGCGGACTGCCGGGGCGGTGCTCACTTGGATTTCGCGAGCATGTATCCGCCCACGACTCCCAAGGCGATCAGACCGCCGGACATGAGAAGGCCTTTCGTTCCGTAGAGCTTGGCCGCGACGGGAACCAGCACGGGCGCGAAGTCAACCTGCACCGGCCCGGGAGGCTGATCGGAAAGGCGTTTGAAATTCCGTTCCACCATCGCCGAGACCGTCGGAACGTCGGTGTCCCGCCAGCCGACGACCATTCGCCCGCCGGACTCGTAGACCATCGGCTTTTTGCCGAACATTTCGCCAAGGCCGCCGGCGATGGCTTCGGCCTTGATCTTATCCGCGAGGCTTGGCATTTTGCGACCCTCCACGCATGAAGAGGAAGCCGCCGACCACGACGAGGCCGACGGGGAGGAGCCATTTCGGGAAGCCCGAGGAGGGAGCGGGAGCACGTCCCGCGGCCGTTGCAGCCGCGGAAGCAGCTCGCGCGGCCTCTCCGGCGGCCATGCCCTGGGCACGACCCGCAGCCGCGGCGCGCTCCTGGGCAGCAGCCGCGGCCGACTTGGCAGCAGCGGAAGCCGCGGCGCCAGCCGCAGCAGCAGCCGCGGCGCGTCCGCGCTTCTCCTCTTCGCTCATGGGTTCACCGACGAAGACGTTCACGGCTTGCCCCCTACTTCCGCAGGAGGAGGACCAGCAGGAGAGCGCCGCCGCCGATCAAGTAGATCGGGGGGATTCCGCCGCCAGTGGCCGGCATCGCTGCGGGCGTTCCATCGGGAGCGGTGCTGCCTCCACCCATCCCGAGCATGGACATTACCGAAGATCCGGCTTGCGAAGTCCCGAATGCGGCTCCGAGAGACGATCCGATGAGCGTTCCGGCGGGCGCCGCAGTGGAGCGAAGGACGTTCAGGCCGACCGAGGCGACGGGGCGAACGATGGCCGAGCCTGCCGAACCGACGCCCGAAACCACCTTGCCGGCGCCCTTCTTGAGATTGGTCAACCAGCCTTCGAGGCTTTCCGGCTCGAACTCGTCGCCGACCATGACGAAGCGGCCCGAGGATCCGCCCCACGGGCGGGCACCGGCGGCGCCTCGAGCGGGAAGACGACGAACGGGGCGACGGGTCGCGGTTCCCTTGTTGGCCGCCGCGGCGCGGAACTTCGCTGGAATCCCGGAAGTCAGGGCAGGCCGGCGGGGCTTGCGGTTGAGAACGTCCGCCATGGAGGGTTCCCAAGCCTTCAGGGAGGCGCGGGCCATGTTGACGCCGAACGTCCCGGCGTTCAGGATTTCCGGTTCCATGTTGTCACCTTCGAGAGTTTCGAGAACGGCCATTTTTCAGCCCTCCGCTAGAGTTTTGCGGGCCGTCCAGTTTTCCGGGCGCCCGTAGCTGCTTGTTGGGTAGGTGGGGTCGATGGGCACCCACGACGACCCGAGACGAACCTCGGTGAAGACGTGATGCAAGCGAAGATCGGGACGACGAGACACGGCCACGACGCGCCAGGGATAGCGCGAAGCGATGGCCCACGCGGCGACGGCCGTCGCGCGGTCGTCACAATCGGCGCCGCGGGCGGCCTCCATGCGGAGGAAAAGCGGACGCTGCACCAGCTCGACGCCTGGGGGGTCGCGCCGGTACGGGATCGCCTGCACGAAGTCGAACAACTGCGGAGGAGTCAGCGAAACGAGGTCCGCCATATCCTGCCAGTATTGGCGGGCGAGCCTGCCAATCTGTTCCCCGGTCTGCTCGACCTTGAAGAGCTTTTCCCTTGTGGATTTCACAATTACAACCTATCTTCCCCGAAGTCGGCTTGCAAGGGCTTTCCGCCCTGGGAGGCCGATAAAATGGGGGGAAATGGGCTTCCCCTCTATACAATACATGAAAGGGATGTTTTCTTCATGAACAAGCCACTCCCGCAGAAAATCGGAGCCGGGGAACGCGACGAGAGAACCAAGCCGGACCCGTTTCTTTTCTTCGAGATCGAGACCGACGAGGGCTCGGAGTTCGTCCCGCTTCCAACTGTACTAGCCGAATCGGCGATGCGTCAAGCGGAAGCCGCGGAGCGCACCGCCGGCGCCCTGGAGCGCCTTGTCGAAGTCATGGCGCAGGCGCACGGCGTTTCCTTCCGCGCGTTCGGAAGCGAGGATCCCGAGGCCGGCGACATGCCCGGAGCGAGCAAGGATCCGCAGGGATGACGGCGCAGCCGGTTGCGGTCGTTTGGTCTGTTTCGCTTTCCGAACAGGAAAGCGAACAGCTCGAACAGATTTTGACCGATTCCGGCTTGAAGCCGGGTATAGAGGGATTCGAGGCGTTAATCCGTCAAATTCTGTCGGGCGATTTCGGCGACGACGAGGAGGAGGACGAGGCGCCGCGCGCACGTCCAAAAACCGACGCACTCGAACAGCTCTTGCGCGATCATGGGCCATTGATCGCCGAAGGTGGAAAGCTCGTTATCGAGGCTGCGAAGCGTCGATTCTTGAGGCCGGGCCGGTGAACGTCCCGGCCTACATCGCGAGCGAAGGGGCGGCGCCTGGAGGTGCCGCTCTTTCCTCCATGCTCCCCGATCTGCACCTTTCCGGCGGGAATCCGTTTTCGGGCGATGCTGGCTTGCGGAATGCCTGGGCCGTGTGGGCTCAGTCGTTCAGCGAGAGAACGCGCGCGATCTACTCCGACGGCCTCTCGTGGCTCTGCCGGTGGCTCGAGATCCCCGACCCGCTCGACGCCGTGCTCCATGTCGCCAGGATGCCGCAGGCCGAGGGAACGGCCCGCCTCGTGGCCTGGGAAACATGGCTCCACGAGATCCGCGGGAATGGACCTCGCACCCTCAAGGCGCGACGGATGGCCGTTCTACAGGCTTTTCGCCTGCTCTACGCTGCCGGCGCAGCGACTTGGATTCCGCAGTTCCCGCGGCGCCGTGCCGAGGCGGAACGGCCGCCGGCCGACTCTCTCTCGATGCGCGCCGCGCGGGCTTTCGTGGCTCGCGTGGACGGCCAGGAGTGGCGAGACGCCAGGGACCGGGCGGTCTTGTGGCTCGTTGTCGGGTGGGGAATCCCTCTCGTGGACGCTGCCGCCCTGGACGTGTCGAGCTTCGACCCGTCTTCCGGTCGCCTGTCCCTCCCGAGGAGATCCGCGCCCGTGGTCGCTCTTCCCGAGATCGCCGACGCCCTGCGCGCCTGGGTGGCAGTCCGCCCCGAGGCCGAAGGGCTTCGCGCGCTCTTCGTTGGGCACCGAAGCGGAGGAGCGCAGCGGATCCGCTGGACCCGCTTGGATGTCCGCGGCCTCTGGTCCATCATTCGCCGGCGATTCGATGCGGCCGGATTCCCCAAACTCCGGAAGGGCGGATTCCGCCATTCCGCCATCTTGGCCGCCCTGGGTGGCGAGGTTTCAGCATGACGCGAGCAGCAGCACGACGGCCGAGGCGGCCCCTTTTCTCCATTCTGGATCTGTGGGCACGGCCGATTTCCTTCCTTCCGATCTTGGGAAGGATCCCCGGATCGGATGCCGTGGCGGCCTTGTGGATGTCCCACGCGCTGGAGAGGCAGCGACAGGCCGGCGAGGGGAATACTTGGATTTGCCCCGCCTGGGAGTGGTACGACGCGACCCTACTAGGCCGGAAGGAACAGGAGCGCGCCCGCCGGTTCTGGACAGGGTTGGGAATCGTCGCCGACCTGCGCGCCGGAGGGGTCGCCGCTCCCGGAAACGCCCTCGCCTATGTGGTGAACGTCCGAGCACTAGATGCGCTCGTTCGTTCGCACCTCGAAGAGGGTCCGAGCCCTGCCCCTGGAGGGGTTCCGAAGCGTCCCAAACGGACACTTCCGAAGCGTCCAAAAGGGACAGTTCCGGAAATGTCCCAAACGGACACTTCCACTAGAATCCCTGTTGTTCTTCCTACGGAAGAAACAGGGAAGGAGAGCGAAAGGGGGGTGCAGGGGGGAAGCGAAACGCACCACGAACGCGAACACGACCAGCAACAGGCAGCCGGAACGGCTGCCCGCGCGCGCTCTTCGGAGCCTGGGGGGGGACCATGCAGCAGCAGCCAGCCGAGCCCGGAGGAGTGGGAGGACCATTGCCGGACGACTTGGCCGAACTGGAACGCCGACGACATCGCGAGGGCCTACCATTCGGCCGCCGCCGCTGGCTGGAGGAAGAGCCGGGGGGGGAAGATTCGCGATTGGAAGGCGTTCGCCACTGTTTGCGCGAAGGTGTGGGAAGCCTCGAGGGAGGGCCAGGAGGCCGCCAGGGGGGCGAAGGAGCGGGCGAAGGAGCAGGAACGCCGGGCGGAGAGCCTTCGGCGCCTCGAGGCCGCCAGGACGCCCGCGAGCAGCCTAACGCCGGAGGAGCGGGAAGCGAACCGGGCCGCCCTGCTGCAAGGGCTCTTCGGGAAGCGGGCGGCGTGATGCCCGCGGCCGTGGAGCTCAAGCCGTGGAAGGGGGGCGGGAAATGGCTTTCTGCCCTGGACGTGCGCGACCTCACCGGCCAGGAGTCGAGGACGGATCGGCCTTGCGTCGAACTCCTCGCCCCGCTGGGATACCTGCCGAGCACGGCCGGAGACCTCGAACAGCTCGCCAGGGAGGGCCGACTCTCGGAGCTTGCGCCGATCTGGTGCCCGCGCGGGTTCCGCTGCGATGCGGCCTCGATTCCGCGCGTTCTGTGGGGCATCTATCCCCCTTGGGCTCGATCCAACCGGGCCGCGGTGCTTCACGACTACCTCCACACGGTCCAACCGTGCAGCAGGGAGCGAGCGGACGCCCTGTTCCGCGAGGCGTTGCTTTCCTGCGGCGTATCGCCGGTGCGGGCCTGGATCATGTGGCGAGCCGTTCGCCTGGGTGGTGGCGGCTACTGGAACGAACGAACGCCCGAGGCCGTGCAGGCCGCGCGCGAACATGCCGCCAGGAATGGCGGATCCCTGGAGGTTGCCCCGTGAACGTCTCGAAGATGAGCCGCGAGAAGATCGCCGCCGCCCTTGCCAAGGGTGGGCGCTACATGAACCACGCCCGCCAGTGGGTGGCCGTGAAGGTGGGCGAGCGGGTCAACCCCGACGACATCGCCCTAGCCATCGTGTCGCCGGATGCCTTGATCGTCCGCGAAGCCGTGCGGATGGCCTCCAAGGCCGGCCGAGGAGCGAAGCGGGCCGCGGATGCCGTCGCGCGCAAGGTACGCAAGAATCCGACCGGAACCGGCGCCGCAGCCGTTGGCGAGCGTGGCGGGTGGTCCATCGTCAAGCCCGAGAAGCGCGACGACGCCGGCGGGATGCTCGCCTGGGGGCCGTCGGGAATGCTCGAGGATTCGGAGGGCCGGCTCTATCCCTTCCGCTGGGCTCTGGTTCCGCTGTCCCGGATCATCCCGAGCAACGATCCGAAGACGGGCCGCCCGCTTCGGTTCTACCTGCCCGAGCTCCAAGGCCGAAACCGGGAAGCCGTGGCGAGTCGGTCGCAGGTCCAGAAGTTGGCCGCCGGTCTCGATGCTCGCCGGCTCATGCTCGCCAGCTCGACGCCCGCGGATTCGGCGCCGGTGGTGTGGAGAGGCACGGGGGAGCGTTCTGAGGCCTTTCTCGTGGTGTCCGGGAACGGCCGCACCATGGCCGCGATTCTCGCGTTCGAGACGGAATCGGAGGCGTGGGAACAGTACCTTTCCGCCGTTGCGTCCCGCTGGAACATGGCCGCGGAGCTGGACGAGCTGGCCCGAGACGAGCGGTTCCTCGCCGTGCGGGTGCTGGGAGGGAAGGACGGCGCGCCGCTCGCGCAGGCCGTCGCGCTCGCCGGTGCAAGTCAGGGCACGGCCTCGGCGGGCCTCTCCGACTTGGAAAAGGCCGTCCACGTTGGCCGCGCGCTGGGGATCGAGACGCCGCTCGCCCTGGGGCGCTTCCAGTTCGCGCGACCCGTCACGCCCGAGACCGTCGGCGACTGGATCGCCGACAACCCGGAGACGTGGCGGAAGATCCTCGCCAAGATGGACCCGGCGAAGGCTGCCGCGATCAACAACCAGCCGGCGCAGGCCGCCGCCCTCGTGGAAGCGGTGATGCTCCAGGGGATCCCGTCGGACGTGGTGGCCGCGGCCTACGATCCAAGCGGAAAGCCCGACCTCGTGCCGGTGCTGCTGGGCATGCTCCCGGCCGTCTGGAGCCTGGAGAGCGCCGCGAACAGCCGGCCGCCGGAGATCGCCGAAGGGTGGCGCCTGCTGCCGCGGCTGCCGCGGGCCTTCGAGTGGTTCCGCCGGATGGACGGAAAGAGCCTCGCGAAGATGCGCGCAGCCTTGCGCGACGAAGAGGTTCAAGGCGGCCTAGACCTGGGCGACATGCCGAAGGACGCGGCGCCGCTGGCCGACTCTCTCGCCTGGGCGCTGGGCGTGGCAATCGTCAAGGCGGCCGGCCGTGCTGCACCTG
>Ga0209066_10003705_pt1 | contig 17217 bp, 12 predicted proteins | sample All_14_2_FD_187198 | JGI IMG/M metagenome (GOLD analysis project Ga0209066, IMG submission 187198) | Freshwater microbial communities in response to fracking from Pennsylvania, USA - Allegheny Zone_MetaG_DW_15 (SPAdes) (version 2) ... | reverse complement strand
CACCAGGACATTGATGCTGTTGCGGGTCGAGAGACGGATGGTGAGGGGGTTGAACTTCGACCCGGAGGTGGCGCTGCCGATATGATAAACCCGGGCACCAGCCAGGAATCGGCAGCGGCAGCCGAGCCGCCGCGCCCGCAGGTTGAGGTCGACGTCTTCGAGGTAGGCGAAAAAATCACTGTCGAACAGCCCGGCCCGGTCGAACAGGTCGCGCCGATAGAGGGCGGCGCCGGCGCAGGCCCCGAACACCTCGCGCTCCCGATCGTAGGGCGGCCCGTCGATCTCCATCGTCCCCAGGCGATAACCGGCCCCGCCCCGTAAAAACCCGTCGCCGGCGCCGTCAATGTAGGAACGGTGATGGAAATTCATCATCTTCAGGGCGAAGAAATCGTAGTCACGGTCCCGATCGATCGCCTGGTGCAAGGCGGCAAGGCAGTCGGCCTGAACCTCCATGTCGTTGTTGAGCAGGAGAATCCAGGGCGCTGCCGACTGGGTGATCCCGGCATTGACCGCGGCGCTGAAGCCCCGGTTGTCCGGCAGGGCGATACATCGCACCTCCGGATAGCTCCCGGCAATGAATTCCACGGAACCGTCGGTCGACCCGTTATCGATGACGGTGACGGCAAAATCGTCAACGGTTTGACTTTGCAGCGAATCGAGACAGTTCTTGAGCAGGTGCCTGCCGTTCCAGTTCGGGATCAGGATCTCAATGGACGGCTCATTGCGGGGCATCGTCACCCTTGGCTGGATCCGGCCCCGGGGCCAGTTCCTTCCGGTACACCGATCTGACGTAGTAAACGGCCTTGTTCTGGGACTCGTGATAGGTGCGGGCCTGCAGTTCGGCGATGAGGCCCAGCGACACGAATTGGAAACCGATAAAAATCAACATGATGGCCAGAAACAGCAAGGGCCGGTCGGCCAGCGGCACGCCGAAGAACTGGCGCTGCAGGGTCATGATCAGCGCAAGCAGAAAGCCGATGCCGCCGGAGACAACCCCCATCAGGCCGAACACCTGGATCGGCCGGGTGGAATAACTGAGCAGAAACTTGACGGTCAGGAGATCGAGGATGACGCGGATCGTCCTTGAAATCCCGTACTTGGATGAACCGAAGCGCCGTGGTCGATGGTTGACCTTGACCTCGGTGAAATCAATGCCCATGCCGCTGGCAATGGCCGGGATGAAGCGGTGCATCTCGCCGTACAGCCTGACGTTCTTGATCACATCGTGGCGGAAGGCCTTGAGCGTGCAGCCGTAGTCATGGAGGTTGACACCGGTGGTGACCGAGATCAGCTTGTTGGCGATGATCGACGGCAGGCGGCGGTTGATGAAGGTGTCCTTGCGGTCGAAGCGCCAGCCGGTGACGACATCGTTGCCGGCGCGGATCTGGTCGAGCAGCAGCGGGATATCGTGCGGATCGTTCTGGAGATCGGCGTCCATCGTGATGATGACGTCGCCGCGGGCATAATCGAATCCCGCCGCCATTGCCGCCGTCTGGCCGAAGTTGCGGCGAAAGCTGACGACGACGACCTTGTCGTCGGCCCGCTGGAGCCCCTGCAGGATCGAGAGGCTGCGGTCCTTGCTGCCGTCGTCGATAAAGATAATCTCGTGTTCGTCCTCCAGGGTGGTGAGGACGCCTTTCAGTTCCTCGTAGAGGAAGCCGATATTTTCTTCTTCATTGAGAAGTGGAATGACTACGGATACAAACAAGAGACGATCTCCGTTGGTTCTAGCATAGAGTTAAAAACGACTATCTCGAAAGGTACAGGCGGTCAAGGGCCTTGTAATTATCGACATAATCATAGAGGTCAATAGTATTGTCGCTCGCCGGCCCATAATGTGTGGTCCAGAGTTCACCGGTCTTCTGATCGTAGACTCTGATTGATCCACTGTCATTGATATTGCCGACAAACTTGCGGCCATATTCCTGACTTGAAGAAGTGGTAATCACCACATGCGTGCCATTTTGCGATATTGAACTGGTGACATTTTCTTTTTCGCCGTGCACCAGGTCGAGATATCCGCTCCAATCGCCACCCCTGATATCCGGACCTACCGGTTCGGAATCAGGGGCATTTTCATCTTTAGGGGTGGTAATTTTAGGGGTGGATACTTTTGGTTTGCTTTCTTTCTTCTCTTCCTTTTCCTCCGCCGGAGGTGGAGCCGAGGTTGAGGTCACCGCCGGTGCCGCGTCTGTACTTGATTCATCCCCTCCACCTGAACCGGCAATTGCCAGTACCGCTCCTACTGCTGCCAACCCAATCCCTCCATAGATCAAGGCGTTGCTGTTCGTACCGGAGTCTTTATTCAAAGGGAGATCGTTTTGATTCTGTTCGCCCGGCGCTGACGTCGATATCGAAGCCGAGCTTTTGTCTGGAGAAACCGTTGTGCCTTCCCCGGCAAAAACAGACAATGACTGGGACACGCTTATCAAGATGATCAACAAAACTGCTTTAATTTTCATATCTTGGCCACGTTCTTTGACATCCCATCTCTTCATCTTCCAGATGGGATCTGCTGTGATTAACGAAAAATTCGGCTTTTGTGGAGTATGGTCTCTCTTGGAATATTACTGTTTCGACTCCCTTTCCAGGTACAGCCGGTCCATATCGTGAAAGCTATGCACATAGTCGTACAGATCGATCATGTTCCATCGTGCCTTGTCGTAATGGGTCGTCCAGTCCTGCCCCGTATCCTGGTCGCGCACATCGATGTTGGCGTCTCTGCTGATATGGCCGATAAATTTCTTCCCGTATTTCTGGGTTGTGGAGGTTGTAATCACCAGTTCATTGCCATTCTGTTCAACGGTCGCTGTCACATCTTCCTTGAAGCCGCTGTCGACCAGAATCAGACGACCGTGCCAGTTGTCGCCATCAAGATCGGCCCCCACCGGTTCCTTTTTCGGTTCTTCCGGCACTTCCTCTTCCGCCGAACTCGACCCTCCTCCACCCGAACCGGCCGCCAGGGCCACCGCGCCAACGACCGCGGCGGCGGCAATGCCGCCGTAGAGCAGCGTTTTCCCGCCCGAACTGCTGGTGGTCGTCTGCGGTGTTGCTCCCTGGGCCTGCCGGGTAATGTTTTCGACCTGGGACTCCGCCTCCACGTCCTTGGCTTCCTCGGTTCCTGTCATCTCCGTATCATCCGAAACCGGTACCTCCGGTCCTGAAGCCGCTCTTGCCGTCAGCCCGGTGTTGCATAGAGTCAGGGTTACGATCAGCAAAACAATTCCCACCGCATTCATGTGTCGCCGCAACATCCTTCTCCCCTCCTTTCTCTCTGTACTATAGTGTCCGCAAGGCCTTGATGGGGTCAAGCCGGGCCGCCTGCAACGCCGGATAGAGGCCGAAAAAAACTCCAGTCATTACCGCCAGGATAAACGGAATGAGCATCGATCCAACCGTGATCCTGATCGACCAGCCGGTCAACAGCTCCATGACCACCACGAAAACGAAACCACTGACGATACCGAGGATCCCGCCGGTCACCGTCAGCAGAATCGACTCGGTCAGAAACTGGACGACGATATCTCTGCGGGTGGCGCCGACCGCCCGCCGGATACCGATCTCCCGCTTGCGTTCCGACACCGTCGCAAGCATGATATTCATAATACCAATTCCCCCAACAAGCAAAGAAATTCCACCAATTACAGCGAGAACGATATTGAAAATGCGTTGGGTCTGCAGTGACTGCTGGAGCAGTTCGAGCGGGACGACAATCTGGTAATCTTTGACCGAATTGTGGCTGATGTCCATGATCCGGCCGATCAGCCGGGCAGCGGCGAACACGTGCGCCTGTGAATCGATTTCAACTATGATCCTGGTGAGGTGAGATCGCGTCGTCTCCTCGGCGGCAAGGGTATCGGCACCGGTTTGCGCAAAGGGCAGGAAGATCATTTCGTTGAGATTGTCCCGCGAGATTTTGACCTTTTCCGCGCCGCCGACGTTCTGCTCGGCAAGGATGCCGACGACCGTGTAGAGGGCGTCGCCAATGCGCAGGGTACTGCCGATCCGCCCGTCGCTGCCGAGGGCCTGGGCGATCCGGGCGCCGAGAACGCAGACCATCGACCGGGCGGCCATATCCCGATCATGCAGAAACCGTCCCTCCGCCAGGGCCAGCCCCATGACCTTTTCATAGCTGGCGGTACAGAGGACGATCTTCGGCAGGATTGTCCGCCTGGTGCCGAGCGGCGTCGCCGCCACCTCCCGCAGGGCGGCGACCTCCTTGAAGAACAGGCCGCCCTCCCGCAGCCGGCCGACGTCATGCCAGGACAGTCCGTACGATCGTTTCTCCCGGGCCGATTGCAGTTGTTCCTTCGTCAGCGCCAACCGGTTGATGTAGATATTGGTGATCCCCATCTCCTCGATCTGCTGCAGCACCTCTTCCTTGGCCCCTTCACCGGTCGAGATCATCGACATGACGGCCATGACGCCACAGACGACGCCGAGAACGCTGAGGAACGATCGCAGCTTATGGACGAAAAGCGATCTCCGGGCAACAGCGATGAGCAGCAGGAGTTTTGTCATTTCAGGAGACCGACAGGAGGCCGTCCTCCATAATCATGATCTTTTTCGAGTACGAGGCGACCTGGTGATCATGGGTTACCATCACGATCGTGGTCCCGGCATCGTTGAGCTCCTTGAAAAGACGTAGTATTTCATTGCTGTTGCGGGTATCGAGATTTCCTGTCGGTTCATCGGCGAGGATCAGTTTGGGGGCGATGACCAGTGCCCGGGCGATGGCGACGCGCTGCATCTCGCCGCCGGACAGTTCCATCGGCCGATGGCGCTTGCGGTGGCCGAGCCCGACCCGGTCGATGGCCTCGTCGACCCGCCGCTCGCGATCGGCCGGCAGGGCATAATGATAAAGGAACGGCAGGGCGACATTATCGCGGACATCGAGCTCGGCCAGGAGGTCGAAGGTCTGGAAGACGAAGCCGACCCAATGGGCCCTGATCCACGACAACTCGTCGTCCGAGAGGGTCAGCATATCCTTGTCATCGAGGAGATAGGAACCGCTGTCGGGGCGTGCCAGACCGCCCAGGATATGGAGCAGGGTCGATTTGCCGGAGCCGGAGGTCCCCATGATGGAGACGAAGTCTCCCGCCGACACGTCGAGATCGATGCCGCGGACGACCTCGATCTCCCCTCCCCCCAGTACGTAGTTCTTCCTGATCTTCCTGGCCTGCAGCAGCATCGTCTTCATCGTTTGTCCGGCCGTCAATCGATCTGGGGCGGGACCAGACTGACCCTTTCCCCCGGCTCGAGGCCGGCGACCACCTGGACGACATCCTCGTTCTGGGCCCCGGTCGTGATCCCCCGCTTTTCGTATGCGCCCCAGCCGGTGCGGACATAGCAGAAATCGCCGCCCTCGCCGCTGAAGACCGCCGGCGTCGGAACCACCACCGCCTGCTTCACCGCCTGGGCCACGATCGTTACCCGGCAGGTCATGCCGGGACGCAGCCGGCGGTCGCCGCCGGCGACGGTGAAGATCACCTGGAAATATTTTTCCTGCCCCGATCCCGGGGCCTCGGAAGTGGCAAGGGCGCCGATGAAGGTCAGGTCACCGTTGAAGGTCGTGTCGGGATAGGCATCGACCCGCACCACCCCTTTCTGCCCCAGGGAGAGCTTGAATAGATCGACTTCGCGCACCCTGGTCTTGACGATCATCTTCGAAATATCGGGGAGATAGAGGATCGGCTGGCCCATGAACACCGAATCGCCCTCCCGTGGCTTGCGCTTCTCGCCATCCCGGAACGTCTCGTAATGGATGACGATCCCTTCCAGCGGCGCCTTGATCTCCGTTTTTTCCAGTTCAATTTTGGCCTGATCCAAGGCCGCCTCCTTGGCCGCGACCTTGCCGGCGATCTGGCCCAGTGTCGCCTGGGCCTTGGCGACCTTGTGCACCCCGCCCTGACGGTTCTGCTCGAGCATCAGCAGGGCATTCTGTTTCTTCGCCCTGGCGCTCTCCAGCAAGGCCGGGTAGACGTGCTTGCGGTAGCTCTCGAAACGGCTGTTCGCCTCCTTGTGCTGTTCCCGCAGCACCGCGACCTTTTCCTCGGCGGCCGAGATCTCCGATTTGTTGTCGAACCCCTCCTTCTTCAACTGCAGCAGATCGTTGTAGAACGCTTCATAACGCTGCAGCTCGAGCTTCGCCTTCTGCCGCTCCTCCTGGAGCATCGAGATCTTCAGCGGCCCATCCCCCTCCTCGAACTGCCTGAGCTCCAGGGTGGCGACGTTTAGGTTGTACTCGGCACCGGCGATCTCCTGGCCAACCTGGTTTTCCTCATAGGCCATCATCTGCCGTGCCGCCTCGACCGCCGCTTTCAGTTCCGCGACCTCGGCCTGCAGCCCTTCGACCTGTGTCTGGTACGGCAGCGGATCGAGCCTGACCAGGGTATCTCCCTTCTTGACCCTGGTACCGTCTTCGATCAGGTAGATGATCTTGCCGTCGGTACCCTGAATCTCGGAGGAGAGCATGTGTGACTGGGCGGCGTCGAGTTCGCCGACGACGTTGATCTCGACCTGGAAATCGCGGCGCTGGACTTCGACGTCGACGGGGGCATCGGGCCGTGCTTTGTCCCTCCCGCCGACATAGGCGGCAACGAGGGCCAGGCAGACGAGGGCAAGGACAACGATTGCAGCTTTCTTCATCACTTCACCGCCGCTGCGCTTTTCAGGTCTATGAGCGTTCCCAGCGACGAACGCAGACGATAGGTGCCGATAATGTAATTGATGGTTTCCACCATGTGGTCGGTCCGGGCCTGCTGCATCTCGGTCTGGGCCTCGAGCAGGTCGAAGTTGTTGGCCAGGCTGTGCCGGAACTTGCTCTCGGCCAAACGCAGTTTGCCCAGCGCCTGCCTGGTCTGCTCCTCGCGGATGCGGATCCGTTCCTGCAGCTTTTCCAGGCTGTTCAGTCGGAAGCGGACATCCTGGATGATCTGTTCCTCCTCGCCCTCCTGGTTGAGCTGGACCTGCTGCAGCTCAATCTTGCTCTGGGCATAGTCGTTGCGCTCGGTGGTGCGGAAGAGATCGGTATCGCTCGACAGGGCCACGGTCCAGCGTTCTTCGGACAGGGCGTCATAATCGTCCTCCCGGTAATTGCTGTAGCCCAGGCGTAGGTCAAGCTCCGGCAGCAGCCGGTTTTTCGCCACCGCCACCCGCCTCTCCGTCTCCCGCACCTGCATGGCGCTCAGGACCAGCTCGATCCGGTTGGCGACGGCGATCTCCTGCGCCTCCTGAAGGTCGATCTCGACCGGGCTATAGGCGACCGGAGCGGTGACGATGATCGGTTGGTGCTGCGACACGGCGAGCAGGTCCTTGACCTCGTCGGCGTTGTTGGCCAGCTCCTCCCGGGTCGAGGTCAGTTCCTCCTCGACGTTCTGGATCCGGATCTCGGCCCGATACAGATCCATCGCGTCGATGATGCCGCTCTTTTCCTTGATCCGGGCAAGCGACAGATGGCGGTTCAGGTCAACCAGCTGCTTCTCGAGAAAGGTGATCTGCTGCTGGGTCTGGATACAGCCGTAGACCGCCGCCACCGTCCTCAGGATCGTGTCCGTCTGCTGCTGCACAAAAGACAGCTTCTCCCGCTTGTTCGCATAGATGCTGCTGTACAGGCCATCCAGGGCATAGGCGGAACCGGCCCCCTGCAGCAGCGGTATCGTCAGCGCCACATCGACCTCGCTGTTGCCGCTCCCCCCGGATTCGCCGTACAGCGGGGTCACCGACAGCGTCGGCCCCTGGGCCAGCTTTTTCGACACCGTGGCCCCGGCCTGCCAGTAGCTGTCATCGGTGGAGGAATATCGGGTCGACCCCTGCGGGGAGATCTTGACATCGAACTCGGATTCCGTGGTCTGCAGCGACAGGTCGCTCGAAGTCACATCAAGCGCTGCATTCCGCAGGGAGCGGTTGTGCTCGAGGGCGATCTTGATCGCCTGCTCGAGGGAGATCGTCAGCGGCGCCGGGGCCTGTTTCTCTCCCTTTCCACCCTGAGCCGCTGCCGACAGACTTGCGGGCAGCAGCCAGGACAGGGCGGCGACACCCAGCAGGATCGCCAGTATCCACCGGACGCCCACCCGCCGGCGCCGCAAGACCACACACTCTATGGGGACGGACCGCTCAGGCATGATAATCGATCAGGATTCTTTTTCTCAACGTGTTGACTCTGTAGGCGAGAACACCGAGAGGGGAAAACAGCGCCTTCAGGACCAGGGTGCGGAAATACCGGTGTTTGATCCGTTGAAACAGCTTGAACAACCGGACCTGCCGCCTCTGCCTCGGCGATGGCTGGGGGATCGCAAAGTGATAGTCCGGATGCGGTCTGCCGCCGGCCATCGACTCATGGAGACCGACATAGGCCCTGGTCTTTTTCCCCTGGGCCATCCGCAGGATCCTTTTCGAATTGCGGGAGTGCGGCACGGTGTGGACGACGAATTCGCCGCACCGCTGCACCTCCTCCATCAGTTGGCGGCCGACCGCGGTGCGCTGGGAGATCAGGGTGCAGCGCTCGTGAATCGCCAGATCCTCGGCAAAATCGAAGGCCCAGAAATCGCCGAAACTGAGATCGGCGTATTCCGCCAGGGCATCGACGCAGAGCAGGCAGCGCTGCGGCCCGTAGAGCCTGAACATGACATTCATTACGTCCTTGATCAGGATCTTTTCATGCAGGCGGATCTCGGTCCCATCCTTTTTGATGACAAAAAAGCCTCCCGGCCACCCGCCGCCGCGAAACTGGAAGGCGGCGACCTCCGCCAGCGGGATGTCAAAGGCCTCGATCGCCTCCTCATGGCCGTTGATCTCCATCGTGCAGTGGCAATAGAGCCCGAGGATGTATCTGATTTTGCCGGCCAGCCCCCGATCGACCTGTTGCAGCTTGCGCAAGGCATGGACCTGGCACGGGAGGGCGACGACGGCGTAACGGCCCTGAAGCCGGCGGAGCTGCCTCAGCACCGCCAGCGAGGGGGTGACGCAGTATTTCGATTGGGAACAGGCCTGGATCTCGGCGCCGGTTGTCGCCAGCACTCCCCTGGTCTTGTACGGCAGCAGGCTGTCGGTGCCGACGACGACCGCGCCGTCGATCTCCCCTATGGCCAGGAGATGGTCGAGGATGGCGGTGACCATCCCGCCGCTGGCGCCGGCGTCACGGATCTTATGGTCTTTCGGATGGGCGACATAGAGATGCTCGACATGGCCCTGGAGGTCGGCCGGGTCATACGTTTCATCGAAGACCTGCCGGGAAAGCGCCGGGTAGTCGACATCGAGACCGGGGCAGCAGGCGGTGCAGAACCCGCAACTGACGCAGGTGCCGACGAGTGCGGGATAGGCGGTGGCGGCGATTTCCAGGACCCCGTGCGGACAGACGCCGACGCACATCCCGCAGCGGGTACACATTCCCGGGCGGATGACGTTGTCCGCCAGGAAATCGAAAGGTTCTTTCGAAGGTTGCAGCTTTTCACTCATGGATATCTGGGCAGGGCATCAGCCGGCACCCTGTATTATTGCCTGGTAAAATTTTCAAGGACTGCAAATTCTTCTTTCCGCTTGTGGGTGTAGAACAGGTAGACAATATATCCTATAACCCCCATGGTCAGCATCTTCAATCGCAGGAGAATGCCCATGGCCAGGGTCTCCGCCCCGGGAATGCCGATCAGCAGGAAATAGAAGACGAATACCGATTCGAAATAGCCGAGGTTGCCGAGCAGGGTCACCGGCACATGGGCGGCGAACAGGATCGCCGGTACCAGGGCGCAGACATGGAGAAAATCGGGGGTGACGCCAAAGGCGCGAAACGAGATATAGACGTTGACCCAGGTCAAAAAGTAGAACAGCACGGTCAGCACAAACACCCGCAGCAGATAGACCCGGTCCTGGCGGAAGGCGTTCATCGCGCTGTCCAGTTCGGTCCGGACCCGCTGCAGCTTCTGCAGGATGAAGCCGCAACCCTGTTCCAGAGATCCGACCCCTTTGGCGACAAAAGCCGATCCCGTCCAGGCACTGAAGGCGTGGAGCAGGGAAAAGGTCAGCGCGAGGATCTTTTTCGGCAACGCCAGCGGGTCCCTGAGACGCAACAGGCACCAGGTGATGGCGAGGAGAACGAGCCCGGCGCCGGCCGGGACCAGGATATACGGGGTCCTGTACAGCTCGGGGGCCAGCAGGGGGGCGAAGGCGACCAGGAAAAACAGGAGCAGGATGCCGGTAAACCGCTCGACGAAGATGCTGACGGCAGCCAGGGCCTGATTGTTGAGCAGTCGCCCGGAATAGTAAGACCGGACCACATCGCCACCGACCGTCGACGGCAGGAGGTTGGAGAAGAAATAGCCGACCGCGTAGATCCGCAGCAACTGGGTGAAGGAGATGTGGCGCCCCTTGTCGCCGAGGATGACCTTCCATTTCAGGCAACTCGCCGACAGCATGACCGGGATCAGCGCAAACGACAAGGTGAAGTACAGCCAGTCGATCCGCCGGAACATCGCCAGCAGTTCCTTGCCCTGGACAAAGGAAAAGAGGACGATGAAAAAGGCGCCGCTGATGACGACCTTGAGGGCCCTGACATACTGTTTGCGGGTGAATTTCATAGCTGAACGTTCCGGATCACGATCCCTTCCCGGCAACCGTCTACAGCTGCCAACTCTTTGATTTTCCAGCCTGACCGTACTGCCATTCGTGGAACAGGTCCTTGATGTTTTCCTTCATCTCCACCGGGCTGCGGTCGCCGAAGTTGATCCGGTACCAGATCTCGACGTTGATCAGCCCCCAGATCCGCGTGCCGTTGTTGAACTGCTGCGACGCATGCTGGTGCAGCAGCGTCTGGATGTATTCCTGACGGAACAGTCCGTCCTTCACCAGTCTCGAATTGTGCAGCAGCCCTTCGGCCAGCCCCCGCAGATCGCCGCGCAGCCAGGTATTGATCGGCGAGCCGAAACCCTGCTTGGGCAGGCCGACGATCTTACTCGGCAGGTATCGCTTCGCCAATTGCTTGATCAGATGCTTCCGCCGCAGGTGCCGGATCTTGATGCGGGTGGGAATCGTCGCCGCAAACTCGACGAGCTTGTGGTCGAGGAACGGGCAGCGCGCCTCCAGCCCGTGCATCATCGTGATCCGGTCGATCTTGATGTTCGAGTATTCCGGCACCCGGATCATCAGGTCGGAAAAGGTCATCTTGTTGACCGGGTCGTGGACACGGTCATCGGCAAAGCGCGACAGGATGCCATCGAGGGAGTTGTGGCCCCTGACCATCTCCTTGAAGGCGTCGGTGTAGAGCAGTTCCTTGTCCTCGTTCTGGAAATGGAAGAAGCTGATGCCCCGGGCATAGCACTCGTTGTCCGGCAGCATCGACATGGTGTTGAACCAGCGCCAGGACTGGCGCCAGCTCTTGCGTTCGGTCTTCTCCTTGAACAGATTGAGGACGGCCGGTACGAGCTTCTCCCGGATGAGGCCGGGAAGATATGTTCGGTACTTCGCCAGCAGCAGATTGGCGATATAGCGATCATAGCCGGCAAACGATTCATCGCCGCCGTCGCCGGTCAGAACGACCTTGACGTGCTCGCGGGCCAACTTGGCGACATAGTACATCGGCAGCGCCGGCACGTCGGCGTAGGGGCCGTCGAGATGCCAGATCAGATCGGGGAGGATCTTCACCGCATCGGGATGGACCACCAGCTCGTTGTGGTTGGTGCGGCACTGTTCGGCGATCAGCCGGGCGTTGGGCAGCTCGTTGTAGCCCTGGGTCTGGTCGCCGATCGAAAAGGTATTGACCGGGTCGGGGGACATGCGGCTCATCAGGGCGACAATCATCCCCGAATCGAGGCCGCTGCTGAGGAAGGCGCCGATCGGGACATCGCTGATCATCCGCAGGCGGACGGACTCCGCCAGGATCTGTTCGGTGCCGGCGAGGGCCTCCTCCTCGGTCATGCTTGTGCTGGTGACATACTGCAGCTGCCAGTAGCGCCGGATCGTGGCCTCGCCGTTGCGGTAGATCATGTACGAGGCGGGGGGCAGCTTATGGACTCCGGCGATCAGGTCGTCCTGGCGGGGGATGAACTTGAAGGACAGAAAGTCATGGACGGCGAGCGGATTGAGGCGCCGGCTGAGACGATCGTCGACGAGCAGCGACTTGACCTCCGAGGAAAAAATCAGCGATTGCGGTAGCTGGGCGTAAAACACCGGTTTCTTGCCGAGTCGGTCCCGGGCCAGCAGCAGTGTTTTTTCCTTCTCATCCCACAGGGCGATGGCGAACATCCCCCGCAACTTGTTGAGGCAATCGACCCCCTCCTCCTCATACAGGTGGAGGATGACCTCGGTATCGGTATTGGTCGAAAACCGATGCCCCGCCTGCAGCAGCTGCTCCCGCAGCTCCTGAAAATTGTAGATCTCGCCGTTGAGAACGACCCATAGCGTCTGGTCTTCGTTGGCAATCGGCTGATGCCCGGTCGACAGGTCGATGATGCTCAGCCGCCGCTGCCCCAGGCCGATCATCTCGTGCACATGGTAGCCGTCATCGTCGGGACCGCGATGCGACAGGGCATCGGTCATCCTGCCGATCAACGCCCTTTCGACCCGGTAACCGTAGGCCTTGCCGACTTCACCGCAAATACCGCACATAGTTCACTCTTTGAATTCAGAATATCTTCTGTGAAAATTCCCGCCATTGATGGCGGATGGTCCTCTATATACTCGAATTGTCGGCGTGATGCACCCTGTCATCGCGATCTTCCCCCTGCCTTTTCGCCCCTTCATGTACTGTCGCCTCGACCTTCCTCCGCTGTCGCCTCGACCTTCCCCCGCTGTCGCCTCGACCTTCCTCCGCTGTCGCCTCGACCTTCCCCCGCTGTCGCCTCGACCTTCCCCCGCTGTCGCTTCGAACTTACCCGCTATCGCCTCAACAATCCTTTGCTGTCGTCTCGACCTTTTCCCGCTGTCATCTCGACCAGCGGGAGAGATCTCAAACAGGCCTTGGCGTCAGCCCCCGCAGGGAACAACGAGATTTCTCGCTTCGCTTGAAACGACATGAAAGAAATTCGAAATGGCAGGAACAAGGCTGTCTTCCAATTTTTGGCCCAGTCATCTCGACCAACGGGAGAGATCTCATGCGGCCATCATCCGCCCCAAGAAAGGCATCCTCGGCAACACGGGATTTCTCGCTTCGCTCGAAATGACAGCGAGGGATGGTCGAAATGTCTTTATATGACAACGGGGGAGCTCTCAACGCCGGGGGACGTTCAATGACGGGGGTTCTCAAATGACGGCGGCTCTCGAATGGCAAGGGACTCTCGATATGACAGGCAAATTCTACAGGAGTTCTTCCGCCGGCGGCAACGTGTGTCAGATCCGGAGCAGACGCGGGATTTCAAGCAGTCCGAGACAGATAAAGGAATAGCTGGAAAGCAGAAACATGCACAGTGTAAAGAAGGTCATGATTTTGACGTTCAGATACTCCTTCCCCTGGGCGCACAGGACTCCGAGCATCGGCAGAATGGGAAGCAGATACCGTCCCTGCGGCTGGAAATCCTTCGTCCACGAATGGTACAGGGCAACCGCCACCAGCGCGGTCGACAGTCCGACCACCGCCAGGGTCTGTAGATTGACATAGATCCCGCCCCGGACAAGCAGCGACACGAGGACCATGGCAAGAAAGGCCAAGCTGGTCCAGCGGACGAGATCATAGTAGCCGTATCCGGCCGAGATCGTCGAATAGCCATAGACGCCGAAAGCGCTGCGGAAGGTCTTTTCGAACCACCGGTCCTGATGGATGATCCGCGCCAGGGTGATTCCCCGCTCTTTCATATAGAGACTGGCATGCTGCTTCTCCAACGGCGTTTGCGGATTGTAGAGAGGCGCCGCGAGTTTGTCGCGCATCTCCAGAACCTTCTTCCCGCGATCGAGACCGTTGACGTGATAATCGGCAGCCACTTTCACGGCCAGCAGGGACAGCCCGACGAGACAGACGGCGACGACCCGCCGCAGCAGGATGCCGCGCTCCCCCTTTTCGGCCTGCTGCCAGATTGTCACCAGGATCACCCACAGCAGGAAAGCGGTATAGACAAGAAAATTCTTCTTCAGCAGGAACAGAAGGCCGAAGACAACGGCGGCGATCAGCAGGCTCCCCCACTGCCTGAATCCTTCCCGCCGCACCAGGAACCGGTTGAGGGCGCTGTTGCGGACGACGACCTGGCAGCCGGCGAAAAACGCCACAGTGAGGGCGAAGGCGTCGGAGTTGCAGTAACTGAACAGGTACCACACCTGGGGAGTGATCAGCAGCGGCACGGCGACCAGACGGGAATCCGGTACCCACAGGGTGAAGAACAGGATCAGGCCCAGCAGCAGCAGGTTGAAAATGCGCGAGGCGCTGTGTTCGGAGAGTTCCAGCGGCGCCATGATCTTCGCGATCTTGCCGCAGAATAGGTAGGAAATTTCGTTGGTATTGAGCCGGGAAACCCCATAGACGCTATAGGTGTCGGCCACCGCCGGGTCGCCGATCGCCGGCGGCAGCCAGTGCTCCTGATAATAGCGCGCCGCGGCGATATGGACATATTCGTCCGGGTGAACGTTGCGCTCGCTGATCAGCGCCATGGTGGTTGCGAACAGAAAGACCGCAAACAACAGGACGGGGATGTAGCGAAAGGCGAAACCGAGGTGGTGCGTGGCACCGTAGACCAGGAGGATGATCGTGCCGATAAAGAGCCAGCCGACGACGACACTACCCCAGTCGAATGGCGCGGCAGCGGCCTTGACCTCGAGGAGGAAATTCGGATCCCTGCCGCTGGAAACGGTTACAAGCTTATCCTGAGCGGTCGAATGGCCCTCGATCTGGTCAAGCGGTTTGAGCCGGGCGAAATCCTCGCTCGAGGTCAAAACGATGTCTTCGAGGCCGTTCTGTCTGATCCGGATCTCCTCGATCGTGCTCTTGCCGACGTATTCCTGGGGGTCGATCCGGAGCGAGGCGATATGCTTGAGATCGGTCAGGTGAAAACCGTAGCGCTCGATTTCGGGCCTGACCAGAACCTGAGCCATCTTCTTTTCGGAAAAATGTTCGCCGGCCTCGGCCCAGTAAATCTTGAAGGTCGTCTTTTTATCGACGTGGATGATCAGGTCGACATGGGCCCGATTGATGAAGAAGCCATAGAACGCGGCACAGGCCGCGAGACAGACGACGACAATGAACCAGTGCCGTCGGAATTGGATAAGGAGTTTTTCCATTACCGCCTATTTTTCTGATTTTTCAGAAACATATAGAGCGAATGCAAACGGTGTTCGTAACGGATCAGAACCGTGAACAGCGGCCGCCCGAGCAGATGCAGCACCGCCAGCACCATCAGGCAACGCACCCCTCCCCCGCCGCCGAGATTACCGATGGGGATGATCCGGTTGAGCATCAGCAGCCTTGTCACCCGCGGGAATTCAAACCCGGCAAGGTCGAAACGCCGCGACATGACATAGGTTGTGTCATTCTTTGATGCGTTCACGCAAATGCCTCAGAAAAAATCGCAACCGCAGGAACGGGTCGCTCGCCAGCCGCCACAGGGAGGAATCCCAGAGATGGCGGCTCCCTTTGACATGTACCTTTTTTGGCACATGTCGGCCATAGAAATCATCGAGATGGTGCTGGTGCCGGATCCTCGCCACTTCCCGGCGGCGCGGGAAGGCGAGCTTGCCGGCCAGCAGACAGTTCAGCCACGGCTTGTAATCCGGCAACGAGTAGCCGAGCAGGGCCGAGGCCGCGCCGTAGCGGGCGGCGCCATCGAACACCCCCTGCTGCAGCGGCGAAAAATACCGGTCCTGCTGCAATTCGGCCTGGCCGGTATCGTCGTCGGTGCCGCGAAACTGCAGCTCATACCCCTCCGCGGTCAGCTTGTAGCCGTTGAGCGTCGGATGCGGGGCGCGGCATGCCTCTTCGAACAGGTCGCGGGCGTAGAGGATGGTGCTGCCGGCCATGTCGAAGCGGTCGCGGTCGTAGATCACCCCCTCGATAATGTTGCCGGCCGTGGTCGGATAGGGAATACCACGGGTCGCCGCAAAGAGGAAGCCATGGCAGACCGGGCAGTCGTCCCGGTGCTGCACCGCCTCGTAGAGGAAGCGCTGGATGGTGCCGAGCCAGCCGATATCGACCAGCGCCACCTGGCGGTGGTCGAAGAAGCCGACTTCGGCCAGATAGCGCTGCAGGGCCTTCCCGGGTTCCGCGACCTGGCGTTTGACCTCCGCCTGGAAATCCTGATCCTCCAGCAGTTCGTAAAACCGCACCTTGTCCCAGGGGACATAGCCGTCATGGAGGTGGCTGAGGCAGGTGTCGACCGCCAGCTCATGGCGCTGCAGGTGCGGCGCCAGTGCGGCGACGTCGAGGTTGAAGATCCGGCAGAGGTCGCGGAAATCGCGGTTGCCGGGAGGGAGAAAGGCGATGTCGGCATTGGCCCGGGTCAGGCCCTGGTGGGCGCAGCTGGCCCCGGCCAAGGCCATCCGGCTGACGTAGAGATACTCGATCTCCGGCAATCGGCCATCGGGGAAAAGATACGGCATCGCCTGTTCCCAGAAGCGCTTGAAGGTCCAGCCCTCGCGCGACAGGAAAAACACCTTGCCGATGCCGCGGACCCGGCACTGTTCGGCGATGTGCTGGACAAATCCGCCCAGCAGCGGGGCAAGAAAGTTGAACCCCTCGGCATACAGTCCGGGACGCTCACTATTTTCCCCTTCGAGCGGCTGCATCAACTGTTGCAGCGCCCGTCCCCGCCAGAACGGGCGGCCGTCGCTGTAATTGACATAGCGTTTGACGATCGCCTTGCGATGCTTTTCGGTGGCGTCGTGGAGCACGAGGGCCGTGATCCCGGCCTCGGCCGGCCGCAGGCCGTCGGAAACCGGATTGTCGCCGACATGCAGCCACTTGCGGCCGGCCAGGGCGAACCGATCGCGAACCAGCGCGTAGCCCTTGCCCGAGGCCTTGGCGAGAAAGGTATCGGCCGAGGAGACCACATCCTCCACATGTTGAAGGAAGCCAGCATGGTCGACCAGGACTCGGAGATGGGTCGCCGGCAGGTAAATGTCGGAGAGGATGAAGATCCTCTTGCCCGAGGCGGCCAGATCCCGCAGCCAGTCGACCATCTCGCGACGGGGAACGAGCATGCTGTTCTCCATCATCAGCTCGTAGTCCGTCACTTCCGGCAGCAGGGCGCCCCCCTTGTCGGCGCCGAAGATCTCCACCAGGGTCTCGAGCATGAACTGTGGGTAGCAGGC
>Ga0209066_10003703_pt1 | contig 17219 bp, 17 predicted proteins | sample All_14_2_FD_187198 | JGI IMG/M metagenome (GOLD analysis project Ga0209066, IMG submission 187198) | Freshwater microbial communities in response to fracking from Pennsylvania, USA - Allegheny Zone_MetaG_DW_15 (SPAdes) (version 2) ... | reverse complement strand
GTTTTTTTATTCACCCATGAATTATGCTCTATAGCCGGAGAAATTCAGCATATAGAGGTCGCTTGATTACTATTTTATATACTTCCGCAGACTGTCAGCCGCTATTTTTCCAGCATATATTTTCAGGAGTTTGCCGGTGCTGTCATATATATTCATTTGTGGCAGTGGCTGGTAAAGGAATGTATTGGCTACATATTCTGAGCTGTCTATCCCCACTGCAATACCCGGATATTTTACCATCTTCATATCTGCGTAAAAGTCAGGGAGAAAGTCCTTCATTTTACTGGTGGTAATCAACAACAGTGGCTTATGCGTATACAGGTCTGTGTTTGCCTGCAGCATGGTAGTCGTTTCACGGCAATGGCTACATTCAGGGCTGAAAATCATAACAAAACAGCCCTTGCCCTTATACATATCGCTGCCATTGGTAAGTGTATAGGTGCCGGTAGCCGGCGACTTACGCTTTCTGGCTTTCTTTACAACAATGGCACTGGTATCCGTATAGCTCATGTACACAAGGGGAGGCATATGGGTGCCCGGTTGGGTAAAGTCTGTTACGCCCTGCTGTGCATAGGTGTTGCCGCAGCTCAGCAGAGACAGGAATATAAGAGAAAAGCTGATCAGTAGTTGCTTCATCTTCTTCTCCTTTTACCTTTTTTGCCGTGGTCTATATATTGCGCCAGTGAATCCATTGGTACGTCTCCGCTGTATATTTTCAGCAGGGTACGGTCTGGTCCGTATATGTTTATCTGTGGCAGTGCCTGATACAGATAGGCGTTGTCTATAAAACCAGAACTGTCCAGCCCTATGTACATGGGAGGAAGGTGTGCTATATGGTGCCGCTCGCTGAAGTCAGGTATATAATCGGCCATTACTTTATTGGCCAATAGTATGATTTTTGATTTTTTGAAAAGGTCTATATTTTTTTCCAGCATAAATGTTGCATCCTCGCAGTGCAGGCAGGTGGGGTTAAACATCATCACAAACAGGTTGGCACCATTGTCAAAGTCCTTTTCTGTAAGTACGGTATAAGTGGTGTCCATACCCATTTTGCGGTATTTCTTTATGGTACGCAGCGCCCGGGCTTCGGTAGTTGTATCTGTGTAGGACATAAAAACGAGCGGGGGCATAGGGGCGCCATCCCTTCTGTAGTCTGTATATTTGCCTGCTGCATTTTGTGTAGTCTGGGCTGTCTGTCCGTAAGAAGCAGATAGAGAAAAGAGCGACAGTAGTATAGCTGTCAGTAACTTACGTAGCATAGGGCTAATTTAGGCATTATAGAAGTAAAAGTATCACAATATTATGGCTGATAATCATATCCCGTTGGCAGAGCGTGTCCGGCCGCAGTCGCTGGCTGCTTTTATTGGTCAGGAGCATCTGGTAGGGCAGGGCAAAGTACTGGAGCAGATGATTCGCAGCGGGCAGCCGCGCTCCATGATATTCTGGGGGCCTCCGGGTGTGGGTAAAACCACGCTGGCGCAGATTATAGCCCGCTCTATGAACATGGTATTCTTTACCCTCAGTGCTATAGATAGCGGTGTGAAAGAGGTGCGCCAGGTTATAGAGCAGGCACGCAGGGCTGGCCATGCGCTGTTATTCATAGACGAGATACACCGGTTCAACAAAGCTCAGCAGGACAGTCTGCTGGGGGCTGTAGAAAAAGGTATAATAACACTTATAGGCGCTACTACCGAAAATCCATCCTTTGAGGTTATCAGTGCCCTGCTCAGCCGCTGTCAGGTATATGTGCTGCAGGGACTTACTGCCCATCATATGAAGGCGCTGGTAGAGCAGGCTATGCAGCAGGACGAATGGCTGCACAGCAGGCAGCTGCAGATAGAAGAATGGGATGCATTGCTACAGCTGAGCGGAGGCGATGCCCGGAAGCTGCTCAACCTTACAGAACTCATAGCTGCCTCACTCCCCGATGGCGAGCATATCATTACCGATAAGCTGGTGCAGGATATTGTACAGCGCAAAATGGCATTGTATGATAAGACCGGAGAGCAGCATTATGATATCATCTCAGCCTTCATCAAATCGGTACGCGGCAGCGACCCCAATGCTGCAGTGTACTGGCTGGCGCGTATGATAGAGGGTGGGGAAGACCCCAAATTTATAGCGCGGCGCATGATAATACTGGCCAGTGAGGATATAGGTAATGCCAATCCTAATGCGCTGCTGCTGGCCACCGGCTGTTTTCAGGCGGTGGAGATGATAGGGTATCCCGAGTGTCGCATTATTCTGTCTCAGACGGCTACCTATCTGGCCTCATCGGCTAAGAGCAATGCGGCGTATATGGCTATTAATAATGCACAGTCGCTGGTGAGCCGTACCGGAGATTTGCCGGTACCTCTGCACATACGCAATGCCCCCACGGCACTTATGAAGAAGCTGGATTATGGTAAAAACTACCAGTATGCGCACGACTTCCCCGGCAATTTTGTAGAGCAGGAGTTTTTGCCGGATGCAATAAGTGGTACAAAGTTGTATGATCCAGGCAGCAATGCCTCAGAAACGCGCCTGCGCGACTATCTGAGGCATTGCTGGAAAGATAAATATGGTTATTAGTCCCGGTGACTAAGCTTTCATGTTTATGTATTGCAGTGGCAGGTCCAGAGAGGCGCTGCGGCAGGCCTGTATCACATCCTGAAGGTCATCTATCTTCTTGCCGGTAACGCGTATGATGTCGTCCATGATAGCAGCCTGTACTTTCAGTCCGCTGTCTTTTATCAGCTTCACTATCTTTTTCGCGTTATCCCTGTCTATACCATTTTTTACGGCAATGGTTTTTCTTATATACTTACCCGATGCGGTATGCTCTTTGCTCATATCAAAGCAGTTTGCTTCCAGCCCCTGCCGCATAGCTTTGGTGAGTAGTACATCTTCCAGTTGCTTCAGCTTCATGTCGCTTTCCACTTCTATTGCGATATTCATATCCTTTTTGTTAAGCTCTATAGATACATGAGTACCCTTGAAGTCAAAACGGTTGTCTATTTCTTTTTTCGCAATGTTCACGGCATTATCCAGTGTCTGGAGATCTACCTTGCTGGTGATGTCAAATGATGGCATGTGTATAATATTAGTGTGTGATAAATGCTATCCCAAAATTAAACAAAATGAGTGTTTTTCGCTGTTGCAATAGTGCAATTACCAGTTCATGGTATTAAAGGGAAGCGTGTTATCATTATTACGAGCTTATAGCGTCTGCTATCTCTTTACTATCGGGCGGCATTTTATGCGGAAATATGTGCACAAGCAGGCCAGCTTCATCAATAAGGTATTTCTGAAAATTCCATTCCACCTCACTGTCAGCATACCCGTTTAGCTTTTTCTCGGTCAGCCACCGGTACAGTGCTGTTTTATTTTTCCCTTTTACCGGCGCTTTTGCAGCCATGGGAAATGTTACATCATATTTCGTTTTGCAGAACTGTTCTATCTTTTTGTTGGATAGTGGCTCCTGAAACATGAAGTCATTTGAGGGTACACCTACTATTACCAGCTTTTCCTTGTTGGCTCTGTAGAGCGCTTCCAGTTGTTCGTATTGTGGTGTATAGCCACAGAAAGAAGCAGTATTCACTATCATTATCTTCTTGCCTTTGAATGCTGAGAAGTCAATGATGCCTCCATCTATGGATGGCACCGCGAAATCATAAATGCTTTCAGGGATTGAGCTGTCTGCAGGTTGTTCTTTGCTGAATAGAGAAAACATAATGCAAAGGTAGCACCGTTCGTCCTTTGACACAGGTATTGCTGCATACTTTAAGGGGATACTAACATTCTGTGGATTCTTTGTTGCTACCATTCTGTTACCTGGAGATTATTTTTGTTTGAAATGTTTTTACCTATGTCATTAACTAACCTTAAGGAAGATCTCCTTGCCGAGTTCAGAGAAGAGCGGATAATGATAAATGACCAGCTGGAGATACTGGACCCCCTTGCTACCGCACTGCGCCGGCCTGCAGCACAGCGCCTTTTCAGCAGCAGTAGTTTACTCATTGCTGAGTTTAGCTGTTATGTAATTAGTCTTGGCGGTATCGCCTTTGCCACGTTTATGCATCGCATATACCCGTTCAGTCTGCTTAGTGAAGCCATGTATACTGCCGATGTGCGTAACCGGCTTGGCGCCCCTAACCTTTCTTTACTTATTGCGGCTACATATGGTCTGGTAGCAGTTTGTGTATTGCTTATGCTGGTTATTGCCCGTATGGCACGTAGCACAAGGTTAAAGAATGAGGTGCTGCGTATGGCCGGGCAGGATATAAAAACTATTGTAGGGCAGCATCTGGTAAGGCGGGCGGCCGTTACGGCTATAGAGCAGCGTCATCTTCTGGGCTTATCGGGCGTGTCGCCTGTTACTAAAGCAGTATCTCCTGTACGTGCGGTACCCGATGTGGCAAACGTAGCATAGCTATAATATTTGTTCTGACACTACTTTTGCATTTTTCCTGCTTATGTCATCTTATTGGGTAAAAACTCCGGAATGGTTCAAATGCCTTTTTCCCAATGGGATGAAATGGGATGTACCTGTTAATGGATTGGATACTGTTTATCTCACTTTTGATGATGGCCCGCACCCCGTTGTTACTCCCTGGGTTATAGAGCAGCTGGCAGCACATAACGCAAAAGCTACTTTTTTCTGTGTGGGCAATAATGTGGCCAGATATCCTGCAGTTTATGGGCAGCTGCTGGCAGGTGGGCACAGGGTAGGCAACCATACTTATAACCACCTCAACGGATGGCGTACCGGTTCCGGTCACTATCTCAAAAACATTAATCAGGCAGCCCGCCATATAGACAGCAGGCTGTTCCGGCCACCATATGGCAGGATACGTATGTCGCAGTTTCGCAAACTTATGAAGCAGCATGATGACTGGGCTGTATATATGTGGGATATACTCAGCGGAGACTTTGATACTTCTGTAACACCCGCACAATGTGCCGGTAATGTGATAGAGCATATACGTCCCGGCTCTGTGGTCGTATTTCATGATAGTGAAAAGGCATGGGAGCGTATGCACATAGCGCTTCCTCAGGTATTGGCCTACTGCGCTGCCCGCAACTGGCGTATGGAAGTATTGCCATGACGTATATCACTGTAGTGTGGTAGTAAATGCAATACCTTTGCAGTATGGTATTTATTGACACCCATTCTCACCTGTACGACTCAAGACTCATTGCCGATGCTGAACAGATAACAAGAGCTATAGATGCAGGAGTACACAGAATGTATATGCCCAATTGTGACAGTAACACCATAGAAGGAATGTTGCAGCTGGCAGGGGCATGGCCTGAAAACTGTATGCCGATGATGGGGGTACATCCCTGCTACATCAAAGAAGATTATCGGAATGAGTTGAATATTGTGTCTGAATGGCTGGAGAAGAGAAAGTTTGCTGCCGTAGGCGAGATAGGACTTGATTATTACTGGGACCTTACGTGGAAAGATCAGCAGGTAGAAGCCTTTGAATCGCAGATTGACCTGGCATTGCAGTACGATTTACCCATTGTTATTCACAGCAGGGAAAGTACAGCCGATTGTATAGAAATAGTACGAAAGAAGCAGAATGGCAACCTGAAAGGTATATTTCACTGTTTCAGCGGTACTACCGAAGAGGCAAAGAGCATTATAGATTTAGGCCTGTATCTGGGTATAGGAGGTGTTGTGACTTATAAAAAAAGCACACTCCCCGATGTAGTAAAAGAAGTGCCGCTTAGTGCGCTTGTACTGGAAACAGATGCTCCGTATCTGGCCCCGGTACCATATCGCGGCAAGCGTAATGAGAGCTCGTACATACCACTCATAGCAGCAGCAATAGCTGAGATAAAAGGGGTAGATGTGGCATACGTTGCAGATGTTACTACTGCCAATGCTCTATTACTGTTTGCTGCTTACGACAGGTAAATATTATTGATAGTGCTGTGACAGCAGATAGTAAACTACTATCTGTAGCATCAGAAAGCCAGCTACCGCCAGGTACCACCTGTTCCATGACGATTCTGTCTGCTCTGTTGCCGTTTCCTGCTTTGTGGTCATAATCAGAATTTGTGAGCATAAACAGTTTCACCCCATGATGTGTCCAGGCCGGTACGCTGTATAAAATACATCGTGTCTTTTCTGTAGATGAGTGTTGTGGCATTATACCAGCCCGCACTACGCTCGTTTGAATAATAGTTGCTGTCTGCCAGGTATTTCAGGTTCACCCCCCATACTTTCACAGTGTAGTCATCTGTCTTTGTAACGCCAAAGGTGGTATCGTTCAGTGCATGGCTGCTGGCTCCGGGGCAGCAGCTACCATGTGTTATAAATTTTCCCCACCGCCATACTCTGGTACCTGTTACTTTACTCACCCCGGGTTTTAGTCTGAATATTTTATAGCTTGGTCTGTATATGTCGCTGTTTACTATGAGGGTAACGGTATCATCTGCTATGTCTGCACCATTATTCCGCAGGGTATAGTACGTATAAGTTGGTGTCTGCTGTGAAGAGAAGTTTCCGTCATTAAACTCCCACAGGTAGGTAGCACCTGCCGGTGCTGTACTCTGAAATGTAAGAGGCTCTCCCAGTTCCGGCTCTCCGCTGTACGATATTTCGTATGTCGGCTGTTGTTTCGGTACATCATTTTTCTCACACCCTGCGCTCGTCCATAGTAGGAGCAGCAGTGCCAGGGGCCAGCTTATATTTCCTGATTGCTTGCGGCACATATTCCTTCAAAGGTAGGAAATATTAACTCTCTGTAAACAGGTCAGACAGGGCATGGTTGCTGCTGAAATACTGGCCGGGGGTATGCCCGGATAGCGCTTTAAAGTCCCTGATGAAATGTGCCTGATCGTAATATCCGCATGCGGCAGATAGCTCTGTGAGGCTGCGGGCTGCACCGCTGCCTGCCAGCTTTATACTGTACTGAAAGCGCACTATCCTGGAGTATGCACGTGCACTTATACCTACTACCGACAGGAACCGCCGCTCGAATTGCCGCTCACTGATATATAATTGTGCTATTATCTCATGTATAGGTATGTTGCCGTTACAGTCGTTAATTGTCTTTACTGCGGCAGCTATCAGAGGGTCATTTACCCAGCCGCTTTTCAGTTTGCCTATGAGAAATTTATTCAGCAGCCATACCCGTTTATCATTATGCTGCGCATCAGCCAGCATATCTTCCAGTATAGATGCGTCCCGGCCCCATATGTGGGTTGCTTCGGTCTCGTTTCCCGACAACTCATTAGCCGGCACACCGGAAAATGCTGTTAGTCCCCAGGGATAAAAGCGAATGGATATTATCCCGGTCTCGCCCGATGGTGCTATAGTTATTGCATTCCGTATTTGTCCGTACACAAAGCTGCGCGGCTGCAATACTTCAGTTTCATCCTTTATGCGTTTATACCTGCTGCCGAAGTGGAAGATAAGTTCTGTACAGCCATCAGGTACTATGAGATCATTGTGGTCACCTTGTACAGGTGACTCCAGCGTCCATATGCATTTCACATATCCCGACAGCAGTGGGTGCGGCTCATACTGATTGTATACCATTTCAGAACGGTAACAAAAATAAGGCTATATCAGTGCAGATATGAAAGTCCTGAAAAAAATCTACTAAGAAATTAGTTTGAAAACTAAAAACTTAGTAGTTTTACTAAAAACTTAGTAGATATGACGCGTACAGTACATAAACCACTCACAAAAGCCGAAGAAGAAATAATGCAGGTATTGTGGGATATGGGGCATGGTTTTATAAAAGAGATAGTAGATGCAATGCCGGAACCCAGGCCACACTACAATACAGTAAGCACCATTATAAAAATACTAGTAGAAAAAGGTGTGGTAGGGTATGAAACTTATGGTAAGGCATACCGCTATCACCCTCTGGTGAATAAGGACGACTATAGTAAAAGCACGGTAGGTCAGCTGGTGAAAAAATACTTTGATGGCTCTTACAGTAATATGTTCTCATTTTTTGCCAGGGAAAAGAACATCTCTATCAGTGAGCTGGAAGACATAATAAAGGAAATGAAACAAAGGGACTCAAAACAATAATCGTATGTTATACTTATTGCAAACGGTTGTATATGGTATGGCCTTCTGGCTTATATATATACTGGTACTCAGAAACAGAAGCACATTTGTATGGAACAGGGTATATCTGTTGTCTGGCATAGCCTTGTCGGTATTGTTACCACTTATTCCTATCAATAGTAGCAGCAGTACCTATGTTAGTGATTCCGTTATTGTACTGCCCGCCATACAGGTGGTGCGGGATATGAGCACAAAAGCAGTAGCGGTTCAGCCGCAATGGTTTGCTACCGCTTACGGTATTGTAAGTATTGTGCTGCTGGCTGCACTGCTGCTGGTATATGTTATTAACTGGCTGCGTCTCATAAAGCTACCCGGCAGGCATTTGTCACATGGGGTAAAGCTGGTCACATGGCCGGGTCACGGGCCGGGTAGTCTGGGTAATATTATTTTTTTTCCTGACGGGGAAGAAGAGCAGGCTATTCTTACGCATGAGCTGGCCCACGTAAGGTACAGGCACAGTATGGATATACTGTTTGTAAGAACGTTACTATGTTTTTACTGGTTCAATCCCTTTCTGTACTTCATGCTGCGGGAGCTGCGCATGGTACATGAATTTCAGGCAGATGGTCAGGCTGCTGATAGTCCTGACTATGCCGGGCTGCTGCTCAATGCGGTTTTTCATACCCGTCAGTTTACCATACATCATACTTTTTTTCATCATCCAATAAAACGCAGGATTATTATGCTAAACAAAAACAGGCCTGCGCGGTCCGGTATCCGCGCCACTATTGCCGTATCACTGGCCACTTCTCTGCTGGCAGTGTCAGGTATCTTTTATTTGCAGAGTTGTTCCCGTCCCGAGCCCAAAGTAGTACACAATACAACTCCGGCGGCTGAAGGGGCAGATATGCCGGATGTTATGCCGGAACCTACTGTTGACCTCCCTTCCTTCCTGGGAAAAAATGTGGTTTATCCCACCGATGCGAAGACTGACAATATCAGGGGGAAAGTCATTGTAGGTTTTACAGTTGATAAGGAAGGTAATGTTGTTTCGCCGGAGGTGGTAAGGGTAGATGTTACATCGGCCGATAGCAAAGATGATGCAGCTACACCTGTTTCTGCCGAAAAAAGTAAAGCTTATGGCGAAAGCTTCTCTGCCGAAGCGATACGGGTAGTGAAGTTGTTACCAAAGTGGAAGCCCGGTACAAAAAATGGTACACCGGTAGCCACTAAGTACTTCCTTCCTTTCCGGTTTGAGCTGAAATAGTTTTTCTTACATCAGTTCTGCTGTATCCTGCACCATTACCGGCGGCAGGATATGGCGTTTATACAGCAGCCTGCATATTACCGCCACTATCTGGTCTTACATCCTTTATCTGTAGTCCTTTCCTCCATGCTACAAAGTTGCTCAGTCCGCTGGACAGGATAACAATAGTAAGTGTACTGCATGGCATCAGTATAGCAGCAGTTACCGGGCGCATCATACCACTCATAGCTATATACAGTCCTGCTATATTATATATAATAGATACTGCAAAGCTCAGTTTTATCAGTTTAGCCGATAGTTGAGTCATTTCCAGCAGTGCCGGCAGCCGTTTTATATGGTCGGCATTAAATATAACATCACATGCCGGGGTAAAGTTATTCACATCATCTGTCAGGGTTACACCGGCATTACTTTGCTGCAGCGCTCCGGCATCGTTGAGCCCGTCTCCTATCATCATCACCTTATGCCCTTCTTCCTGCAGGTGTTCTATATACCTGAGTTTATCTTCCGGTTTCTGATGAAACAGGAGTTTGGCATCGGCTCCCATAAGCGTACGCATCTCCTGACTCTGGCGTTCATTGTCACCAGACAGCAGACTTAGTTTATAGTTCTTTTGCAGGCTACTCAGCACCTCAGGCATATCTTTACGGTAGGCAGCCTGCAGATGAAAGCTGGTTACTTTGTCATTAATATTTACATACAGGCTGGCTTCGGTAGGATATTCACTCCATCCTGCTCCTGCAAAAGCTTTTGAGCCAACTTTTATTACAGTATCGCCATTTCGTGCCTCAATACCCATTCCGGGATACTCTTTCCATGAATTCAGGGTTACTTTGTTACGTTCTCCCAGCCATTTGGTCAGTGCCTTACTGTTAGGATGGTTGCTCTGACTTACTACTGCATACAGCAGGTCTTTATCGGTATCGGTAAGTACTGTGCCGGAGTACAGTATACCTGTACTGTCATTTTTAGTGATGGTACCGGTCTTGTCAAATACTATCTGATCGGCGCCTGCCATTTGCTCTATTACGGTAGCATCGCGCAGGTACAGACCGTTCAGGCTTAATATCCTTAGTATGTTGCCATTGGTAAAGGTAGCTGCCAGTAGTAAAGCACAGGGGCAGGCTACTATAAGCATGGCCGATACACTTGTTATTATTTTGGACGGGTCATTCAGATACCAGTACAGTGTTGTAGCGGCAGTGAGTACAAAAAGGATGATGGTGAAGTATTTACTCAGCAGGTGTATGGTGCTTTCCTTATCATTCTTTTCTGTCTTGTTTCTTCTGAATGCATAATGATTCCAAAGGGATGTAAGGTAGCTGCCAGCTATAGGTTTCACTATCTGCAGCACCATTTCGGTGCCTTTCAGCCGTCCGCCTGCATATACAAGGTCTCTTTCTTTTACTATTACCGGGGCTGATTCACCGGTTACAAAGCTGTAGTCAATAGCTGCATCGGTAGTAAGGGATATGGAGTCGGCAGGTACTATTTCGTCATTGTGCAGTACTACAATATCCTTTTCTTTCAGGTCCTGCAGCTGTTTGGTAACCATGCCGTTCTTAGTACGCACATTTACCGCTATGGGGAAGTAAGATTTATAATCCCGGGTAAAGGACAGTGATTTGTAAGTACGCTCCTGCAGCAGGCGGCCTGCCAGCATAAAGAATACGATACCGCTCATACTGTCCAGATAGCCAGCTCCTGTGCCGGTAACTATCTCGTATATGCTGCGGGAGAATGTGATAATCAGTGCCAGTACTATGGGCGCATCTATATTCAGAATCTTTTGTTTCAGCCCGGCCCATGCCGTAGCGTAGAACTCTGATGCAGCATAAAAGAATACAGGTAATGACAATGCCAGATTCAGGTAGCGGAACAATCTGGTGTACTGTTCTTCAATACCGGTATGTCCCGACAGGTATTCGGGAAAACTGAGCATCATGATATTGCCAAAGCAGAAGCCTGCTACGCCCAGTTTTACAATACGTTGTTTATTATAGTTACTTGCTTTTTTTCCTTCACTGTCATCCAGACTTATATATGGCTCATAGCCTACGGTAGTAAGTAACTCTACTACTTTTCTGAAGCTTGTTTTTTTCGGGTGGAAGTGTATAGTTACTTCCTTGGCCGAAAAGTTTATTCTGCTTTCTTTGATTCCGGCATCTACACGGTTCAGGTGTTCCAGCAGCCACATGCATGATGCGCAGTGTATAGATGGTATATATAATGTTACTATCGTCAGTTCATCATTGCTGAACTGGTATAGCTTCCGTGCTATTTCGGTATTGTCAAGAAATGCATATTTATCATTTCTTACCGCTTTTATCTGAGCCAGTCCCGGGTGCGATTGCAGGTTATAGTAGTCGCACAGGCCATTTTCATTGATTATCTCATATACCAGTCGGCATCCGTCACAGCAGAAAGCTTTGTCCTCTATCGTTATTTTGTCGGTACCACATGCGGCACCGCAGTGGTAACATAGTGTTTCTGTTTTTCCGGTTTTGGGGTCAGGTATGGTTTTATTTTGCGTGGTTTCCAGCATTTATCTGTTTTTGTGCATCGGCTATGCCCGGTATCAGGAAGTTGTTTTCCAGAAAAAATAGTTCTGTCAGGTTTGTTTCCAGTAGTGCCATATTACTTCTCAGCAGTCTGTAATCTTCAGGAAATATGGTTTCTGAATACAGGGGCAGGGTAGAGAACTGTAGCTTGGAGAGCAGTTTTTTCATCATGTCATTCGTTGCATTCAGCTCCAGCACCCTTACTTCATGGTTCAGCTGGCATCCTCCTTTGCATCCGGCACAGTCATGGCCTGTATCTGCTTTTACAGCAAGATCTTTCAGGTAGGGCACATATTCATGGAGCCTGTGCGATACATGCCTTTCTGTTTCTGAGAGTATTTCCTCACAGGTGAGTGCATATTGCAGTGCAGAATCATGAGTTTCTACCCGTTTTATTTTTTCAGCCTGCTTTCTGGCACCCCGGCACAGGGATATCAGAGATTCGTAATAGCCTGCCAGCAGCTCCTCTGTCAGGTAGCCTACATTTTTATTAGCATACTGCTCGTATCGTGACTTTATCATTATGTAGCTTTTGTTGGGGGTAGGATTATTGAGTTTATCAGGTTATACCGTTGTTGGTTCATGTATCAGCTCAGGCATGGTAGTTTTTATTTCATTCACACCGCCGTTTACAGAGCTCACGTGATGGAAACCATACCGTTTCATAAGTGATGCGGCTATCATAGAGCGGTATCCTGCAGCGCAGCACACTACCCATAGTCCGTTTTTCAGCATAGTATCCATTTGTTTCATGAGTTCATTAAGGGGTATGTGCATAGCTCCCTGCAGTTCGCATTTTGCCACCTCATTACGGGTGCGCACATCCAGCAGGTTGTAAGTGCCTGCCATTAGTGGTTCTGCTATTGTTGCTATGTCCAGTACCGGTATTGTATCTGTTGGCAGGTTTGCAGCCGTCCAGGCTGCTGCATTGTCGGGTAGATAACCTTTTACATTGGTATAACCAATACGTGCCAGCCTTTCTATTGCCTCCTGCTCCTTGCCGGCTTCTGCTACTACTATCAACTCCTCATCAGGCCCCAGCAGGGTACCTGCCCATACGGCATAGTCGCCGCTCAGACCTATATTCAGTGCCCCGGATATATGTCCTTTGCTGAATGTAGCAGCCGGACGGCTGTCCAGTACTACAGCTCCATGCTCTATATAGTTCAGGCAGTCTTCAGCACTTATGGGGCGCATGCATTGTTCCATCTGCTCCTGGTAGGAGTCATATCCCTTCCTGTTGATGCCGGCATCTGTAAAGAAATATTGTGGTGCTGCGGGGAGCCCGGTGGTCACAGTTTCTATGAACTGCTGCCGGTCCTGTATGCGCAGAGGCATATTCGTCAGCTTCTGTATGCCTATAGTACTTTGTGATTCCTTGCCTATATTCTTTCCGCAGGCCGATCCCGCCCCATGACCCGGATACACAATAACATCGTCGGGTAGCGTAAGTATGCTGCGCTGCAGAGAGTCATACAGCATACCTGCCAGTGTCTCTTTATCCAGGTTGCCGCTCATAAGGTCGGGGCGGCCTACTTCTCCTACAAACAGGGTATCGCCGGTGAATACCGCCTCTGGTGTTCCCTGTTCATTACGTAGCAGATAGCACGCCGACTCTATGGTGTGCCCGGGAGTGTGCAGCACTTCCAGTGTTACTTTACCCACTTTCAGCTGTTCGCCATCAGTAGCAATGTGTGCAGGATATCCGGGTTGTGCATCCGGTCCGAAAACTATTGTTGCTCCCGTTTCTTTAGCAAGGTCCAGATGTCCCGATACAAAATCGGCATGAAAATGTGTTTCCAGTACATATTTTATCGTGGCGTTCCTGTCTTTAGCCAGGTCCATATATGGCTTGGGGTCCCGCAGTGGGTCTATGATTGCCGCTTCACCTTCCGATTCGATATAGTATGCTGCCTGCGCCAGACAGTTTGTATACATGAGTTGTACGAACATTTGCATTGATGGCAGAACTTTTACCATTCCACCTTATGCAAATAGCGTTTATTTCTCACTTATGCCCACGGACGGGCATCATTTACCGGTATGATTTTCGTCAGTATTCCTCCTCATTTTCAGGAGGCCTTATCAGCATCATTAATTGCTTTATTTCTGCTGCATTCTGATCTTCGTTTTTGTAGCTATAGCACAGGCTCAGTTCTTCCATCATCTTATATATGATGCTTCTGGTGGTAAGCGGCAGCATGTACTTATCATAGTCCGTTGCATTAATCTTTTTCAGATACTGGCTTACGTCTTTCTGCGTGTACATCATACCATTCATTGGGTCTATGTAAAACTGCAGTTCACTTATGCCGGAGTCTTCGCCCATAAAGCTATGGACAGTATCAATGTAGGCAAATATAAACTGACGTGGTACTCCCACTGCAAAAATGGGAATATCCAGCACATCACATATTGCCAGATATATAATACCTATTGCGTAGGCATTGCCTTGCTTGCTTTCCAGCGTCTGATTGATGAAAAAGTGTGCTGCATTACGCTCGGTAAGTTCATGACCACTAAGCTTGTAATAATTGTATATAATACTGTTTATTACATTCACCTGCTCCAGAGGGGTCATGTAATTGTTCAGCTCCAGCCACACATTTCTGCGTATCTGCTCAAACTGGGTGTACAGCGACTGTACATTCAGGTCAGGAAACCGGTACTTTGCTATCAGTATGGCTCCAAAGAAAAGGTCTGGTTCTGCAGCCTTGTTCCAGTCCAGAATTTCCCGCTGCAGGTCATTGAAGTGTACCCGGTGTATGAGTTGTTCCACACGTTCCTGCACGGTTTCGTCCAGGGTTGTTTCCCATACCTGCTCCAGCCGGGGTATTATCTGCCTGCCATAGTGCAGTAGTCTGGCCGCAATAGTGTCATATACTTCCCCATCGGGATCATCTACCAGTTGCAGCAATGCTTTTATTTCCTTGTCCTGCTCTGTCATACGCACATGTTTCTGTCACTAAATTACAGAATTGAAGCCGTGCAGATGGCACTAGTTTTCCACAATCTGTGGCATAGGTAATGCACGCAGTGCCTTTATCAGCGTACTTCGCCGCCATTATCTGCAGGTACTACCGGTGCTGCAAATACCAGCCCACCATCAGCATTCTGTGCCATAAGTATCATGCCCTTACTTTCAATGCCTCTCATCTTGCGGGGAGCAAGGTTAGCCACTACGGTTACCTGCTTGCCTACTATGTCCTCTGGTTTAAAATGCATAGCTATGCCAGATAGTACAGTACGGGTTTCATAACCCAGGTCCAGCTCCAGTTGCAGCAGCTTATCAGCCTTTTCTACCTTCTGTGCTTTCACTATGGTAGCCACACGCAGGTCTATCTTCATAAAGTCGTCGATAGTAATTTCCGGCTTTTGCGGCTGATATTTTGGGTTTTCTGTCGCTGTTGCCGGAGTTTCCTGCTGTGGTGTTGTATTATTATCCATTACGGGGGTTGTTGCTTTTTTCAGATTGTTATGCAGTTTTTCTACCTGTGCGGCCACTTCGGCATCTTCTATCTTGCGAAACAGGAGTTCAGGTGCACGTAGCGGGTAGCTCACTTTCAGGAGATCGGTACGGCCGGCATTTTCCCATTCCAGCATCCTGTCCACTACCTTCATCATATAGCACATTTTCTTTGCAGTATGGGGCAGGAATGGGTTAGCCAGTATTGCCAGGTTGGCCGTCAGTTGCAGGCACAGGTGCAGGCAGTTGTCTATCAGTTTCTGCTTTTCCGGTTCGGCTGCCACAGCTTTTGCTACTATCCATGGCTCTTTGTCCTGCATGTATTTATTGGCTTTGCGGGCCAGGTCTATAACTTCAAACAGGCCATCTCTGAAACGGTAGTGCTCCAGACATTGCTCTACACTGTTCTTTGCATTGCTTATTTCGGCTATCAGTGCACGGTCGGCATCATCCATTACATCTGTATATAATGCAGGTACCCTGCCGTCACACAGTTTATGCATGAGCACAAAAGCACGGTTTACAAAATTGCCAAAAACCGATACCAGCTCATTATTGGTCCTGTCCTGAAAATCTTTCCAGGTAAAGTCATTGTCTTTACTTTCCGGTGCATTGGCGCACAGTACATAGCGCAGTACATCCTGCTGACCCGGAAAGTCTTTCAGATATTCATCTACCCACACAGCCCAGTTGCGCGATGTGGATACCTTCTGTCCCTCTATGTTCAGAAACTCATTTGCAGGCACATTGTCTGGCAGCACAAAGCCACCATGTGCTTTGAGCATAGATGGGAAAATAATGCAATGGAATACAATATTGTCTTTTCCTATAAAGTGCACCAGTTTGGTATCTTCCTTGCACCAGTAGTCTGCCCATTGTGCTGTCAGTTCCTTGGTAGCGCTTATATAGCCTATCGGCGCGTCAAACCATACATAGAGTACCTTGCCGTCTGCACCTTCTATAGGTACCGGTACACCCCAGTTGCTGTCGCGGGTCATGGCACGTGGCTGCAGCCCACTGTCCAGCCAGCTCTTACACTGTCCGTACACATTAGGTTTCCATTGGTCTTTCTTACCCTCACTTATCCATTCCTTCAGCCATGGTTCATATTTATCCAGGGGGAAATACCAGTGTTTTGTTTTTTTCTTCACCAGTGGTGCACTGCTCAGCGCACTGCGCGGATTGATAAGCTGCTCTGGCGATAGGGTAGAGCCACATTTTTCGCACTGGTCGCCATAGGCATTTTCATTGCTGCACACCGGGCAGGTACCTATTATATATCTGTCTGCCAGAAAAGTGTTCTTTTCGGCATCATAGTACTGCTCACTTTCCCGCTCCTCAAATACCCCTTTATCATACAGTTTACGGAAGAACGCCTGAGCTGTTTCATGATGTGTTTTATTGGATGTGCGGGAATAGATATCAAAAGAAATACCCATATCAGCAAAGCTGTCCCTGATGATGGCATTATATTTATCTACCACATCCTGAGGGGTGATACCTTCTTTCATGGCACGGATGGTGATGGGTACTCCATGCTCATCACTGCCACATACAAATTTCACATCGCGCTTCTGTGCACGCAGGTATCGTACATATATATCGGCCGGAAGATAGCAGCCCGCCAGGTGTCCTATGTGTACGGGGCCATTGGCATAAGGGAGTGCTGCGGTAACCAGGTGTCTTTTGAATTCCATATCAGGGTGCAAGTTAATTAAGTGTAAGGACTATAAGAAGCAGTTAGTTGCATAACTATTGGTACCGCAGTACCATCGGTCGAATATACCAGAACAAGCATCTTTTGTTGTTTTACCATTGTTCAATGTTGTCAGATATTTTATTTTGTTTACTTTTATTTCAATGTTCTATTTTAATGGTTTTCAATATTTTGCATTTGCTGTTTAATGT
>Ga0209066_10003702_pt1 | contig 17231 bp, 20 predicted proteins | sample All_14_2_FD_187198 | JGI IMG/M metagenome (GOLD analysis project Ga0209066, IMG submission 187198) | Freshwater microbial communities in response to fracking from Pennsylvania, USA - Allegheny Zone_MetaG_DW_15 (SPAdes) (version 2) ... | reverse complement strand
GATCATCGCCGGGCCGGTCGGACCGTTCTCCAGCGCCGCGCCGGGCCCGAGGCGGATGGTCTCGTGCGAGCCGCCGGAGATCTGCGGCTTGATGACCAGCTCGCCGCCGCCGAGCAGGTCGCGGGCTTCCTCAACCGCCTTGGAGGTGGCGCGGTCGACGAAGATCGTCGGCACGACGGGCACGTCGGCGTCCTCGAGCTCGGCCAGGTAGGTCTTGGTCGTGTTCCAGCGCAGCAGGGCGGCGCTGTTCAGCGTGCGGACGCCGGACGCGGCCAGGGCCTCCAGCATCGCGAACCACCCCTCTGTGTTCAGGTGATAGCCCCAGGCGAGCAGCGGCATGACGACATCGGCGTCGGTTTCGGCCGCCCGGGTCCAGTCCAGCGGCTCGGCGATCAGTCCCTGCGGCGCCAGCGCGGCGGCGTAGCGGTCGAAGTAGGGCCGCCACGCTTCGGCGTAGGGACTGTCGGCGGCGGGAGTCAGGAGGGCGATCCGGGTCATGCGACGCCCGGTACCGCCCCCTGCCCCGTTCCGTCAAACGCCCTGGACGAGGACCACGCGGTACTCGGCGCCCTTGAAGCGGTGCGCGCGGGCGGCGGTGTAGGCCGGGCTGTCATACCAGGCCTTCGCCGCCTCGGCGGTCGGGAAGGAGACGACCACGACGCCCTCGACCTCGGGGCCCTCGAGGACTTCGTGCTTGCCATAGACCACATGCGGGGTGACGGCGTGGCCGGCCATGCTGGGGCCGGCGAGGCCCGAATAGGTGGCGAGCTCACCCGCGTCGGTGGTCTTGTCCCGGGTGAAGATCAGATAGGCGGCCATGGTTTCGCTCCCTGCGATGATTGCGGCGGGGGACCCTGGCGGTGCTGCCGGAAGGGAAGTCGAGCCGCGTCCGGCCCATGGTGTTCATTGCCCCGAAAGGCCTTTTCCCGTAACGACCAGCATCTGTTTCCGCGCGAGATCGACCCCTCCATGACCGCCCTTTACGACGTCGCCGCCATCGGCAACGCCATCGTCGACGTGATCGCCCCCTGCGATGAAGCCTTCCTGACGACGGAAGGCCTGGCCAAGGGCTCGATGCAGCTGGTCGACGAGGCCCAGGCCGTTGCGCTGTACAGCCGCATGGCGGCGGGGATGGAGACCTCCGGCGGTTCGGCCGGCAACACCGTGGCCGGCGTGGCCAGCTTCGGCGGCCGGGCGGCCTATCTGGGCAAGGTGGCGGCCGACCAGCTGGGCGATGTCTTCGAGCACGACATGAAGGCCATCGGCGTGACCTTCGACACCACCCGCCTGACCGGCGGCCCGGCGACAGCCCGCAGCATGATCAATGTGACGCCCGACGGCCAGCGGACCATGTGCACCTTCCTGGGCGCCTCTGTCGAACTGACCCCCGACGACGTGAAGCCGGAGATCATCGAACAGTCGCTGATCGTCTATCTGGAAGGCTACCTGTTCGATCCCAGCGAGGCGCGCCGCGCCTTCGCCAAGGCGGCGGGCCTGGCCCACGCGGCCGGTCGCCAGATCGCCATCACCCTGTCGGACGCCTTCGTCGTCGATCGCCACCGCGCCGCCCTGCTGGGCTTCATCGAGGGCCAGTGCGACATCGTCCTGGCCAACGAGTCCGAGGTGAAGGCGCTGTTCGAGACCGACGACTTCGAGGTCGCCGCCGCCAAACTGGGCGCCATCACGAACACCTGCGCCATCACCCGGGGCGAGGCCGGCTCGCTGGTGCTCGCCGGGCGGGATTCGGCGCTGATCCATGCGGTTCCGGTGGAAAAAGTCGTGGACACGACGGGCGCCGGCGACCAATACGCAGCGGGCTTCCTGCTGGGGATCGCGCGCGGGCTGCCGCTGGCGACGGCGGGCAGGCTCGGCGCCCTGGCGGCGGCGGAAGTCATCGGCCACTACGGCCCCAGACCGCAGGTCTCGCTCGAGGCCCTGGCGAAGGCGGAAGGACTGATCTGATGGCCCGCTCGGCCGAAGTGGTGCGCGAGACGAAGGAGACGCAGATCCGCGTCTGGATCGATCTCGACGGGACCGGCGAGTCGACGATCTCGACCGGCGTCGGCTTCTTCGACCACATGCTGGAGGGCTTCGCCCGCCACGGCGGCTTCGACCTGAAGGTCGAGACCAAGGGCGACCTGCATATCGACATGCACCACACCGTGGAGGACACCGGCATCGTGCTGGGCCAGGCGGTGAAACAGGCGCTGGACGGTTACAAGGGCATCCGCCGCTTCGGGACCGCCTACATCCCGATGGACGAGACCCTGACCCGCTGCGCGCTGGACCTGTCCAACCGCGCCTACCTGATCTGGAAGGTCGCCTTCTCGCGCCCGAAGGTCGGGGAGATGGACACCGAGCTGTTCAAGGAATTCCACCACGCCTTCGCCATGAACGCCGGCGCCTGCGTGCACATGGAAACCCTGTACGGCGACAACACCCACCACATCGCCGAGAGCGGCTTCAAGGCCCTGGCCCGGGCGCTGCGCGAGGCGGTGGAGCTGGACCCCAAGACCCATGGCCGCGCACCGTCGACCAAGGGCGTGCTCTAGGAAACCCCTATGCAGAGCGTCGCCCTGATCGACTACGGGTCGGGCAACCTTCGCTCGGCCGAAAAGGCCCTCCGCAAGGCGGCGGAGGGCATGGCCGCGCCCGCCGACATCGTCGTGACGGCTGATCCCGCTGTCGTGGCCAAGGCCGATCGCGTGGTGCTGCCCGGCGTGGGCGCGTTCGCGGCCTGCATGGCGGCCTTGTCGGCGCGCGACGGCCTCATCGAGGCAATGAGCGAGGCGGTGCTGACCCGCGGCGCGCCGTTCCTGGGCATCTGCGTGGGCATGCAGCTGCTCGCCGACCGGGGCCTGGAGTTCGGGACCACGCCGGGGCTGGGCTGGATCGCCGGGACCGTCGCCCGGCTGACGCCGTCCGATCCGGCCGCCAAGATCCCGCACATGGGCTGGAACCCGCTGACCGCCGTCCGCGACATTCCGCTGATGGCGGGCCTGGGCCCGGCCCCGCACATGTATTTTACCCATTCATTCGCGTTCACGCCCGACGATCCGTCACATGTGGCGGCCAGCGTCGACCACGGCGGCCTGTTCGCCGCCGCCGTATCGAAGGACAACATCATGGGCGTCCAGTTTCACCCCGAGAAGTCTCAAGGCTCCGGCCTGAGGCTGCTGCAGAACTTCCTGGAGACGCGCGCGTGATCCTCTATCCCGCCATCGACCTGAAGGACGGCCGCTGCGTGCGGCTGCTGCACGGCGACCTCAACAAGGAGACGGTGTTCAACACCTCTCCGGCCGACCAGGCGCGGCAATTCCAGAAACAGGGCTTTTCCTGGCTGCACGTCGTCGACCTGAACGGCGCCGTCGAGGGCCGGCCGGTCAACGCCGCCGCCGTGGCCGACATCATGAACGCCATCTCGATTCCCGTGCAGTTGGGCGGCGGCGTGCGAACGATGGAAGCCATCGAGGCCTGGATCGAGGCCGGGATCGACCGGGTGATCCTGGGCACGGTCGCGGTCAAGGACCCGGCCCTGGTCAAGGCCGCCGCCCGCCAGTGGCCCGAGCAGATCGCCGTGGCCATCGACGCCCGCGACGGCATGGTCGCCACCGAGGGCTGGATCGGCGCCTCGGACCTGGGCGTCATCGAACTGGCCAAACGCTTCGAAGACGCTGGCGTGGCGGCCCTGATCGTCACCGACATCGGGCGCGACGGGGCCATGGTAGGGGTCAATGTCGACCAGGTCGGCGAGGTGGCCGACGCGGTCTCCATCCCCGTCATTGCCTCGGGCGGCATCGCCTCGGTCCGCGACATCGAGCTGCTCAAGGCGCGGCCGGGCGTGCCGATCGCCGGCGCGGTGCTGGGCCGCTCGCTCTACGAGGGCGCGGTCGACCCGGCCCAGGCCCTGAAGATCGCCGGCTGATGCTGAAGGTCCGCGTCATCCCCTGCCTGGACGTCAAGGACGGCCGCGTGGTGAAGGGCGTCAACTTCGTCGACCTGCGCGACGCCGGAGATCCGGTCGAACAGGCGCGGGCCTATGACGCTGCGGGGGCCGACGAGCTGATGTTCCTCGACATCACCGCCAGCCACGAGGGGCGGGGCGCGATCCTGGACGTGATCGCCCGCACCGCCGACGTCTGTTTCATGCCGGTCTCGGTCGGCGGCGGCGTCCGCACGGTGGAGAACGCCCGCGCCCTGCTGCGGGCCGGGGCCGACAAGGTCTCGATCAACACCGCCGCCGTCGAGGACCCCGACCTGATCAGCCGCATGGCCGACGCCTTCGGCAGCCAGTGCGTGGTCGTCGCCGTCGATGCCAAGGCGCGGCCCGACGGGGGGTGGAACATCTTCACCTACGGCGGCCGCAACGACACCGGCCTCGACGCCATCGTGTTCGCCGAGCGGGCGGTCGCCAAGGGCGCGGGCGAGATCCTGCTGACCTCGATGGACCGCGACGGCGCCAAGACCGGCTACGACATCGGCCTGCTGCGCGCGGTGACCGGCGCGGTCAGCGTGCCGGTGATCGCCAGCGGCGGGGCGGGCAACGTCGATCACCTGGTGCAGGCAGTCACCGAGGGTCACGCCGACGCGGTGCTGGCCGCCTCTATCTTTCACTTCGGCGAGGTGTCCATCGCCCGCGCCAAACAGGCCATGGCCGACGCCGGCGTGCCGGTCCGCCTGGTCGAGGGAGTGATCGCATGAGCCGCCTGACCGAAGTGCTCGACCGCCTGGCCGCGACCATCGAGGCCCGCAGGGGCGCCGACCCGGCTTCGTCGTGGACGGCGAAGCTGCTGGCCGACCCGACGCTGGCGGCGAAGAAGCTCGGCGAAGAGGCGGTCGAGGCCGTGTTGGCCGCCGCGCTGAAGGACCAGGACGCCCTGGCCGCCGAGAGCGCCGACGTCCTCTACCACCTGCTGGCCCTGCTGGCGGCCAGCGGCGTGTCGCTGGACGCGGTCGCCGCGAAGCTGGAAGCCCGAGAGGGCCGCTCCGGCGTCGACGAAAAGGCCAGCCGGAGCTAGCGCCCCGGCGCGATCCCCAGCCGTTCGGCGTCCGCCGTCGCGCTGAGGCCCAGGGCCTCGAACATCTCCGGGCGGCGCGGCCCGAGCCGCGGCGGATAATGTTTCACCTTGGCCGGCTTGGGCGTGGCCCAGACCTTCAGCACCTTGGCCAGGTTGGCGGGCCGCTTGAGCCAGTCGTTGCTGGGCTCGAGCATGTGGAAGCCGCGCATGAACTCCCGCAGCAATGCCGGATCAGACCGCAGGGCCGGGGTGAGGGCGTCGTTGGCGAAGCTGCGCGCCATCAACGCCTTGAATCCCGGCTGCTGGCCGCCGGCCAGGGTCTGCCGCGCCCGTTTGATCGCCTGGCGGTCCTGGAAGCGCATGCCGTCGTAGAAGGGCCGAAGCTCGGTCTGGACCGCGTCGCGATAGGCGATGGCGCGGGTGGCGGGCCGCTTGTGGGCGATCAGCACGTCACGCAGCAGGTGGGCCTCGACGGCGGCGAACGAGCAGCCGCGGCCGTAGAGCGGATTGGTCCGGATGAGACCGTCGCCGACGACGAACAGGTTCAGCGCGGCCGGCCTGCCGTCGGTGACCGTGTCGCGCCAGCGGCTCTTGAGGTCGCCCATGCCGAACACCTTGCTGATCGGCTCGGCGCGGTCCGGATCGGTCCAGCGGGCGACGCCGGGAATCAGCGCGCAGATGCGGTCGAAGGTCTCCGGTCGCAGGACCGCCTGGCGCAGGGTCTCCTCGATCTCCGGCACCGCCAAGGTGATCGAGAAGCAGCCGTTGTCGGCCGGGAAGACGCCGTACTTGATGAAGCCGATGTCGCCCGCGCCCGGAGGTCCGCCGCGCGGCGGCTCCTCGTGGCCCGGCCGCAGCCGCCAGTGGCGAGTGTAATAGAGGATGCCGGCGTCCTCGCTCTCCTCGGCGACCTTGATCCCGGCTTCCTCCAGCCATTCAAAGGTCTGCGACAGACGGCCGGCACCGTCGACGACGATGTCGGCCAGCTCGTCCCGACGGCCGGCGGCGTCCTCAACGGTCAGCCCGCGACAGACGAAGCAGCCCTCTTCGTCGGGCTCGCCCAGCAGCCCGACGACATTGACCCCGCTGTGGATGCGGACGCTGTCCATGCGCTCGACATAGCGGCGCAGGACCAGTTCAAGCGTCGTGCGACGGCTGGTCAGGACGGTCAGTTGGCTGTCCTCCGGCATCGGCCGGTACTTCTCGCGGGCGTAAGGCGTCAGGCCGTCGAAGAAGTTGAGTTCCTGGACGCCGGCCGCGCGCAGATCGTCCAGCAGACCCGGATGATTGTCGGCGATGACCCGCCGCAGCCGGGCCAGGAAGGCATGGCTGTGGCGAAGGTGCCCGACGCCGCGCCGCGCCCAGTTCTCGAAGGCGTCGTCGGCCCCGCCATCCGGCGCGGGCGGATCACGCTCCAGGACATCGACCTGCCAGCCGGCGCCGCCCAGGGCCAGTGCGGTGAACAGCCCGGCCATGCCGGCGCCGACCACCAAAACGCGATCGCTCATCATTGAACCCCCGGGATCGGCCATGACTATGACCGGCGGTTTGTGACACTGCCAGCATGACGCCAAGTCACGTCCGCGCTTTTCCCTTCAGGGCGACGTAGAGCGCCCCTTCGCCGCCATGCCGGCGATCGGCCTTCGACACGCCGGCGACGATGGCCCGCAGAGGCGGCGCGGCCAGCCACTCCGGCGTCTGGCGGCGCAGGATGCCCTCGCCCAGGGTCCCCTTGCCGGTAATGACCAGCACCTCGCGTACGCCTTCGGCATGGGCGCGCAGCAGGAAAGACTCGAGCGCGGCGCGGGCCCGGTCGTGGGTCATGAAGTGCAGGTCGATGCGCGCCTCCAGCGGGTCGCGGCCCCGCACGATCCGTCGCTTGCGACCCGGCTCGATCGGATCGGGCGGCGGCGCGACCGCGGGGCGCTTCGGCTTGGTCGCCGTCGCGACCGGCAGGTGCGCCGGCGCGGCCTTGGGATCGATCTTCGGCTTGACCGCTTCAGCGTCCGTTGTGGGCAGCGCCATGCCCGGACGCGGCCGCACCGTGGACGCCACATGGCTCCAGAGCCGCGCCTCCTCAGGCTTCAGCTTGCGCGCCATGGCCTCAACCGCCGCTGGCGACGGGTATGAGACGCCACATTCGCAGCGTGTGGCGGACGCGGCCCGCCTCGACGCCGGCGGCGTCGCCGCTGCCCATATAGAGGTCCGCCCTCACCTCGCCCTTGATCGCCCCGCCGGTGTCCAGCGCCACCGTCAGTCGCCGGTAGGTCGGGAAGGCGCCGGTGAGGATCGGGGCGCTGGCGTCGATCCAGAACAGCTCGCCGACGGCATGACGTGACAGGTCGACCGCGATGGCTCGACCGGCCGGCAGCGGAACTCCGGCGGCGCCGGTCGCCTCCTTGCCGTCGTCATCGCTCATCCGGAAGAAGACGTAGCGCGGGTTCAGCCGCATGATCTCGTCGGCTTCGGGGCCACGATGCTCGGCCAGCCATCGGCGGATCGCGTCGCCCGAGGTGTCGGAATCCTTGAGCAGGCCACGCTCGCGCATCGGGCGGGCGATACCGACGAAGGGCCGGCCGTTATGGGCCGCGAAGGCGGCGCGCTTGCGGGTTCCGTCCGGCAGCACCAACACGCCGGAGCCCTGGATCTGCAGGAAGAACAGGTCTTCGGGCCGCATCCAGGCCAGGATCACCTCCGGCTCGGTCGCCTCGATGGCGGCGCGGTCAGGGTAGGCTTCGGTCCGGCCTTCGACCATGCGAGTGACATCCTGAGAGCCCTTCATGTCCAGATCGGCGGGGCGGCCGCGCACCGGCGCGGTGAAGCCGTCCCGGCGGGAGTAACGGGCCTCGTACTGGGGGGCGAAGTAGGCGGTGAGCAGCCCTTCGGCTTCAAGCGGTGACGGTCGGAAGTTGGCTTCCAGGAAGGCGCGGGCGGCGACGGCGTCCACGGGGCCAAGCGCCCGGGCCTTGCGACAGGCCGCCGCGCTGTCGGCGTCCCTCGCCACGCCGCAGGTCTCACGCCAGGCGTTCAGGGCCGCGGCGTGGTCGTCTGCTTCCCAGCCCGGGAGGTCGGCGAAGGATACGGTGGCCGGCGCAATCGGTGGAGACAGAGACGGAGCCGGCACGGGTGTCTGCGGCGCGACGATCGGGCCGTCGGCTTTCGGGGTGGCGCAGGCGGCCAGTATGAGAAGCAGCGCCGCCGCGCCGAGAACCCGAAACCGCATCACGCCTCCGCGGCGTCTACATGAACCAGGGTCCAGTTGGGGTCGCGGCTGTTAAGATTGCGTTCGAAGGTCCACAACTCGGCCGTGCGACGGTCATCAACCCCCTCGCCCTCGGGCCCCTTGGTCCGCGACCGGAACTCGCCCAGGAAGCGGACAATCACGTGCGCAACGTCGTCCTTGACGTCGATCTGTTCCAGATCAGCGCGCGGCGCGTGGAGGAACTCGACCGTCTCGGTGCGGCCTTCGGCCTCGCGGGCGTCGATGGCGGCCTCGAAGCTTTCGGCGACGGCTGGCGAGAGCAGGTTCTGCAGCGTCGCGCGATCACCTGCGGCGAAGGCGATGACGATCATCTCGTAGGCCTGGCGGGCGCCATCCAGGAAGCGGGCGACGTCGAATGTCGAGTCCTTCGCGCGAATGGCATTCAGGCCGGTGGGCGCCGGACCGTCAAGCGGCGGCGCCTCGGTGGCGACCGCCGGGTCCGCATCGACCGGCGCGGCCTGGGGCTTGGGCGCGCCGTCCTCCGGCTGTCGACCGATGCGGCGACCGAGCACGGCGTAGAGCTGATACAGCACCACGGCGGCGAACACGGCGAAGATGACCAGCTCAAGATATTTCACGTCAGACCGGGCTCCGGTTGTACTCAGGCGAATATAGGTCAGGCTTCCGCCCGCGTAAGGGGCCTGCCGTTGCACAGGCAGGGAGCGCGTGATAGCAGCGCGCCTCAATATTGTCGCGCTCATGTCCGGGCCGCGACCCTGTACAAGTCCAGGAACCTGATCCCACCATGAGCGATACGTTCACCGCCCCGGCCGAGAACGGCGCCGAAGCCCAGCCCGGTTTCCGCATCCTCGCGCAGTTCGTGCGCGACTTCTCGTTTGAAAACCCCCTGGCTCCGGAATCGCTCCGCGCTGACGCGACCGGCCTGCCGCCGCAGATCGACATCGGCGTCGAGATGAATGCGCGCGGTCGCACCGACGGCCTGTTCGAGGTTGACCTCAAACTGTCCGCCCAGGCGACGCGGGGCGACAAGATCGCCTTCCATGTCGAGCTGCTCTACGGCGGCCTGTTCGCGATCAGCGGTGTGCCACAGGACGAGATCGAACCGGTGCTGATGATCGAGTGCCCGCGCTTCCTGTTCCCCTACGCCCGTCGCCTGATCTCGGACGTGACCTCGGAAGGCGGCTTCCCGCCCTTCCAGCTCGACCCGATCGACTTCGCCGGCGTCTACGCCGCGCGCAAGGCGCAGGGCAACGGCTCGCTGGTCGGCAACGCCTGACCGGCTACTGAATTCCGAACCTGGCCCAGACGGCCTTGTCCTTGAGCACGCCGCGCACGAAAGCCTCGTGCGCGGCGCGTTCGTCCGGGGTCGAGCGCGGCGCGAGCGGCCGAGGCCGGGCGCCGTAGACGATGGTCTGGATGACCTGGTTGGCGCGCTCGACCGCGCTCATCGTCAGGTCCAGAGCCCGTTCCTTGCCACCCTGCAGTTCGAGATAGACCGCCGCCAGCAGTTCGGCGTCGATCAGGGCGCCGTGCTTGTCGCGGGCCGCCAGCGAGATCTTCATCCGCTTACAGAGGGCGTCCAGGGAGTTGTACATCCCCGGGAACTTCTTCTTGGCCAGGGCCAGGGTGTCGATCCACTGGTCGTCGGCCGTGATCGCCCGGTTGCAGCGCTGAAGCTCGGCGTTGACGAAACTGCGGTCGAACGGCGCGTTGTGGGCGACGATCTTGTCCTCGCCGATGAAGTCCAGCAGCCGGTCGACGATCTCGGGAAAGCGCGGCTTGTCCCGCAGCGAGGCTAGCGAGATGCCGTGCACGCGCTCGGCGTCGGGGTCGATCTCGCGGTCGGGATGGACGTACTCGTGGAACGACTTGCCGGTCGGGATGAAGTCGATGACCTCGACACAGGCGATTTCGATCAGGCGGTGACCGCTCCGGGGATCGAGCCCGGTGGTCTCGGTGTCGAGGACAAGGTGACGCGCCATGGCCTCTTCATTGACCCGGTTCGGCGGGAGCGACAAGCGGGGCAAGCGGTCGCGCTGTGGATGGATCGCGCAGAACTCTGAGCACCTCGCGGACCTGGGCCCGGGCGTGGTCCAGACCCTGGCCGGTGTCGATCACGAAGTGGGCGCGAGCCCGCTTTTCGGCGTCGGGCGTCTGGCGGGCGAGAATGGCATCGAGCTTGGCCTCGTCCATGCCGGGGCGGGCCAGCACACGCTGACGCTGAACGTCGGCCGGGGCGGAGACGACCACCACGGCGTCCATGCGGGTCTCGCCGCCGGTCTCGAACAGCAGCGGGATGTCGAGAATGACGATGTCAGCCCCCGCGGCGACCGCTTTCTCGAAAAAGCCGACACGGCTCATCCCGACCAGCGGGTGCACGATGGTCTCGAGCCGCTTCAGTTCCTCGGGCTTGCCGACCACGCGCTGGCTGAGCAGGGCGCGGTCCACCGCGCCATCGACGACCACGCCGGGAAAGGCCGCCGCCAGTGGTTCGACCGCCGCGCCGCCCTTGGCGTACAGCGCATGGACCTCTGCGTCGGCGTCGTAGACGGGAACGCCCTCGGCCGCGAACATCGCCGCGGTGGTCGATTTTCCCATGCCGATGGAGCCGGTGAGTCCGACGGTGATCATGCGGTTTCTCCGATAGTCTTCAGGGCCAGGGCGCGGACATCGACATCAGCGGGCGGCGATACGCCGAAGAAGGCCTCGAAGCTCGGGACGGCCTGGCGGATCAGCATCTCCAGCCCGTCGACGGTGCGCAGGCCCCGCGTCTGGGCCCGGGCGATGAACTCGGTGCGCAGCGGCTTGTAGACCATGTCGAGGACCACGGCGGCGTCCGGCGCTGTCGCGAGGTCGACTTCCGGGCCCGGTCCGCCGTTCAGTCCGAGCGAAGTGGCGTTGATGACGACGTTGGCGTCGTCGAGCGCGCCCTTGAGGTCCGCGGCCCGAACCGGTCCGCCGACGTCTGTCGCCAGCGCGAAGGCGCGGTTGGCCGTGCGGTTGACGATGCGGATATCCGGCGCGCCCGCCAGAACCAGCGCCGCCGCCGCTCCCCGGGCCGCGCCGCCGGCGCCCAGAATGACTGCCGGTCCGGCTTTGGGATCGAAGCCTAGCGCCTGGACGGCCAGCGCCGCCAGCATGCCCAGACCATCGGTATTGTCGGCGAAGATCGATCCGTCGTCGCGGAACAGCAGCAGGTTGGCCGCGCCGGCCAGGCGCGCGCGTTCGCTGGCCTCGTCGGCGCAGGCCAGCGCGTCTTCCTTGAAGGGGATGGTGACATTGACGCCCCGGATGACGCCGCCGCGCAGCCCTTCGGCAAGCGCCGCGAATCCGCCGGCCGTGGGCGCCAGCGGCACATAGGCGGCGTTCAGTCCGGCCGCCGCGATCCAGGCGTTGTGAAGCACCGGGCTCAGGGAGTGGGTGACCGGCCGGCCCACGATCCCGGCGACGAGGGCGGCGCCCGTGATCCCGCTCACGCGTCCAGCTCCCCGTGCAGACGCAGGAAGTCGAACAGGCCCATCAGCGGCAGGCCCAGGATGGTGAAATAGTCGCCCTCGATGCGGGAAAACAGCTGCACGCCCTCGTTCTCCAGCTGGTAGCAGCCGACAGAGCTGAGGATCCCTTCCCCACGAGCCGCCAGATAGCTGTCGATGAAGGCGTCGCTGAAGTCGCGCATGGTCAGTTTCGCGGGGGGGACCTCGCGCCAGATCACCTCGCCGCCCCGGGCCACGACCACGGCCGAGTGCAGCTTGTGCGTCTTGCCGCGCAGGAGCTGGAGCCGCTCGCGGGCCTCCGCCAGGGTCTCGACCTTGTCGAAGAGCTCGCCGGCAAGATCGAGGGTCTGGTCGGCGCCGATCACTAGGTCGCCGGGTCGTGCGCGGGAGACCTTGATGGCCTTCAGTTCGGCGAGGGCGTCTGCGACCTCGCGCGGACCCTGGCCCTCCGCCAGCAGGCCAGCCTTCACGGCGCCCTCGTCCACCCCGGCGACCTGGGTTTCAAAGGGCACGCCGGCGGCGCGCAGAACGGCGGTTCGGGCCGGGCTCTTCGACGCCAGCACGATCATCCCAGCACCTCCACAGAACCCCGGCCGCCCGACAGCAGATTGATGATCGCCGCGGCTGTCTCTTCCACGGAGCGGCGCGTCACGTCGATGACCGGCCAGCCCTGACGTTCGAACAGGCGGCGAGCGGCGATGATCTCCTCGCGCACGGCTTCCTGGTCGATGTAGGTGCTCTCGCGCTGCTCATTGAGGGACAGCAGACGGTTGCGGCGAATCTGAATCAACCGGTCGGGCGAGGCGATCAGGCCGACGACCAGGGTCTTCTTGATGTCCAGCAGCTGTTTGGGCAGCGGTATGTTGGGCACCAGCGGCACGTTGGCGGCCCGCACGCCGCGATGGGCGAGATAGATGCAGGTCGGGGTCTTGCTGGTCCGCGACACCCCGACCAGGACGACGTCGGCCTGCTCGAAATCCTGGGCGCCCTGACCGTCGTCGTGGCCCATCGCATAGTTCAGGGCTTCCATGCGGTTGAAGTAGTCGGTGTCGAGCGTGTGCTGGGCGCCGACGCGGCTGGAGATGGGCGCGCCGAGATAGCGCGACATGGCGGCGACCACCGGATCAAGCGCGGCGATGCAGGGGATCTCGTGGCGGCGGCAGCCCTCCTCGAGCGCCGCGCGCAGGGCGCCATCGACAATGGTGTGCATGACCACGCCCGGCGCCCCGGCGATTTCCTCAAGCGCCCGCTCCAGCTGGCGGGGCGAGCGGACCAGGGCGTAGATGTGCTCGATCGGCAGGATATCGGTGAACCGGGCGCAGACGGCGCGGGCCATAGCGTTGAGCGTCTCGCCCGTGGAGTCGGACACGAGATGGATGTGGAAATAGGTGGCGACGCGGGGCGCTGTGCTCATCACCCCTCCATAGAGCCAGGTCGGGCGTTCGACCAAGCCTGTGCATGGACCGTTAATGTTCTCTTAACCCTTCGGGGACGGTTGCGGACGGATTTCGGGCCGTTCAGAGCGCTCGGTGAGTTACGGGGACGCCTTGCCCGGTTTGGGCCAGGGTCGTCCCCAGGTTGGCGCGACATCCACCGGTAAGGATTTGTTAACCCTCCCCTGCCCGGGACGAGGCGCGGCGGCCGCGGCATGGACGCGCACCGGGCCGTTAGGGTTTTGTTAAGGATTTCGAAGCCCTGCCGGTCCGTCCCCGATGTTCACAGGGGGTTTTACCGCTGTGGGCAAGCGGAGGAACAAGTCTGTATCCGGGATGGAGATCGTGTTTCTGGACCAGACTGTCCCGCCGGCGCCCCGGGCCTACGCCTACCTCCCCATCCTTCTTAACTTTCTATCAGGGAAGTAAGGAGGGCTTTGCCTCTCGCGGCGCGGAGCCTATCAAGCGGCGATGAGCGAGCATTCAAAACCCGACCTGCTGAAGGTCCTCTCGGGCGAGACCCTCAAGCGGCCTCCGGTATGGTTCATGCGCCAGGCGGGACGGTATCTTCCCGAGTACCGCGCCTTGCGGGCGACGGCGCCGGATTTCATCTCCTTCTGTCTGAACCCGGAGATGGCGGCGGAGGCCACGCTGCAACCGATGCGGCGACTGCCGTTCAGCGCCTCCATCGTCTTCGCTGACATCCTGCTGATCCCGGGCGCCCTGGGCCAGAAGGTGTGGTTCGAGGCGGGCGAGGGCCCCAAGCTGGGCGAGCTTCCGTCCCTCGACGCGCTGGAGGGCGAGATCGAGGCCTCGACCTTCAAGCTGACCCCGGTGGGGCAGACCCTGTCGCTGGTTCGGGCCGCGCTGGAGCCTGAGCGGGCGCTGATCGGCTTCGCGGGCGCGCCCTGGACCGTTGCCAGCTACATGATCGAGGGCGGCTCCTCGGACCGCAGCAAGGCCCGGACCTTCGCCTACGAACGGCCCGAGGACATGGACCGCCTGCTCGACATCGTCGCCCGGGCCAGCGTCCGCTACCTGGCCATGCAGGCCGAGGCCGGCGCCCAGGTGCTGAAGCTGTTCGAAAGCTGGGCGGAAGGCCTGCCCGAGGACCTGTTCGAGCGCATCGTCTGCAAGCCGCACCGCACCATCATCAAGGGCCTGCGCGACCTCGGGGTCGACACGCCGATCATCGGCTTCCCTCGTGGCGCCTCCAGCATGGCGCAGCATTACGCCGACACCGTCGACGTGCAGGGCGTGGCGCTGGACACCGCCTGTCCGGCGCACGTCGGCCAGGCCATCCAGAAGACCAAGGCCATCCAGGGCGCGCTGGACCCGCTGCTGCTGCGGGCCGGCGGGCTGGCGCTGGATCGCCGCGTCGAGCAGCTGCTGGACCAGTGGGGGGACGGGCCCTACATCTTCAATCTCGGCCACGGCATCCTGCCTGATACGCCGATCGCGCATGTGGAACAGGTGCTCAAGCGGGTGACCGGACAGTGACAGACGCCAGCCACGGCGGCCGCAGGGTCGCCGTCGTCCTGTTCAACCTGGGAGGGCCGGACGGTCCGGACGCGGTCCGGCCGTTCCTGTTCAACCTGTTCAACGATCCGGCCATCATCAGCCTGCCGGGCATCGTCCGCACGCCGCTGGCCGCTCTGATCAGCAGCCGGCGCGAGGAGTCGGCCAAGGCCAACTACGCGATCATGGGCGGGGGTTCGCCCCTGCTGCCCGAGACCCGCAAACAGGCGACGGCGCTGGAGGCGGCGCTGGGCGCCCGGCTCGCCGGCGACGAGGTCCGCTGTTTCATCGCCATGCGCTACTGGCATCCGATGACCGATGAGACCGCGAAGGCCGTGGCCGCCTTCGCGCCGGACGAGATCGTGCTGCTGCCGCTCTATCCGCAGTTCTCGACCACTACCACCCAGTCTTCCGCTAAGGCCTGGGCCAAGGCCTACAAGGGTCCGGGCCGGACCCGCACCATCTGCTGCTACCCCGAGGAGCCGGGGCTGGTGGAGGCGCATGCACGGTCGATCGTGCGGACCCACCGGGCCATGGGGGCGCCAGGACCGCTGCGCCTGCTGTTCTCGGCCCACGGCCTGCCGGAGAAGGTCATCGCCGGCGGCGATCCCTACCAGGCCCAGGTCGAGCGCACCTGCGCGGCCGTGGTCGCCCAGCTGGGGCCGGACTGGGCGCCCGACTGGGACTGGCGGGTCTGCTACCAGAGCCGGGTCGGACCGCTGAAGTGGATTGGCCCGTCGGCGGAGCAGGCGATCGAGGAGGCTGGTCGTGACGGTCGGGGCGTTCTGGTGACGCCGATCGCCTTCGTCTCCGAACACGTCGAGACCCTGGTGGAGCTGGACCATGAGTACGCCGATCTGGCGCGGACTCTTGGGCTCCCGTTCTATCTGCGGGCTCCTGCCGTCGGCACGGACCTGGCCTTCATCGAGGGTCTGGCCGAGGTGGCGGTCGAGGCGCTGGGCCGCACCGGCGTTGCGCCGGCGGGCAGGCCGTGCGACCGCGGCTTCAAGCAATGTCCCTGTCGGGAGAGGGCCGCATGAGCTGGTTTCCGGAACACTACGATCTGCTGCGCGGGATTCACATCATCGCGGTGATCGCCTGGATGGCGGGGATGCTCTACCTGCCGCGGCTGTACGTCTACCACACCCGGGCGATCCCGGGGGGCGAGCTCGATACCGCCCTCCAGGTCATGGAGGTGAAGCTGCTGCGGATCATCATCAATCCGGCGATGATCCTGACCTGGCTGTTCGGGCTCAGCCTGATGGCGGCCCGCCCGGACGTGCTGGCCCAGCCGTGGATGTGGGTCAAGCTGGCCGGGGTCCTGTTCCTCAGCAGCTGGCACGGTTTCCTGGCCGGCGCCCGCAAGAAGTTCGCCGCCGGCACCAACGCCCGCTCAGAGAAGTTCTGGCGGATGACCAACGAGCTGCCGTTCCTGGCGGCCGTGGTCATGGTTCTGGCGGTCACCACCGAGTTCCTGGCCCGCTAGTTCTGCGCCGCGACAACGGATTCCTTGACGGGGCGGGGGCGGTGTGGTTCCCCTGCCCGCGATGTGAACCGCTTCGGTTCGCGTTTTCTCCTTTCGCCGGATCCGCGCCCGTTGGCGGCGCGCCCATGATCCGGCTCCCCGAACGTCCTTTCGCGCTTGCTTCAAGCGCCTTCCATTCGCCGCCCCCGGACCGTCAAAGGTCCAGTCCGGCGCCCGTCTACCCAAGGGGCCGCCCTCGGCCTCCACGACCAGAGTCCGTCCATGTCTGAAGACAATACACCCAACACCGAAACCGAAGCCCACGTCGCCGACAACGCGGCCGAGACCGGCGCCGAAGGCCACGACGGCCACGATGGCGACGAATCCCAGGTTTCGGCCGTTGTCGCCGCCCTCGGCGTCACCCGCATGTCCCTTCAGGAACTGAAGGAAACCTCCCCCGCCGACCTGCTGGCCCTGGCTGAAAAGCTCGAGCTCGATAACGCGAACTCGATGCGCAAGCAGGACATGATGTTCGGCATCCTCAAGACCGTTGCCGAGGAAGGCATCGAGATCTCGGGATCGGGCACCATGGAGGTGCTGCCGGACGGCTTCGGCTTCCTGCGCAGCCCGGAAGCCAACTACCTCCCCGGCCCTGACGACATCTATGTTTCGCCCTCGCAGATTCGGAAGTTCGGCCTGCGCACCGGCGATTCCGTCGTCGGTGCCATCCGCGCCCCGCGCGAGGGTGAGCGCTACTTCGCGCTGGTCAGCGTCGAGCAGATCAACTTCGAGGCGCCCGAGAACGTCCGCCACAAGGTCCACTTCGACAACCTGACGCCCCTCTACCCGGAGGAGCGGCTGAAGATGGAGATCGAGGATCCGACGCTGAAGGACCGCTCGGGGCGGATCATCGATATCGTCTCGCCGCTCGGCAAGGGCCAGCGCTGCCTGATCGTCGCCCCGCCGCGGGTCGGCAAGACGGTGATGCTGCAGAACATCGCCAAGTCGATCGCCGCCAACCACCCCGAGTGCTACCTGATCGTCCTGCTGATCGACGAGCGCCCGGAAGAAGTCACCGAC
>Ga0209066_10003700_pt1 | contig 17236 bp, 15 predicted proteins | sample All_14_2_FD_187198 | JGI IMG/M metagenome (GOLD analysis project Ga0209066, IMG submission 187198) | Freshwater microbial communities in response to fracking from Pennsylvania, USA - Allegheny Zone_MetaG_DW_15 (SPAdes) (version 2) ... | reverse complement strand
GGTCCATTCCAGGACTCCGCCTGGACCGTCACACAACGCCCAGGCGGAGTCCTGGAATGGACCAGCCCCACCGGCAGGACCTACACCGACAACCCGGCCCCCACCGGCCGCTTCACACCCGACCCCGAACCGACACCTGCACCCGCGCCCTTCTAGAGACGACCGAGAATCGCAGCTCGCGGGGCGACGGCGTTGTACTCGCCTGGAACAGATACACGGGGACCGACACGCGATGATGTACGGCCCCACAACCGGTCCAGCGCGCCTGTGGTCTGACCGTGTAGAACCCCACATATTGTGTCGCTACCTCGATTGGGTACTGCATATAGTGGCATCCCCGCGCAAGGGAAACACCGCTCCGAACCCTGCCACCGCACCCCGAAGGAAGCCGCCGATGAACCGTCGCATCTCCGCCACGCCACGAACCGTTGCGGTGTCCGAAACGATCAACGAGTACCTCTCGCGGTCAGACTGGCGCGTCAATGCGAACGCGAACCAGGGCTACTCGCTCGGCGGGATGATCCTCAACACCGCGGGCAAGATCATCGCCAACTACTGGCTTGACGAGGTCTACGCTCCCGAGGCGGGAGCCGCGCACCGCGATGGCGACATCCACATCCACGACCTCGACATGTTCGCCGGCTACTGCGCGGGGTGGTCGCTTCGCGCGCTCCTTGAGCAGGGCTTCAACGGCATCCCTGGCCGGATCTCCTCCGCGCCGCCGCGGCACCTCTCGGCAGCCACCGGTCAGATGGTCAATTTCCTCGGCACGCTGCAGAACGAGTGGGCCGGCGCTCAGGCATTCAGCTCGGTCGACACCTACCTCGCGCCGTTCGTTCGGATCGATGGGCTGTCGTACGAACAGGTGCGCCAAGCCGTGCAAGAACTGGTCTTCAATCTCAACGTCCCCTCCCGCTGGGGAACGCAGACGCCGTTCACGAATCTCACCTTCGATTGGACCTGCCCCGACGACCTCGCGAATGAACGACCCCTCATCGGTGGCGCGGTGCAGGACTTCACGTACGGCGACCTGTCCGAGGAGATGTCACTGATCAACCGCGCCTTCATCGAGGTCTACGCGACCGGGGATGCCGACGGCCGCGCCTTCACCTTCCCGATCCCGACCTACAACATCACGAAGGACTTCGACTGGGACGGCCCGAACGTCGACGCCCTCTTCGCGATGACCGCGCGCTACGGACTCCCCTACTTCCAGAACTTCATCAACTCCGATCTTGACCCGCACATGATCCGCTCGATGTGCTGCAGGCTTCAGCTCGACCTCACCGAGCTCCTCAAGCGCGGCAACGGTCTCTTCGGATCCGCCGAGCAGACCGGCTCCATCGGCGTCGTCACGATCAACTGCGCGCGCCTCGGCTACCTCCACCCCGGCGACCGGCGGGGCGTCCTCAACCGACTCGATGCCCTCCTCACCATTGCGCGCGACAGCCTCGAAGCCAAGCGCACCGAGATCGACAGACACATCGAGGGCGGCCTCTTTCCCTACACGAAGCGCTACCTCGGCACGCTCGAGAACCACTTCTCGACAATCGGCGTCAACGGCATCAACGAGTTCATCCGCAACTTCACGCTGGACGCGAACGACATCACGGATGCCGACGGCATGGAACTCGCGACGTGGCTGCTCGAGCACGTCCGAGCTCGGATGGTCGAGTTCCAAGAGCAGACCGGCCACATGTACAACCTCGAAGCAACACCCGCCGAGAGCGCCACCTACCGGTTCGCGCGCCTCGACATCGCACGCTTCGGCGAGCGCGATGCCGATGCCGATGCCGATGCCGATGCCGACGGCATCCGTCATGCCGGCACGGCGGACCACCCGTACTACACGAACTCGTCGCAACTCCCCGTCGGCTACACCGACGATCCGTTCGAGGCGATGAGTCTGCAAGAGCCGTTGCAGCAGCTCTACACCGGCGGAACCGTGCTGCACCTGTATCTCGGCGAAGCTGTCGCGTCGGCGTCCGTCTGCAAGAACCTCGTGCGGCGGTCGCTCGAGCAGTTCCGGCTCCCCTACCTCACCGTCACGCCCACGTTCTCAATCTGTCCCGCACACGGATACGTCTCGGGCGACCATCCCCTCTGCCCGCGCTGCGGTCGAGACTGCGAGGTGTGGACGCGCGTGATGGGCTACTTCCGCCCCGTCTCCTCGTTCAACATCGGCAAGCAGGGCGAAGCCGCCGAGCGGGTCTACTTCGACGCCATCCGGGCCGCAAAGGACGCAGCACGGCCCGTACTGGCACAGCAGTGAACGTCCTCGCACCCGCCGATGCCGACGCCGGTACCGACGAGCTGAGCATCGCCGGACTCACGCGATTCTCAGGCTCAGACTGGCCCGACCGCCTCGTCGCGACGGTCTTCCTCCAGGGCTGTCCGTGGGAGTGCGTCTATTGCCACAACCCCGACCTGATCGACCCCCACAGCGCGGGCACGCTCGCGTGGCGCGACATCCTCGCGTTCCTCGAGCAGCGCCGTGGACAGCTCGATGGCGTCGTCTTCTCCGGCGGCGAGCCGACGATGCAGACCGCCCTCCTGCCCGCCATCGACGATGCGCGATGCCTCGGCCTGCGCATCGGCCTGCACACCGGTGGCGCGTTCCCGCAACGGCTGGACACCGCCCTCCCGTCGCTGGACTGGGTCGGTCTCGATATCAAGGCATCCGCCGCCGACTACGCAGCCGTCACGCAGCGGCGCGGCAGCGGCATCCATGCCCGGCGGTCGCTGCGGCTCGTGCTGGATGCCGCGAGTACCCGCGCCGGCAGCGACCATCCGCTGGAGTACGAGGTCCGCACGACCGTCGACCCGATGCTCACCGACGCCGACCGACTACGCCTGCTCGGGGAGCAACTCCTCACCGAAGGTGTGCAGTGGTGGGCCCTCCAGCGCGCCCGGTACATGGGCAGCCGGTCGGAGGCCCCACCCGTTGCCGTTACCGCGACAACGGACGACCTGGTCGAGACGATCGCCGCCGAATTCACCGGAGCCTTCACAAGCGTCATCACCCGCTGACCGCGATTGTCAAGACCCTCGCATGGCCGAGGCGCGAGTGCTCGACGCACAGCGCCTGAACGCTCAGCGCTGACGGCGCTCCCGGACCCGCATGTTGAGCACGATCGGGGTGCCCTCGAAACCGAACAGCTCGCGCAAGCGACGCTGAATGAACCGGCGATAGCCGGCGTCGAGGAACCCGGTCGTGAACAGCACAAAGGTCGGCGGGCGGGTCGCCGCCTGGGTGCCGAACAGGATGCGGGGCTGCTTGCCACCGCGCAGCGGGTGGGGGTGCTCGGCGACGAGCTCAGCCAGGAACGCATTGAACTTGCCGGTCGGAATCCGCTGATCCCACGATGTCAGCGCCGTCTCGAGCGCCGGAACGAGCTTCTCAAGGTGTCGTCCGGTGCGCGCCGAAATGTTGACGCGCGGAGCCCATGAGACGTGAGCGAGATCCTGTTCGATCTCACGCTCGAGATAGCGGCGACGATCCTGGTTCTCGAGTTCGGGCGTCGCCAGCAGATCCCACTTATTGAACGCGAGCACGAGCGCCCGCCCCGACTCGAGCACCAGATCGATGATCCGCACGTCCTGCTCGCTGAGCGGCTGGCTGACATCGAGCACGACGACAGCGACCTCCGCCTTCTCGAGCGCCGCCGAGGTGCGAAGCGATGCGTAAAAGTCGGCACCCTGCTGCAGGTGAACGCGACGACGGATGCCGGCAGTGTCGACGAAGGTCCACAGGCGCCCGCCGATCTCGACGATTTCGTCGACCGGGTCGCGCGTCGTTCCCGCGAGGTCGTTGACGACAACCCGCTCCTCGCCCGCGGCTTTGTTCAGCAGCGACGATTTGCCCACGTTCGGGCGACCGAGGATCGCGACGCGGCGCGGTCCACCGATCTCGTGCTTAGCGACGGCCGAGACATCCGGTAGTACCTTCATGATCTCGTCGAGCAGGTCAGCGACCCCGCGGCCGTGGATCGCGGAGACCGGATGCGGCTCCCCGAGCCCCAGGTTCCACAGCGCCGCGGCCTCGGGCTCCTGGCGGGCGTCGTCGATCTTGTTGGCCACAAGGAACACGGGCTTGCCGCTCTTGCGCAGCAGCTTGACGACGTGCTCGTCGGTCGAGGTCGCCCCGACCATCGCATCGACCACGAACAGCACGACATCCGAGAGATCGATCGCGATCTCTGCCTGCGCGGCCACCGACCGATCGATACCGCGCGCGTCAGGCTCCCACCCTCCGGTGTCCACGAGCGTGAAACGGCGGTCCATCCACTCGGCCTTGTAGGTCACGCGGTCGCGCGTGACACCCGGGGTGTCCTCGACGACGGCCTCGCGACGGCCCAGGATGCGGTTGACGAGCGCCGACTTGCCGACGTTCGGACGTCCGACGATCGCGACGACCGGCAGCGCCGGCAGGTACTCGATGCCGTCCTCACCGGCAACGAGGCCAGCGAGCACCGCGGCGTCATCCTCGTCGAGGTCGTAGTCATCCAGGGTCGCTCGCAGCGCTGCTGCCCGCGACTCGGCCAGCTCGTCGTCGAGATCCGCGAGAGTATCGGCGAGGTTGTCATCCCCCGCGGCCGTCTCGTCGAACTCATCACCTGTGGTGCTCATCGTCAATCCTTCCCCTCCACGCCGGGGGCTCCTCGGTCGGCGTCCGCGAGTTCCCGGCGGGCGACGGCGAGCACTTCGGCCACCGTTTCGTCAAAATCCAATGCGGTCGAATCGACCACGACAACTCCCGGAGCGGCGGTCAAGAAGTCAACGACCTTCGAGTCCGAGGAGTCCCGGCGTCGCAACGCCTCGGCGACCTCTGCCGCCGTCGAACCGCTGATCTCGGCGCTGCGTCGCGCCGCCCGGACCGCGGGATCGGCAGTCAACAGGATCCGCGCCGGCGCGTCCGGAGCAACAACCGTCGTGATGTCGCGGCCCTCGACGACAACGCCGGGGCGACCGGATGCCGCCACCAGCCGCCGGAACGTCGCATTGATCGCACGGCGGATCGCCGGAACCCGGGCGACGCCGCTCACGGCATCCGTCACCCGCTGCTCGCGGATCGCCTCAGTCACATCGACCTCACCCGATCGCACCCAGTAGTCGTCAGGGTCCAGGGAAATACGGAAGTCGAAGTCGCTGACGGCTTCGAGAACCGCCGTCGCATCGGAGGTATCGACCTCGCGCGCCAGCGCGTGCCACGCAAGGGCCCGATACGCCGCTCCCGTGTCGAGGTACCCGAAGTCGAGCGCACGAGCCACCTGCTTCGACACGCTGGACTTGCCGCTGCCTGCGGGGCCGTCCACCGCGACGATCACGACGTCGGATTCGGCTGTGTCGGATTCGGCTGTGTCGGCGACGGTGTCGGCAGCGATATGAGAGGCGTCAGTCATTGGTGGTGCTCGCGATCTTCCATCCGCGCTCTTCGAGTCCGGCTGTCGCGTCACGCAGCACGGAGGGCGCAACAGCGATCTCGGCAAGGCCGAACGGAGCCCCCGGCGAGTGCTCCAACCGGAAATCCTCAACGTTGACCGCGAGCGCACCGAGGTCGCCGAAGAGGCGCCCGAGCTGCCCAGCCGTGTCATCCACCATCACCACGAGGGAAGCGAAACGACGGTTCTGACCGTGCTTGCCGGGCAGGCGCTCAACGCCCTCGTTGCCGCGACGGATCGTGTCGGCGATCTCACGCCGGGAGCCGGGAGCCTCAGGAGCCCGCAGAGCATCCGCGACGGCGGCGAGATCCTGCGACAGCGCGTCGAGGATGTCCACGACAGGGGCGGCGTTGGCCGCCAGGATCTGGACCCACAGCTCAGGAGCCGAGGCTGCGATCCGGGTCGTGTCGCGAACGCCCTGCCCGGCGAGCCGCAGCGACCCGTCGGGGGCGTCGGTGAACCTGCCCGCAAGCAGGCTCGCCACCAGCTGGGGAACGTGCGAAACCAGGGCGACGGAGCGATCGTGGTCTTCGGGGGTCATCTCGATCGGCGTCGCGCCGAGATCCAGCGCGAGAGCCTCGACAAGCGCGAGATCGGATGCCGGAGTCTTGCCGTCACGGCACACCACCCACGGGCTTCCGATGAACAGATCGGCCCGCGCCGAGATCGCGCCGCCCCGCTCCCGACCGGCGAGCGGATGCGACCCGATGTAGTGGGTGAGGTCGACGCCGCGACCTCGAAGCTCCTGCAGGGGCTCGAGCTTGACGCTCGCGACATCCGTCACGACGGCGCCCGGGAACGCGCGCAGCTCCCGCTCGACGACATCGGCAACGACATCCGGCGGAACCGCGACGACGATGAGCGTCGGATTATCGTCTGGCGTCGCAGCACGGCCCGCGCCGTAGTCGATGGCAAGACGCAGTTGCGATGGCGAGGCATCCTCGAGCACGACATCGACGCCCCGCGCTCGCAGTGCGTGTCCGACACTGGCGCCGAGGAGTCCGGCGCCGACGACACGCACCGTACCGGTGACGCGCGGGGTCAGCGAATCACCGCCGGCCACGGCTGACGTATCGGTGCTCGTCACGGGGAAATCTCCTGAGAATCGGGCGACGAAGAGTCGTCAGCCTCGTGGGGCGCGATCTCTTGCTGCGGGTCACCCTCGCGGCGCGCAAGAGTCAGCAATGCGCCACGCTCTACTGTAGTCAACTCCCTCACCGCCCCAACCGGGAGGCTTCCCAGGTGCAGCGGGCCGAACTGGCGGCGCACGAGTTCCACGACCGGATGCCCCACCTCGGCCATCATCCGTCGCACGATGCGGTTGCGACCCGAGTGCAGCGTGAGTTCCACGAGCGAGCCACCGCCGGCATCGGATGCCGACAGCAGCCGCGCCTTGTCGGCGGCGATCGGACCATCCTCGAGCGTCACACCCCGCGTGAGCCGGGCGATCGTCTGCGGTGTGACACGCCCCTCGACCTTGGCGATGTAGACCTTCGTCACCCCGAACGACGGGTGCGAGAGCACATGCGCGAGGTCGCCGTCGTTGGTGAGAACGAGCAGGCCGCTCGTGTCGGCATCCAGGCGCCCGACATTGAACAGCCGCTCGGACCACTCAGCCGTGTATTCGCGCAGGTCCGGCCTGCCCCGCTCGTCTCGCATCGAGCTGACGACGCCGCGGGGCTTGTTCAGCACGACGTAGCGCTTGCTCTCATCGAGCTGCACTGCGACCCCGTCCACATCCACGAGGTCGGTGGTCGGATCGATGCGCGTCCCGAGTTCGGTGACGACGCGACCGTTGACGCGAACGCGTCCCGCGGCGATCAACTGCTCGGACACGCGGCGCGATGCGACACCGGCCGCGGCGAGCACCTTCTGCAGACGCACGCCGTCGGGGCCCTCCGACTCGAATCCGGATGCCGTCATCGGATCGACTCCCCCGCGAAGCCGTCGGCGCCGTCATCGAGCAGCGGCGAGATGTGCGGCAGCTCATCGAGCGAGTTGATCCCGAGATTCACGAGCAGGGCATCGGTCGTGCCGTAGTGGATCGCCCCGGTGTCGGGGTCTGTGAACACCTCGGTGATGAGGCCTCGAGACAGCAGTGTGCGCACGACCGAATCGACGTTGACGGCACGGATCGCCGCGACCTGCCCGCGGGTGACGGGCTGCTTGTAGGCGATCACGGCGAGCGTCTCGAGGGCTGCCTGCGAGAGCCGTGACGGTGCCTGCGTTCCGACGAAGTCGCTCACGAGATCGTCGAACTCTTCTCGCACGTACAGCCGCCAACCACCGCCGACCTCGCGCAGTTCGAACCCACGCTTGGGCCCACCGGTCAGGCCGTCGTAGTCAGTGACGAGGGTCTCGATGGCCTGACGTACGGCGGGCACGGGCGCTCCGACAGCCGCGGCAAGGCTGACGAGGCTGTGCGGTTCGTCGAGGATCATCATGATCGCCTCGAGCCGGCGCGTGATGTCGGAAGCGAAGTCTGAGGTCGTGTCATCGGTCATAGTCGGCTCCCAGTGTGGCAAGGTTCTCGTCCGACCACCGCTCGGCGGTCCAGCGCAGCGTGAGTTCACCGAGAGGTTCGACCTGCTCGAACGAGAGCGCCGCGTGCCGGTAGAGCTCCAGCACTGAGAGGAAGCGGGCAACCACGATCCCGGGTTGGTCCACGCCGGCGATCAGTTCACGAAAGTTCAGCGAGCCAGAGCTTCGAAGCATCGTCACGACAACAGCCGCCTGTTCCCGGATGCTGACAAGCGGCGCGTGCAGGTGATCGAGCCCGACGTGGGGAATCTCCTTCGGCGCGAAGGCGAGCATGGCCAGCGCCGCGAAATCCTGCGGTGAGAGCGTCCAGACCAGTTCGGGGACAGCATCCCGATACTTCGCATCCAGGCGCACCGTGCGCGCGTGCCGCGTATCCTCGCGCGCCAGGCTGCGCCCGAACCACGCCGAGACCTCCTTGAACGCGCGGTACTGCAACAGGCGGGCGAACAGCAGATCGCGGGCCTCGAGCAGCGCGACGCTCTCGGCATCCACTAGCTCACCCTGGGGCAGGAGGCCCGCGACCTTCATGTCCAAGAGCGTTGCCGCGACGACCAGGAACTGCGACGACTCGTCTAGGTCATGCTCGGGGCCGAGCGCACGCACGTGGGCGATGAACTCGTTGGTGACCTCACTCAGCGAGACCTCGGTGATGTCGAGTTCGCGTTTGGTGATGAGTGTCAGCAGCAGGTCGAACGGGCCGTCGAACACATCGAGCGTGACGCGGAACCCGCCGTCCGCCCCGGCCGAGGAATCGGGAGCGGCATCCGTCGCGCTCGAGGGCTCAGGCGACGGCACCACGGGCGACGAGCTCTCGCGCGAGCCGCAGATAGGCCTGCGCTGCGGCGTGTTCGGGAGCGAACGTCGTGATCGGCATCCCCGACACCGACGCGTCCGGGAACTTGACGGTGCGGCCGATCACGGTCTCCAGGACGTCATCGCCGAACGCCTCGACGACGCGCTCGAGCACCTCGCGCGAGTGGAGCGTGCGCGGGTCGTACATGGTCGCCAGAACCCCATCGAGCCGGATGTCGGGATTCAGGCGATCACGCACCTTGTCGATCGTCTCGATGAGCAGGGCGACCCCGCGCAGCGCGAAGTATTCGCACTCGAGCGGAATGATCACGCCGTGGCTGGCGGTGAGGGCGTTGACGGTCAGCAGGCCGAGCGAGGGCTGACAGTCGATGAGGATGACGTCATACTCCCCGGCGACCTTGCGCAGCACCCGGGCGAGGATCGTCTCGCGGGCAACCTCGTTGACGAGGTGGACCTCGGCAGCCGACAGGTCGATGTTCGCCGGGATGACGTCGAGCCCCTCGACCGACGTCGGCACGATGGCGTCGTGCGGGTCGCGCTTGGGGTCCAGCAGCAACTCGTAGATCGTGGTGATGTCGTGCGTTGGGATGCCGAGACCGGCCGACAGCGCACCCTGCGGGTCGAAGTCGACAGCCAGTACCCGCCTGCCGTAGTCGGCGAGCGAGGCAGCCAGATTGATCGTCGTCGTGGTCTTGCCGACGCCGCCCTTCTGGTTGCACAGGGCAATCACACGGGCTGGACCGTGCGACGACAGCGGCGGAGGGGTGTCGAACCCGCGATACGGGCGACCGGTGGGGCCGAGGATGTCGGACTCCGCGTCCGTCTTCGCGCCTCGTTTGCTGCCCGCCACCGACTCTCCTGACTTCGCCATGCCGTTGATCGATTCTAGTCACCGAGCGTTCACCAGCCGCGAGGCGTGCCGTGCGCGTTCCGGCCTACACTCGGGCCATGTCCCGCGCACCCCACGTCATCGTCGGAGCCGGCCCGGTCGGGTCGTCCCTGGCGCGCATCCTCGCAGACGACGGAGAGCCAGTGGTCGTGATCACCCGCTCCGGCAGTACGCCGGGCGGCGACGGCATCACGTCGATAGCCGCGGATGCGTCTGACCCCCAGGCACTCACCCGAGCCGCGGCGGGCGCGGCTGTGATCTATAACTGCGCGAACCCCGGCAGCTATACGCAGTGGGAACGGCTCTGGCCGCCGCTGGCCTCGGCGCTGCTCGCCGCTGCGGAATCCACGGGCGCGGTGCTCGTAACGATGTCGAATCTGTACGGCTACGGCCCGGTCACGGTGCCGATGACGGCCCAGATGCCACTACGCCCCACCGATCACAAGGGGGCATTGCGGGCGAAGATGTGGGATGACGCGCGCGCGGCGCATGAGGCTGGCCGCATTCGTGCGACGGAAGCCCGCGCTTCGGACTACATCGGCCCGACCCTCCCCGTTGCCAGTGGGCTGCTCGCAAGGTATGCAGAGTCGACGCTTGCCGGAAAGCCCGCCTCCGTGTTCGCCGACCCCGACGTGCCGCACGCCTGGACGGCGATCGATGACGTCGCGCGAACCCTGGCAGCGCTCGGTCGCGATGAGCGGGCCTGGGGCTGCCCCTGGCTCGTCCCCAGCAATCCGCCCGTCAGTGTGCGCGAGGCTCTCCGAGAGCTGAGCACGGCAGTCGGCGCTCCCGAACCGCGACTGCGCGTCGTGCCGCGGTGGCTGCTCCAGACCGGCGGCCTGGTCGTCCCGCTCCTTCGCGAGGTTGACGGGATGCTGTATCAGTTCGACGCACCGTTCGAGGTCGATGCCTCTGAGACCGAGCAGACCTTCGACATCCGTCCCGCGCACTGGGATCAGCTCATCGCCACCACCGCGCGGGCATGGCAGCAGCGCGTTCAACCCTAGGACCCGCGCTCAGCGCGCGCGAGGGTGCGACGTGGCATACACATCGCGCAGGGCGTCGACACTGACGTGCGTGTAGATCTGGGTCGTCGCGACGGAGGCGTGTCCGAGAAGCTCCTGCACGACACGGACATCGGCGCCTCCCTGCAGCAGATGCGTCGCGAACGAATGTCGCAGCGTGTGCGGCGACACGTGCGCCTCGAGGTGTGCGCGTTCGGCGGCCGTCTGGATGACAAGCCACGCGCTCTGCCGCGATAACGGCGCCCCGCGCGCTCCGAGAAACAGCCGCGGACTGGCCTTGCCGCGCCGGGCGAGCTCGGGACGTGCGCGGGTGAGGTAGGCATCCACTGCGGCCCGCGCATACGAACCAATCGGAACGATGCGCTCCTTCGAGCCCTTGCCGCGCACCCGCAGGATGTCGCCATCGGTCACATCGTCGACATCGAGGCCCACAGCCTCCGAGACGCGCGCACCCGTCGCGTACAGCAGTTCGAGAAGCGCCCGGTCCCGCAGCGACACGAGATCTCCGGGGGTTGCTGCTGCTGGTTCGGGACCTGCAGCAGCAAGCAGCGCCTCGACCTGGGCGATCGTGAGCGCCTTGGGTAGGCGCCGGGGCATCTTCGGCGGCCTCACGTGCGTCGTCGGGTCGATGGGGTCAATCCCCTCGACCACGAGATACCGATGCATCCCCCGCACCGATGACTGCAGGCGCGCAAGGCTCGTGGCAGCCGGTGGCGGGTCGGATGCCGCGCGCTCGGCGATGTAGTCGGTGACGAGCGCCGCAGTGACCTGGGTCGAGTCATCGATCCCGCGGTCTGCGAGCCACTGCCGGTACGGCCCGAGATCACGGCGGTACGCGGCCACCGTGTGCGCCGAGAGCCCCCGCTCGATCGTGACGTGGCGCAGGTACGCATCGAGCGCCCGATCGAGCTGCATCCTCAGCCCTGGCGTTCGCGACGCAGCACTTCGGCGGCGGCGAGCACCCCCACCGAGAGGATGCCGTTTCGCAGGCTCCCGTCGAGAACGCCCGTGATGACCTCATCGACGGGCACCCATTCGAGCCGAATATCGGCTTCCTCGTCCTCGCGCTCGTGCACCTGCGGCGCCGGGCTCAACCCGCGCGCAAGGAACAGGTGCACGACCTCGTCGTTGCCGCCCGGGGTCGTGAAGATGCTCACGAGCGGCTGCCACGACGCGGCGACGAGGTCAGCCTCCTCGGCAAGCTCCCGCTGCGCCGTCGCCATCGGCGGTTCGCCGGCGACATCGAGCAGTCCCGCCGGGATCTCCCAGTCCCGGTGACGAATCGGATGCCGATACTGCTGGATCAGCAGCATCCGCCCCTCATCGTCGATCGCGACGACAGCCGCAGCACCGGGATGATCCACATATTCACGCACGATCTCGGCATCGCCATAGCGAACCGTGTCGCTGCGCACATCCCACACCCGGCCCTCGTGTACCAGAGTCGACGAGACGACGGGAGCCTCGAACGGCTCATCGCGCACGCCGCCGGTCACTGTGTCACTCATCGGACCCGTCACTCATCCGATTCGACGTCGAAGAGTTCGCTCGCACGGTGCCGGTCCAGGGCCGCACTCACAAGCCCGCGGAACAGCGGATGCGGAGCGGTCGGCCGCGAACGCAGCTCGGGGTGTGCCTGGGTAGCGATGTAGTACGGGTGCACCTCGCGCGGCAACTCGACGTACTCGACGAGGTTGCGGTCGGGCGAGAGCCCTGAGAACCGCAGACCCGCGGTGGCGAGGCGGTCGCGGTAGGCGTTGTTGACCTCGTACCGGTGGCGGTGGCGCTCCGAGACGCGGGTCGACTCGTAGACCTCGGCCGCGATCGAGCCCTCGTCAAGCTGTGCCGGATAGAGCCCCAGTCGCATCGTGCCGCCCAGGTCGCCGTGATCGATGATGTCGACCTGCTCGGCCATCGTCGCGATGACCGGGAACTCGGTGTCGGGATCGAACTCGCTCGAGGACGCACCCGGGAGGTCCGCCATGTTGCGGGCGTACTCGATCACCATGCACTGCAGGCCCAGGCACAGGCCAAGCGTCGGGATGCCCTGCTCGCGCGCGAAACGCAGCGCTCCGAGCTTTCCTTCGATACCGCGGATGCCGAAACCGCCGGGAACGACGATGCCGTCCACCGACGCGAGCGCCTTCGCCGCGCCCTCCGGGGTTTCGCAGAGGTCCGAGGGAATCCACGTGATCTTCACATGGGTCTCGTGCGCGAACCCGCCAGCCTTCAGGGCCTCGGTCACCGACAAATAGGCGTCCGGAAGATCGATGTACTTGCCGACCAGCCCGATGGTGACCTCGTGCTTGGGGTTGTGGACCGCCTGCAGCACGCGGTTCCATCGCGTCCAGTCCACGCGGTCGGCCTTGGCGATATCGAGCGCGTCGACGATGTAGTCATCCAGGCCCTGGTCGTGGAGCATCGTCGGGATGTCGTAGATGCTCGGCACGTCGACCGCGTTGACGACGGCGCCCTCGTCGACGTCGCACATGAGCGCGATCTTGCGCTTGTTCGCCTCGGTCACGGGGCGATCGCTGCGCAGCACGAGTGCGTCGGGCTGGATGCCGATTGAGCGCAACGTCGCCACGGAGTGCTGCGTGGGCTTGGTCTTCTGCTCCCCCGAGGCCCCCATGAACGGCACGAGCGACACGTGGACGAAGAAGACGTTCTTGCGACCCAGCTCATGCCGGATCTGGCGCGCCGACTCGATGAACGGCTGCGACTCGATGTCACCGACCGTGCCGCCGATCTCGGTGATGATGACATCGGGCTGCGGGTCCTCGGTCGCCTGCAACCGCATGCGCCGCTTGATCTCATCGGTGATGTGCGGAATGACCTGCACCGTGTCGCCGAGGTACTCCCCCCGGCGCTCGCGGGCGATGACCTGGGAGTAGATCTGCCCGGTCGTGACGTTGGCCGCTTGGCTCAGGTCGATGTCGAGGAACCGCTCGTAGTGCCCGATGTCGAGGTCGGTCTCAGCACCATCGTCGGTCACGAAGACCTCGCCGTGCTGGAACGGGTTCATCGTTCCGGGGTCGACGTTCAGGTATGGGTCGAGCTTCTGCATCACGACCCTCAGGCCGCGCGCGGTGAGGAGGTTGCCGAGGCTTGCGGCAGTCAGACCCTTGCCGAGGGAGGAAACGACGCCTCCCGTGACGAAGATGTGCTTCGTCGTCGTGAGGCCCGACGAGCGGTCTTCGACGGTGGAAGAAAGGGACGCCGGGGCGTCATCCGAAGGGGATCCGTGCGAGTCACTCGGGGTCTGCATCACGGGCTTCGATCCTATCAGTCGGCAATCGTGCCCAGGTCGAGCAACTCGCGGGCGTGGGTGAGCGCTGCCTCGGAGTCTGGCATCCCCGACAGCAGTCGCGCCATCTCTGCCTCGCGAGCGGCGCCGGTGAGCTGGTGAACACCGGATGCCGTGATGGCGCCATCGCTGGCCTTGACAACGCTCAGATGATTGTTCGCGAACGCTGCAACCTGCGCGAGGTGGGTCACGGCGATCACCTGGGATGTCTGCGCCAGGCGCGCCAGGCGCCTGCCAACCTCGATGGCCGCAGCCCCGCCGATTCCGGCATCCACTTCGTCGAAAACGAAGGTGGGCACGGCATCGACAGCCGCGATCACGACTTCGATCGCGAGCATGACGCGGCTCAGCTCGCCGCCGGATGCGCTGCGTGAGACCGGACGGGGCGATGAACCCGGGTGGGGTGCGAGCAGGATCGCTACCTCGTCGCGCCCCGACCGGCTGGGAGCTGCGGGGGTGACCGAGACCTCGACCTCGGCATCCGGCATCGCCAGAGCATGCAACTCGGCGGTCACAAGCTTTCCGAGGCGAGCGGCGGCTGTCGTACGCGCTGCCGTGAGGGCGGCGGCAGCATCATCGAGATCGGATGCCGCATCCTCCCGCTCCCGGGTGAGTCGCTCGACCCGCTCGCCGTCGTCGTCGAGTTCTGCCAGCCGAGCCGATCCGGTTTCCAGAAGCGCGATCGCCTCGTCCAGCGAGCCGTGCGCGCGCACCAGTTCGGACAGTGCAGCACGGCGCTCCTCGACGGCGGCAAGTTCGTGCGGACCCGATTCATCGAGATCGGCGAGGTACCCCGCGAGCGAGGCTGAGACATCGACGAGCCGGTACCCGATCTCGGCTACCTGCTCGGCAAGACGTTCGAGCTCGGGGTCACTTCCCGCGGCACGCTCCAGGGCACGCCTCGCCTCCCCCACGAGAGTCGTCGCGTCTGCAGCCTCGTCTTCGGCAGTCAGCGCCGCATGCGCCAGCGCCGCGGCCTCTCGCAGCGCCTCGGCATTCGCGAGTCGCTCGGCCCGCTGCGTGAGCTCAGCATCCTCGCCGGCGCGCGGGGCGGCGGCCTCGATCACCGCGATCGCGGTCCGGAGTTCCTCTGCTTCGGCCGCGCGAGCGTCGCGATCGGCGACGAGTGTCGTGAGCTGCTCGTCCAGCCGCTCCCACGTCGCGAACCGTTCCCGATATGCCTCGAGGGCCTCGGCGACATCCGCTCCCCCGAACCGATCGAGAGCATCGCGCTGGGCGGCACTGGAGCGTAGCCGCAGCTGTTCGGACTGCCCGTGCACGACCACCAGGTCATCAGCAAGATCCGACAAGACCGCCGCGGGGGCTGCTCGCCCGCCGACTACAGCGCGGCTGCGTCCCTCGGTCGAGATGGTGCGTCCGACGATCAGCTCGGCTCGTGTCTCATCGATCGGTTCGACATCCGCGCCAGCCTCACGCACGCGCTCTGCCACCGCCCCATCGGGCGGCACGATCCACACGCCCTCCACGGATGCCTGGGCCGCCCCCGCGCGCACCGCACCGCTGTCCGAGCGCTGACCGAGAAGCAGGCCGAGGCCCGTGACGACCATCGTCTTGCCCGCGCCGGTCTCGCCCGTGATCGCGGTGAACCCGGGACCGATCGGCAGGGTGGCCTCGGCGATCACGCCGAGGTCCCGCAGGGTCATCTGCTCGATCACGAACTCTCCGCCGCGGGTGACGGGCCGCGCCATCCTTCGACGGGCAGGCGGAACTTCTTGACGAGCCGATCGGTGAACGACGCGGGATGCAGCCGCGCGAGCCGCACGGGATGCTCCGATCGGCGCACGACGACGCGGGCACCGGCGGGAAGATCGTGAGAGCGGCGACCGTCGCACCACAGGATGCCGGTGCCGTTCGTGCGCTCGAGCAACTCGACGGCCACGGTGTGCTCGGGCGCGATCACGAGCGGCTTCGCGAACAGCGCATGCGCCGACAGCGGCACCACCGCGATCGCTTCGACGCCCGGCCAGATCACCGGACCGCCGGCGGAGAAGTTGTACGCGGTCGAGCCGGTCGGAGTGGACACCACGATGCCGTCGCAGCCGAACGACGACAGCGGCCGCCCGTCGATCTCGATCACGACCTCGAGCATCCGCTCCCGGCTGGCCTTCTCGACCGTTGCTTCGTTCAGCGCCCACGTCTCGTAGATGACCTGCTCGTCGCGGTCCTTGATCCGCACCTGCAGCGCGAGTCGCTCTTCGACCGTGTAGTCGCGGTTGATGACCCGCCGGACTGCCTCGTCCATGTCATCGCGCTCGATCTCGGCGAGGAAGCCGACGTGACCCATGTTGATCCCGAGAACTGGGGCGCTGCCCTCGCGAACGAGCTCTGCGGCCCGCAGGATCGTGCCATCGCCCCCGAGCACGATCGCCAGCTCGATGTCGGCGACGGCGACATCGGCCCCCAGTACGGCGAGCGGGCCGGGGATCGCGGTACCGAGTTCGGCCCGATCGTCGGAGGAGAGGACGGGGGTTGCACCAGCCTCACGCAGCGCGCCGATCACGCGGGCAGCTGCGTCGACCGTTTCGGGGCGGAGCGCGTGCGCGACCACGAGGATGTTGCGGCCCTCGTTGGTCATCGTGCTCCCGTCAGCTGATTCACCGTGCTGATCCATTCTGTCGGATTGCTGCCCCGCGACGCGGCAAGATGCACGAGGTACTCGAGGTTGCCGTGGGTTCCCACGATCGGGGAGGAGATCACCCCGAGGGTGCCGAGTCCCGCATCCCACGCAGACCAGAGCACCCCCATGACCGCCTCGGAACGCAGACCCGCGTCTGTCACGACCCCTTCACGGATGCCGGTGCGCCCCACCTCGAACTGCGGCTTGACGAGCAGGATGATGTCGGCATCCGCCGCTGCGACGCGGCAGATCGCGGGAAGCACGTGCCCCAGAGAGATGAAGGAGAGGTCTCCCACCACGATCTGTGGTTGAGACTCCACCCCGGATGCCGAACGCAGCGTATCGGCATCCATGTACCGGACGTTGAACCCCTCGACCGAGATGACCTGGGGGTCCGATGCGACAGTGGGCGCGAGCTGTCCGTGGCCGACGTCGACGGCAATGACAGGCACCGCTCCCCGCTCCCGCAGGACCTGCGTGAACCCGCCGGTTGACGCACCGAGGTCGAGCGCGACTTTGCCGGCGACGACCACCGCGAAGGCGTCGAGCGCGGCAATGAGCTTGTGGGCGCCGCGACTGACG
>Ga0209066_10003699_pt1 | contig 17240 bp, 12 predicted proteins | sample All_14_2_FD_187198 | JGI IMG/M metagenome (GOLD analysis project Ga0209066, IMG submission 187198) | Freshwater microbial communities in response to fracking from Pennsylvania, USA - Allegheny Zone_MetaG_DW_15 (SPAdes) (version 2) ... | reverse complement strand
TCGCAAAGGGCTTCACGGGCTTCACGTTGTTTGACCCGACCGAGAACAAAACGCTCTACGAAGTCAATGCCGACAAGTATTTCACCCCCGCTTCCAATACCAAAATCCTGACCCTGTACACCAGCCTGCGCACGCTCGGCGACTCCATCCCCGCCTTGCAGTACAGCCGCCAAGGCAACCTGCTCGTGTTTTGGGGCACGGGCGACCCCTCGTTTTTGAATCCGCACCTGACGCAGAACCCTGCGGTCTTCAATTTCCTGAAAAACAGCCGGGAGCAGCTCCTTTTTTGTGCCGCCAACTACCGGGACAAACGCTACGGCTCCGGCTGGATGTGGGACGATAATTTTTATGACTACCAATCGGAAAAAACGCCGCTGCCCATCTTCGCCAACGTGGCCCATTTCATCCAAAACGACACGACGAACGGCATCGAGGTGCAGCCCGCTTTTCTGTCGGAAACGCTCGATTACGACTCCACGCTGCACGAGGACGACTTCGTCGGGCGCATCGAATACGAGAACCATTTTACCCTGAACAACCTCGCCAAATCGGGGCGGAAATTCGAGATGTACGTGCCCTTCCATGCCACGCCGCACTTCGTCACGGAGGTGCTGGCCGACACGCTCAAGCGGTCGGTGAGCCTCCTCGAAGCGAACATGCTCCCCCCACCCGATGCCCGCACGCTCTACAGCCTCAAGTCCGACAGCCTGTACGCACTGATGATGCAGGAAAGCGATAATTTCATTGCGGAGCAACTGCTGCTGCTCTGCTCCTGGCAGCGCACGGGCTTTATGAACACAGAGCAGGCCATTGATTTTTCGAAGAAAAACCTCCTCAATACCCTGCCCGACGCCCCGAAATGGGTGGACGGTTCTGGCCTCAGCCGCTACAACCTCGTCACGCCCCGCTCCATGGTCGAACTACTGAGCCGTATCCAACAGTTGATGCCAAGGGAGCGGCTGTTCGGCATATTCGCCGCTGGCGGCGTCAACGGCACTATCAAAGACAATTATAGGAACGGTAATACGCCTTATATTTTTGCGAAAACAGGCACGCTCCGCAACAACCATTGCCTGAGCGGCTACCTTATCACCAAAACGGGTAAAATGCTGATATTCAGCTTTATGCACAATAATTATACCGGCAGTATGAGTGCCCTCCGCAAGGAAATGGAGCAGGTATTGCGTAAGGTATATGAGGATAATTAATTTACGATTGGGGATTTACGATTTACGATTGGGGGTATCAGGTTTCCCAATCGTAAATCGTAAATCGTAAATCCAAAATATGAATTTCACCGGAACGCTAACCACCTTATCATTCTTCGTCCTCTGCGCTGCCATCGCATTGAACGGGGTGGTGGCATTCGTTTTCTTGCTCCGTAAAAACGGCGACAAGCGTTCCGACCTTGCATTTACTGGGCTTTTGCTGGTGTATTCGCTCACGGCACTGCACCATGTTTTTATTTTAAAAGGCATTTTTGAGGCAAAACCGCACCTGACATCCTTGCCACTTTATTTCACGCTCTCGCTCGGCGTGTTGTTGTTTTTGGCGGTGAAATTGCGGTTGTTCCCAACTTATAAGTTCGAGGGTTCGGATATTAAACACGCCATATTGCCAGTCGGGCAGTTCGTATATTTTGTTGGGGCATTTATATGGACGGACGGGCTGTTGGTGCGGCGGTTTTATTCTCCATTTTATGGAGGGCTGGAAATGGCGCTGTATATCTTCACTTTTTATTCTTACCAATTTGCTGCTTATCGTTATATCCGATTTAAAGTATCAGCGCTGCGCAAAAAAAAGGAAGGCGGACAACCGCTTTATGAGGCGCTCGTGCTGCGCCGCATGCTGCGGGTTATGCTCTTGTTGTTTTGGGTAAACAGTGCTTATATCGTCACCGATTTTGTGATGTATGAACTGCTGCGATTGAACATGCACGACTTTCGTGGCTTCACCCGTTTCGGCGATGTGTCATTTGCTGCAATGGCAGGTTGGATTGGATTGTCTGGTGTGCAGTTGTTGATGAAGCCGCCGTACATGAACTTGTCACATTGGGTTCTCCACGGCTTTAAAAGGATGCTAGGCGGCAAAGATTAATTTCGTGTTTAGCTTACTTACCCAGCAACCACGCAATTTCCGGCATTTTATTTGAGATAAAACAAAAATGTCATAATTGGAGCGCTGGTTGGCTTCGCAAGCTGTGAAAAAGCCCATGCTTCTGGCTAATTTAGCGTTCAGTTAAAACCAAATTCACCCCTCGTGAAAAAGCTCCATCTCTCCTCCACGCCGTTGGCGCACCTAGCGGGCCAGCATGAAGCCCGACAAATCCTTGCAGCCTTGCTGCGCATCCTTGGCTTGCACCGCCTTCAATTGGCGCTCGAAATCGTGGCAGAAACCTTCGATGAGGCAGCACAACGCACCAGTTTCCGGTTGCCTTCCAGCCCGATGGGGTTCCTCCTCAGCGTTGCGCAGCAAAAAACCTTGGAGGCAGTGCGCCTGCAAAACCTGACTGGCCGCCTGAGCCGGGAGGTGAATTTCGCTGTGGAAACAGGAAAGCCGCTGGAGGGTGTGTCCCACGAAATTTTCGAAGAAAAAGCACTGGGAGACAACCGCCTGGCGCTGCTTTTTGCAAGCTGCCACCCAGCCCTGCCGCTGCGGCTGCGCTTGGCACTGCTGCTCCGCACCAATTTTACCTTTACGGACAAGGACATTCAGCATTTTCGGCACTCCGACGACTTGGCGCTGCTGCACGAACTGGAAGCCGCACCGGAGCTGATTTTGCAGCATGGCGTACAATGCGGCATCCCGACGCCCGGCCAACTCCCGACGAGGCTGGCCGCCGTACAGGAAACACTGCTGGCGCTGTTCATGGAGGGCTACGAGCACAGCGACTTGACCATTTTCGCCCGCCGCTCGTTCTGCGACACGGCGTTCCAAATGGGCCACCTGCTGCTGTCCAACCCAGCGACGGAAGTGCCGACAGCATACGCCACGATGGCCACGCTCTGCCTGCTTGCCGCCCGCTTCGAGCCGAAACGGGGCAGGCCGCCTTCGTTCTTGTTTTTGGATGAAAAAAACAGGGCAAAATGGGATCCCAAGCTCATTGACCAAGGCGTTGCCTTTTTTGAAAAAGCAGGCGAACCAGCCCATGCCGACGAGCAGCACCTGTTTGCTCGTGTGCTGATGGAACACACGCTGGCGCCACATCCCCGCTTCACGAATTGGGAGCGCATCTTGGAGCATTTGCAGCAATTGTTGGACACTCACGCAACCTATCTCTATCACCTGAGCTATGCTTATGCGTTGTCGAAAAATGGCGAGGCAACCTCCGCCATCCAGCACATGTACACTGCACCGGGCTTCGGCGACCACCTGCCAAACGACTGGCTCACAAATGCCCTAATGGGAGACTTTTACCGCCAAGCGAAGAACCTGCGGGAGTGCGCCCGATATTATCAGGTTGCGCAGCAAAAGGCACCAAGCACGGCATTGAAAAAGCTGATACACCGGAAGATGTTGTCGCTGACGGCGAATAAAAAAGCGAGCAAAAAGAAGAAATGGTGAGGCTTTAAACTGTCAAGGAATCCACAATTTTTCGGTCGTTTGATAGGCGGGGCACCTTGTTCTGGCCGCCCAATTTCCCCTGTGATTTCATATAATTTCGGAAAGCATCACGGGGCAATGGCGTAATTTTCAGTGGGCGCAGGATATTGCCTTTGATCAGGTCTTCGTAATAAATATTTTGCTTAATCATCTCATTGTCAAGCAATTGCGAAAATTGCCCCAAGTCGGTTGGCTCCCGTTCAAATTCCACGAACCACTCATGGTAGGGCAGTCCGCCCGCTGGCGGTGCGACCTGCGGTGCCACGGTGAATTCGACCACATTCACGCCCATTTCCCTTGAAACGGCCAGCATGGCGGCGTCCACTTCCTTGCCAATTACGTGTTCGCCGAAGGCGGAAATGAAATGCTTCACCCGCCCCGTGACGATGATGCGGTAGGGGTTCAGCGAGGTGAACTCCACCGTGTCGCCGATGTTGTAGCCCCAAAGCCCGGCGTTGTTGTTGATGATGAGGGCGTAGTTTACCCCAAGTTCCACATTGCGAAGCGAAAGCCGGGTCGGGTTTTCGTTGAAAATCTCGTCCATCGGCACGAACTCGAAGAAGATGCCAGAGGCGGCGTTGAGCAGCAGCCCCGGCTCGGTTTGGCTGTCTTGGAAGGCGATGAAGCCCTCGCTGGCCGGGTAGGTTTCCACGCTGTCAATCCGGTGGCTGACTAGCGACTCCAGCCCTGCCCGGTACGGCTCGAAATTCACGCCGCCGTACACGAAGACCTTGAAATTTGGAAAAATATCCTTGACAAAACGCTTGCCGCTACGCTGCAACAAACGCTCGTAGTACATCTGCACCCACGGCGGTATGCCGCTAATGAGCCGCATGTCCTGTCCCAACGTTTCGGTCACGATGGCGTCCAGTTTTTGCTCCCAATCCTCGATGCAGTTGGTCGGGTAACTGGGCAACTGGCTGGTGCGCAACCACTTCGGTATCTCGTGGTTGACGATGCCGGAAAGTCGCCCTGCGGGGATGCTGCCGACCATGTCCAACTCTGGGCTGCCGGAGAGGAAAATCATTTTTCCATCGAAAAAATCGAAATTGCCCGTGCGGGCGGCGTAGTTGAAAAGGGCGTTGCGGGCCGTGCCGAAGTGGTTGGGCATGGAGTCCCGTGTGAGCGGGATGTACTTGACGCCGGAAGTGGTGCCGCTGGTCTTGGCGAAATATTTCGGGAGGCCAGGCCAGAGCACGTCTTTTTCGCCCGTTTTGATGCGGTCAATCCAAGGCCGAAGCGCCTCGTAGTCCCGAAGCGGCACTTGCGCCCGAAAGGCTTCGTGGGTGTTTATTTTATCGAAACCATGCTCCCGCCCGAAGGCCGTTCGGCGTCCTTTTTTTATCAAATCCTGAAAAACAAAGTCCTGCGCCTCGGGCGCTGCCGCACTCCACCGCTCAATGTTCCGTGCGATTCGGCGTGCGACGGGCTTGAGGATTTTGGACTTGATTTTCATAAACACCTACGCATTTTTTATTAAACACATAAGGCACATTAGGGCACATAGTCTAATCGCCGTAGGTGATTTAAGTAACTTATGTGACCTTATGTGCCTTATGTTTTTCAAAAATAAGATGTTGCACTAAACCAACTCCGCCTTCTTCACGCCCACCTTGTACATTTTCTTGTAATATTCGTCGGCCATGCGGTCAGAGTCGAAAAAAGTGACGACCTCCTTCATGCTGTTTTTCACGACGGCGAGCCATTTTTTGCGCTTTTTGTAGTATAGCGGCAGGATTTCGTTTTCCAGAACCGACATCAAATTTTTGCGGTCAAATTCGTCCTGGATGCCCTCAGGCCAGCTTTGATTGGCTTGGTCGGTCACAAAGCAGTTGTGGCCGTGGCTGGCGAATTCTGGAATCCAACCGTCCCAAGTCGAGAGGTTCACACTGGCATTCATGGCAGCGGTCATGCCGCTGGTGCCCGATGCCTCCCGTGGGATGCGGGGGTTGTTCAGCCAGATGTCGCTGCCCTGTTTCATGATTTTGGACAGTGCCAACTCGTAGCCCGTGATGACTGCCACGTTCGGGTATTTCTTCGAAATATGCACCAGCTTGTTGAAGGTGCCGATGGCGTCGTAGTCCATCGGGTAGGGCTTGCCCGCCCAAATGATTTGGATGGGCATTTCCGTGTTGTTCAGCAGGCGCTCGAATTCGTCCAAATCACGGGTGATGAGGTCGGCCCGCTTGTAGCCGGCGTAGCGCCTTGCCCAAACGACGGTCAGCACGTCCGGCTGGAAAATCTTGCCCGTCTGGTCGGCCACCACTTCAAAGAGGCGAAGTTTCAGCTCTGTTTTGCGAGCTTCGAAAGCGTCGTCGTCGCCGTTGGTGAGGGCCTCGTCAAGCTGCGGGTCGTGCCAGTACAGGTGGTTCTGCGCATTGGTCACGTGGGTGATCGGGCAGATATTGTCGTAGCCACTCCACATTTCACGGGACACTTCGCCGTGAATTTTCGAAACGCCGTTGGCCATGCGGGCCAGCCGCAGTGCTGCCAGCGAATGGCTGAACACGTCGTCGGCGATGCCCGTGATGCGGCGGACCTCGCTCAGGGTCACGTTTCCGAAGAAGCTCATGCGGTCCAGCAAATGGATGTCGTGCTTCTCGTTCCCGGCTTCCACGGGCGTGTGCGTGGTGAAAACCATGCGCTTGCGCACATCGTCCAGCACCCCAAATTTATCGTACAAATGAAAAGCCGCAGGCAATGCATGGGCCTCGTTCAGGTGGTAAACATCGGCGTCGTAGCGGAGGATGTCGAGCAGTTTGGCGCCGCCCATGCCGAGCAGGATGGACTGCGCCACCTTGGCCTCTGTGTTGTTGGAGTAGAGTCGGTGGCAGATGGTCTGCGCCAGGTAGTCGTTTTTCGGGTGGATGGTGGACAGCAGGAAGACCGGCGCCGAACCGAACACGTGCGGCGGCAGGTACCACGCCTTCACCATGATGTCATGCTTGTTCACCTGAATGCTGAACTCAATGCCCGTGTCAATGAGGAAATTGTACTGGCGGTCGAGGAAAAGCACGTCCATTTCGCCGTTGCCGTTGCGCACTTGGTCGTAGTAGCCGTATTTCCAGAGGATGCCGATGCCGATGAGGTTTTGCTTGAGGTCAAAAGCGCTGCGCATGTGCGAGCCAGCGAGGTAGCCGAGGCCGCCGGAATAGATTTTCAGCGCTTGGTCAATGGCGAACTCCATGCTGAAGTAGGCCACTTTCTGCGAGTATTTTTTATCAATGGGATATGGGTGCTTGAAAGGCAAAAACTGACTCATGAATCCGTTTTTTTCGATGAAAAATTCGCTCGACCTGTTGGCAGGCCGTTGCGGTGTATAATCTCAAGTTTCGTGAAGTACCAAGTGTCTTGAAGCAAAAAACGGGGGCGAAGATATTTAATTAGTCAGAAACTGCGCCAGTTGTTGCGCAGCGACAGAAATTGCAGCCCGTCAAAACGTAGTTTTGTGCATGCAAATCCAGTTCCAATGAGAGCCTTTCAAACAATTTTATTGCTCGTCCTTTCCAATACCTTCATGACCTTCGCTTGGTACGGCCACCTGAAGTTCAAGGAGATGAAGATGACCGAAAACCTTGGGCTGTTGGCCATCATCGGCATCAGTTGGGGCATCGCCTTCTTCGAGTACTGCCTCATGGTGCCCGCCAACCGCATCGGCTACAAGCTGAACGGTGGGCCGTTTTCCTTGATGGAACTGAAGGTGATTCAGGAAGTCATTACACTGATGGTGTTTACTATTTTTTCTTTGCTGCTTTTCAAGACGGAAACCTTCAAGTGGAACCACTTGGCAGGGTTCGGGTGCTTGGTGCTAGCGGTGTTTTTTATTTTTAAGAAATAAGTAACTATGAAAGAAATCCGTGAAATAATCCGCTCCTACGACGAGCTGCAAAAAGAAGGCAAACTCGCTGCCCTCGCCACCGTCGTCCACGTGGAAGGCAGCTCGTACCGCCGACCCGGAGCGAGGATGCTCGTGGTGGAAGATGGCCGCCTGACCGGGGCCATCAGCGGCGGCTGTCTCGAAGGCGACGCCATGCGGAAGGCGTTCCACGTCATCAACGAGCAACGCCCGGCCCTCGTCACCTACGACACGATGGACGAGGACGATGCCACCCTCGGTATCGGACTCGGCTGCAACGGCATCATTCAAGTGCTCATCGAACCCATCCTTTCTGAAGAAAAAAACAACCCCATTACCCTGCTAAAAAAAGCGACTGACCGCCGCCAAACCTCCGTCATTGCTACGTTTTTTAATCTCAACGACCGCCGACAGGCGCAGCCCGGCACTCGGCTTTTTATCGGTGAAAACGGCGAGGTCTTTGGCGAATGTCCCCTTGAATCGCTCCAAGACCGCTGGCAGGAGGACGCCCGCAGCGCTTTTCATTCCGGTGAAAACAGATGGGTGAACTACCCCACGCCAGCGGGCGAGGTGACTGTTTTTTATGAAATACTGCCGCCCGTCCTATCGCTCGTGCTCATCGGCGCTGGCAACGATGTGATGCCCGTGGTGGACATGGCCGACATTCTCGGTTGGGAAACGAAAGTGGTGGATGGCCGTGCCACACATGCCCGGCCAGAGCGCTTCGCCAGCGCTTGCCAGGTGCTGGTCGCCAAGCCGGAACAGGTGCTGAAACACATCGCCCTAGACGACTACACCGTCTTCGCCCTGATGACCCACAACTACAATTACGACAAGGCGATGCTCTACGAGCTTTGCCAGACGGGTGCCCGTTACATCGCCATGCTCGGGCCAAAGAAGAAGCTGAACCGGATTTTGGAGGAATTTGAGGAGGAGGGCCGCCCACTTTCTGCTGCGCAATTGGACACAATTTTCAGTCCGGCAGGGCTGGACATTGGCGCTGAGACATCCGAGGAGATTGCCCTTTCTATTTTAGCGGAAATCATGGCTTTTTTGAAAGAACGCCGAGGCATTTTTTTAAGGGATAAAACGCAGCCGATACACGAGCGGGAGCGACTGGTTATAAACTAAACCTCGGGGAGGTTCCGAACCTCCCCGAGGTTATGACAATGCTCACAAACTCCAGACCCTCCCCACTTCCTTCATCGGAACGCAACCGAGGTAATCCCCCGGCACCGGGTCGTAGTTCAGCACCTTCAGGCCAACTTCTTCCGAGGAGAAATAACCCCAAAGCATCAGCGATTTCATGGAACGGTAAAACCCAACGGGCTTCTGCTCCCCAACGGCGGTGCCCCAAACCTTGCCGTTGTACTTAGGGGAACTGGCTTCTTCCGTCTTCAGGAATTCCGTCCGTTGTGCTTTATCCAATTCGGCGAAGGGCTTGCTGAATTTGCTTTTGCATCTATCATCGAACTGCGCCATATCGGCCAATAGTGCTTTTTGCCCTTCTGCATTGTAGAGCTTGGCAAAAACAGTGTCCATGAAAATGTCCACTTTCATATCCAGCCCGCCTGGCGTGGCCGTTTTGGGTAAAACGGTATCCACCAGCGCTGAAATCAACTGGGCTTGGTCGGCTTTGAGGAAACTGGGCTGCCAACTGAGCCTAGGCTCCGATTTGCAGGATTGCAAAATGGAAAACAAGGAGCCAGTGAGGATGGATGCCCCACCAAACAAGGCGGTATTTTTTATCGCTTCTCTTCTGTTCATTTTTCTTTGGTTGATAAGGGTTGATGAGGGTTGATGAGGTTGATAGGGCCCAATATAAACCCTTATCAACCTAATCAACTTCATCAACCTGTTACAAATTCCCTTTTTTAAGTTCTGAAATCGCATGGTTGGCTGCACGGGCAGTCAGCGCCATGTAGGTCAGCGACGGGTTGACGCAGGAATTGGAGGTCATGCAGGCTCCGTCCGTTACGAAGACGTTTTTGCAGGTATGAACCTGGTTTGTGGCATTCAGCACGGAAGTTTTGGGGTCACGCCCCATGCGGGCAGTGCCCATCTCATGGATGCCGTAGCCCATTTCGTGCTTGTTGTCAAATCCGACGATGTTTTTGATGCCGCATTTCTCCAGCATTTCCAAAGCGTCCTCTTGGATTTGTTTGTTGAGCGCCAGCTCGTTGGCCTTGTACTCAGCGTCAATGGCGAGCGTGGGCTGCTTCCATTTGTCAAGGTTTTGGGTGTCAAGCGTGACTTTGTTTTCGTGGTAGGGCAGGCACTCGGCAAAGCCCGTGATGAAGAACTCCCACGGCCCGGGGTTCGTGATGAGGCTGTCCTTGAACTCCTCGCCGAAGCCGTCCATATTGGCACCTGCTCCCCAGCCGGGCCGTGAGGCTCCCCCTTGGAAGCCGAAGCCCCGTACGAACTTGTCGGACTTGGTTTTTTCATCAATGTTCCAATACCGTGGAATGTAAATCCCGTTCGGGCGGCGGCCCTTGTAGTACATGTCCTCGAAGCCTTCGTAACTGCCCATAGCGCCGACCCGGTAGGTATGGTCCATCAGGTTGTGGCCAAGCTCACCGCTGTCATTACCGAGGCCGTTGGGGAAGCGGCTGGAAGTCGAATTCAGCATTATCTGGGTGGTGCTGAGCGTCGAGGCATTGCAGAAGATAATCTTTGCATTGTATTCAAACATTTCGCCCGATTCGGAGTCAATCACTTTCACGCCTGTCGCACTTCCCTTTTTTTCATCATAAACAATGGATTGAACGATGGAAAATGGGCGCATGGTCAAGTTGCCAGTTGCGTTTGCGGCGGGCAGTGTCACGGCATTGCTACTGAAATAAGCGCCAAACGGGCAGCCCCTATCGCAGCGGTTGCGGAACTGGCACTTGCCCCGCCCGTTGTGCTCAACGGTCAAGTGCGCCACCCGGCCAATAATCAAGTTCCTGCCGGGGAATTCCTTTTCTAGCCGCTGCTTCACCTCTTTTTCCACGCAGTTCATTTCCATTGGTGGCAGGAAGTGGCTATCGGGCAATTGGGGCAGGCCGAGCGCCTCGCCGCTGATGCCTGCATATTTCTCCACGTGGGTGTACCACGGCTCCAAGTCTTTGTAGCGGATGGGCCAGTCCACGCCGTGGCCGTCCTTGGCGTTGGCCTCGAAGTCGAGTTCGCTCCAGCGGTAGGTCTGTTTGCCCCAAAGCAACGAGCGCCCGCCCATTTGGTGCGCCCGTATCCAAAGAAAAGGCTTGACCTCGGTGTAGGGGTTTTCCTCGTCGTTGGCGAAGAAGTGTTTGTTGTTCTCGCCCACAAAGCCGCTTCTGACTGCTTTGAAATGCTTTTTCTGGTCTTCTGGCCCAATGGCGCCACGAAGTTCCAAGTTCCACGACTCGTTGTTCATCGTCGGGTAGTCCTTCACATGCTCAACCATGCGCCCCCGCTCAAGTACGAGGGTTTTCAGACCGGCTTCGCAAAGTTCCTTGGCGGCCCATCCGCCGCTCATCCCAGAACCTATGACAATGGCGTCGTAGGTCATGTCTTTTTTTGCATCAATATTGAAATTCGGCATATTGAAATAGAAATGTTTGTCGGTAAAGGTAGTGACAATTTTTTCGCTAACAGAAACTGCTATCCATAGAAACTCCTGTTGCCAAGCAATTTTTTAGAATTTATTTTCACTAAAACTGCGCTCATGAAAATAAATGGGTCAACCATGCTTACACTTGTTCTGGCCCATCTCCAGCCCAGTCTTGCAAATAGATTTCGTCTTCGCAAAGCGGTTTCAGTTCCTCTTCGATGAAGCCCCGCACATCCGTAATGATGTCCTCTGGGTAAAGCAGGTGCAGGTTTGGCCCTGCGTCAAGGCTGAAATAGACAGGATGCTTCGTCTCCTCCCGGTATTGGCGCAGCCGCTCAATCATCTCCAAAGTATTGGGTTTCAGCAAGATGTAAGCGGGATTACTGCTCATCATCAGCCCATGGAGGGTTAGCGCCTCGTTCTCGGCAATGCGCCCGAACTCTTCCAAATCGCCGCTGCGCATGGCGGGGATGAGGCGGTTCAGGTTGCGCCTCGCATCGGCGTAGCGGGCATCGGCAAATGGGTGGTTCTCCATCAGCCCATGCCCAGCACGGCTGCTCACGCTTTTTTTTGCTTTGCTGGCAATGAGGATGTCATCGTGCAGGTTTGCAAAAAGCGGATGCAGTTCCTCACCCATTGGCACAGCGAATAGGTTGGAGGAGCCTTTCACATCGCCCGTTTCGCCCCAAAGCGCCGCTTTCGCAAAAATGGAACGGCAAGCGCTGCCAGAACCCAACCTTGCCACATAGCTGGCCTTTCGGTCGAATTCTGCATCGTCGTCCAGTGTCTCGAACAGCTCATGCTCCAGCGAGCAGAGGCAAAGTGCCAATGCGCTCATGGCCGAGGCAGAAGAGGCAATGCCCGCTGAGTGTGGAAAGGAGTTGCCACTGTAAATCGTTAAGTCCAGTTGCCGCAAGAACGGGAAGATGTCCGACACGCTTTCGAGGTACTTCACCAGTTTTGCCTTGAACGGTTCGTTTTCTTCTTGGTGAAAGAAAAATTCGAGCGAGATACCTGTTTCACTGGTTTCCCTTGGGCGGTACTCGAGCAACGTCTCCGTGAAGCTGCTGCTGAGGGTCAGGCTTAGCGATGGGTTTTTCGGCAACTGCTGACCAAATTTGCCCCAGTACTTCACAATGGCGAGGTTCGAGGGGCTGCGCCAAGTGATTTCACCGGGTTCGAGGTCAGCTGTTTCTAGGATGAGGTTCGGGTTCTTGTAATCTGACATGGATGCGATGATTGTGGTTCAAAATGCAAAGGAAGTGAATTGCAATTATCCACTTTTAAAAAATAATTTTGGTAAATACGATTTTGAACTTCAAGCGACAGCTTTGGTTTTATTGTTCAACAGTGTTAATTTTTCTTAAAAGCCTTCATCAGGCACTTGAAAATCTGGTTGTTTGCACGTAATTTGCAGCCTTGTAATAAAAGCACTTAAAATCTGCATGAAACAAATTTTACTTTTTGCTATTTTTACCATCGCCAGTTTTTCCCTTTTCGGGCAGAACAGCAGCGATGCGTCGTCAGGCAGTACCCCTGTAAAAATCTCCGTGTACCCCAATCCTGCCACCAATTTTATCAGCATCAACAAGGACGAAAACGTGCGTGACATCGCCATCTTCAACCTAGTCGGTAGAAAGCTCAAGACTTTCGAAGATGTGGAAAAAGACGAGCATTACGATGTCAGCGACCTGCCCAACGGCATGTACTTGGTGCAAGTGATTGATGACAACAAAAAAATCATTACCACCCAACGTATCAGCAAGCGATAATCTGTACCATAACGAGTTTTCCAATTAAAAACCCTTTGTCGAATATTTGGCAAAGGGTTTTTTGTTTGGCCTTCTTTTTCGGTAATGAGTCAAAAAATAGTTGGTGGATAAGTTGGCAAAGCCACTTATTTTCCCGGCGCAAACTCGAAGGGGAAGCAGGCTCTGCTGGAGAGCAACCTGCCAGCAATAAGGTTTGTGGATATACAGGACAAAGTCCGCGAGAGGCGATGCTAATCACATTGCCTCTTTTTTTTGGACTTTGTACTGGCATCCCAATGGCTAAAAAAACTCATGTCCTGCGGGTGTTCTTTAGGTGGAGCCACCACCGGATGAACTGCCGCCTGTGCTCAGTGGACAAGCCCCTATGGATGCTCAGGTTGTCCTTCAGGTGGCCAAAAAAGGACTCCAGCCCGTTGGTCGTTTTCGGCACCTTGGCATTGTCCAGGTAGTGGAAAAGGTTGGGCATGGCACCCAATATGAGCGAGGCACTCTGGTGCAGCTGCTTGTGGGTGTACCACTTCTTCCCGGTCTCCTCGTTCAAGCTTTGCTCGTAAACATATTCTCGGTTCCTCTCCAGCCAATCGTTGAAGTCCCGCTGCCATGCCAACCTGTCATTGTGCGTCCCTATCTGCGGAAGCTGGTGGACAATCTCCTTCAACTCAATGGAAATCAACGACTTAGGATTCTTTCGTAGCCAGGTGCACACCTGCCTGTGGACGTGCACTACGCACCGCTGGAGGATGGCGCCGGGGTACACTTTGCGTACGGCACGCAGCAGCGAGCGCTGCCCGTCGCAGGTGATGCTCTCCACGCCGACCCTCATCCTGCGCAGGTTCTCAAGGTCCTCCCTCATCTCTCGGAAGTCCTCCTTGTGCGAAAAACGATAGAGCTGCGTATACCTCGAATCGCTGTCGTAATAAAGGACGAGGCACAGGCCATTGCTGAAATAGGTGCCATCAATCATCAGGTGGGAGCGCTCCTTCGACTGGATTTGGAAGGTGGGCGCCCGGGCGAGCCAGCCCCAGAACAACCGTTTGAGGCTGGTAAGGCCGTGCCCACTGTCCCTGGCCAAAAGCGCTAGGGTCTGGCGCTCCAGCACCCATTTCTCGAACCAGACGAACTGGTTCTTTTGTTTGACGGGCTTGTTTTGACGGGTGAAAAATATGCCGCAATTCTTGCAGCGGAAACGCTGTTTGCCGCTTTGAAGGCCCCATCGGATAACCTCAAAGCTGCCACAAGCCCAACAGGATTTTTTTTGACATAGAAATAAAATTCAAACGAGTTTCAATATTACTACTGAAACTCGTTCACAATCAATGAGTTGCAATGGTTTTACCAACTATTTTTTGACATTATACCCTTTTTCAGCTTGTACGCTGTGGGACATCCAGCAGACCCCGACTGCCAACTGCCAACTGTCGAACTGTTTACCCCTTTAGGGCCAACTTCTACCCTGGATCCACATCCACGTTCACCCGCACTGTAGAGAAGCCTTCCTCCTGCTGCATCACCCTCGTCGCCTCCCAAATCAGGTTTTTCGTCTGCTTCCAAAGCGCTGGATTGCGCTCCATTTTTATCAAAATATCCAATAAATAGTACTCCCGCACCCTTCCCACGGGGGGCACAGTAGGGCCGAGCAAGCGTTTGCCCAGCTTCGCCTTCATCACTTGGGTAAAAATTTTTGCGCCCCGGTTCAGCACGTCCGGCTTTTTATGTTTAAAGGTTATTTTTATCAAACGGCTGAACGGCGGGTACTCGAACGCCTTGCGCTCCATGATTTCCCGCTCGTAAAAAGCCTGAAAATCATTGTCAATCACTTCCTTGATGACTGGGTGCGCTGGGTTCATCGCCTGCACGATGACTTTGCCCCGTTTATCCCGCCGGCCCGCCCGACCTGCTACCTGCACGATGAGTTGGAATCCTCGTTCGCCGCTGCGGAAATCAGGGAATTGCAAGAGCTGATCAGCACTGATGACGCCCACCACGCTCACATTTTCAAAGTCCAGCCCCTTCGTCACCATCTGTGTACCCACCAAAATATCAATCCGCCGTTCCTCGAAATCGTTGATGATGCGGGCGTGAGCGTCCTTCGTTCGCACGGCATCGTAGTCCATGCGGCCGATATTGGCATCGGGCAGGTAAATCTTCAGTTCGTCCTCGATTTTTTCGGTGCCAAAGCCCTGTAAATTCAGCTCGTGGCCACCGCAGGCGGGGCAGGTCTTGGCCAGTTCTTGTTGGTAGCCGCAGTAGTGGCATTGGAGGTTGTTGCGGAATTTATGGTAGGTCAAGCTCACGTCGCAATGGATGCACTCCGAGTGCCAGCCGCAAGTGTTGCAGCGCATGGTAGGCGCATAGCCCCGGCGGTTTTGGAACAAAATCGCCTGCTCCCCGCGGGCCAGCGCCGCCTTCAGTTCTTCGAGCAAAACACTGGTAAAATGGCTCTGCAATTTCCGCTGCTTCTGCTCTTCCTTCGCATCCACGACCACGATTTCCGGCATTTGAATTCCCCCGAAGCGTTCCTTCATTTCCACCAAACCGTACTTGCCGCTCTTGGCATTCTGGTAACTTTCGAGCGAGGGCGTGGCCGTGCCAAGCAGCACTTTTGCACCGTGCAGGTGCGCCAAATAAATCGCCGCATCCCGCCCGTGGTAGCGGGGTGCAGGGTCGTTTTGCTTGTAGGATGTGTCGTGCTCCTCATCCACGATGATGAGGCCCAGTTTTTCGTAAGGTAAAAACAAGCCAGACCTTGCACCAACTATACAAGTTGGCAAATCAGCAGCCTCTGACTGCACACTGTCCACTGACGAACTGCCAACTTTCTTCCACACCTCCACCCGCTCGTTGTTCGTGATCCGGTGATGATAGACCGTCACGGCGTCACCCAATGTTTTTTGCAAACGGCTGATAATCTGCGTGGTAAGCGCCACCTCGGGCAAAAGGTAGAGCACCTGTTCGCCACGGGCGAGGGCTTCCTGCATCAGTTCGAGATAGACACGGGTCTTGCCGCTGCCCGTCACGCCGTGTAGTAGTACGGTGTTTTTGCTTGCCCCATTGGGGCCTCCGGTAAAATGGGTACGTATTTCACTCAAAGCGCTCACCTGTTGCGCAGCAAGCTCGTCGGCCTCGCTCACCTCGTCCTCGTAGCCACCGATGCGGCTGACCTCCCGCTCGAACAGTTCGAAAATGCCTTTTTTCGCTATCGAATTGAGTACGGAGGAGTCCACGCTGGCTTTTTTGTAAATTTCTGAGCGAAGAATGCCCCCGTCCTTGGCGTGCTGCTCACGGGCCAATTGGATGAAAGCCATGAGTGCCTCGGTCTGCCGCTGCGCCTTTGCTACCAAATCAAAAGCCCCGGCTAGCTGCTTGGAATCGGAGCGGTAAGGCTCTGCGAGGCGGACGCAGGCGACTTTTTTCGGGGCGTATTTCTCCTCCATTTCCTCGTAGAGGTAAATCACTTTTTTGTCCAGCAAGCTTTTGATGACGGAATAGATGGTCTTCTGGTTCAAAATCTTGCGCACGTCGTCAATCGTGATGGTGTCCTGGATGCTCAGCGCCTCGGTGATGAGGTATTCCTTGTCAGTCAGCCCGCCAAAATTTCCATCGTAAAACGGGCTGAGCACCAGCCTGCGCTCGCTGGCCAGCTTGAGGTTGGCAGGGAGGGCAGCCTCCATCACCTCGCCGAGGGAGCAGCAGTAATATTCGGCGAGCCACTGCCAGAACTGCAGCGTTTTTTCATTCAAAATCGGTACTTCGTCAATGACCGAGAGGATGCTCTTGAACTTGTGCGATGGGGTATCGTGGTGCAGACGATTGACCAGCCCGGCGTAGCGTTTTGCTCCACCAAACTCCACCTCCACCCGCATGCCGGGGCGCACAGCGGCCACCAACTCCTCCGGCACGGCGTAGGTGTAGGGCTTGAGCACGGCCAAGGGCAGTATTACTTCGGCGAAAATGCCGTGGGCAGGTACGGGATGGTAGGTTTCCAAGCTGAAGGTTTTGCCATCTGAAACTTCGGCAAGGTTTCAAAACCTCGCCGAAGTTGTTACCAGAGCATTCGATTTAAAGCTGCGAAAGTCGGGATTTATTTTTTGAAAAAAAGCGGGAGCGCAAACAACCAGATTTTATGGAGCAACGTAGAATTAACGCATGGCAAGTTCTCAAGTTTTACAAATGGTTTAACTTCGCCGTTCAATCAAACATCTAATTTATACTTAATAACATGAGTCAAATCAACTTTGAAAAAATAGAAGCTGGCGTGAACGGTTACCTCGATGCCGCCCTCGCCGATGGAAAAGTGGACCAGCAGAGCTATGAAATGGCCAAGAAGAACACGGTCACTTTTTTGAACCAGTGGCTCACCGACGAAAACTTCCTGCGGGTATCGCCAAACGTGCGCAACGGCATTGTGGCCGCTGCCGACGCTGGCCGCTGG
>Ga0209066_10003696_pt1 | contig 17246 bp, 7 predicted proteins | sample All_14_2_FD_187198 | JGI IMG/M metagenome (GOLD analysis project Ga0209066, IMG submission 187198) | Freshwater microbial communities in response to fracking from Pennsylvania, USA - Allegheny Zone_MetaG_DW_15 (SPAdes) (version 2) ... | reverse complement strand
AATCCGTCGCCGAAGGATCACTCGCACCGCGCGCGAAATCGACGATCCAGTTACCGAACGCATCCGTCGTGGTGCGTCCCAACTGAACACCGCTCGCGCTGTACACCGTCAAGCTCACGCCCGCGACCGCGGTATCCCCGCTGTCCTGAATGCTGTTGCCGTTGTTGTCGATGAACACGCGGTTGCCAATCTGCAGCGGCGCGGGGTCGCAGATGATTTCCACGTCACCGACACTGGATGCCTTGCCGAACGTACCGACTTCATTGACGCCAAAGGTCATGAACTGGCGCACGCGACTGCCGTCGCTGCCGGACATCCACACCAGGCCGCCCGACAGCCAGGACTCGGCGTAGTGCTCGGTCAAGCCATCGGGGCTCCGCACGGGGCCGAAGGCCGGTGCAGGGTCCATCACGTTGAACAGGAACTCGTTGGTCCCGGGAATGTGCGCGACATGGCCGAGGGTGATTTCGCTGTGCAGCGGTAGACCCGGGAAATTCGGAGCTAGCGGATAGGATTCCGAATTGAAGAACTCGTCGCCCGTTGCGCCGGGTGTGAAGGTCCAGGCATTCACTCCAGCGGACGCCAGCACCAGCGCGTCACCGGCTGCAACGCCTTCGAAATTGCCCCAGGTCGATGCGCCCTGATCGTTGCCGAACTGATCACCGCCGCGATCACTGATGCCGATGACCATGCGACCGTCCTCGGCGATTTCCATGTCGCTCAGCCACGGCTGCGGGTAGTAGGCTTGATCGTAGACGACGTTTTCACCGGGCGGGTGTGGCGGGTCACCAGCCGGTTGCACCGGCGTCCACGGCAGCCATTCTGCTGGGGTTTCCACACCCACGACCGCACCGTCGTAACCACGCGTGGTCCATTCGCGGGGATAGTCCAGCGGGATGCTGGCTACCGGTACATAACCCGCGCCAAGATCGGCAAAAACAAAGCCTTCCAGATCGGCGGTGAGTTGCGAGGATTCCGCCGTACAGGTCACGCCGATGTAGAGCTCGCCATCGTGTTCCTTGGCGAAGCCGACTACGTAGTCATTGTCATCGCCGTTTGGATCGCCAGCGCCATCGTCGCTCAAACCACAGGCGGCTCGCGCCTGTGTGCCGATGTCGATGGTGGTGTGGGCACCTGCGCTGATACTGCTGCCCGCCATGTTGACGTCAACGACATAGATCAAGCGGTCAAACAGGTTGGCGGCGTAGAGCTTCGTTTGGTCTTCGGAAAGCTCCAGATTGCCCCAGCCCGACTTGCCGACGTAGTCCCAGAATCCAACGTCATCCAGCAGCGCGGTGTAGTCGTGTCCGTCGCTGCCTGCATCCGCGCTGAAGAACAGCGAAGGCGCAGCGGCGCCTTCCAGCGGCACCAGCCAGATGCCGTCGGGACCGGTGTCGTCCGGCGTGCCTGGGCCGCCCAGACGATAGCCCGAATGACGGCGTGCGTAGTTGCCTGCGAGCACCGAATTGGTACGACGGTGGTGCGCATAGCTGCGCGTCGGACCGGTTTGATCAAAGGTGGCGTTGAAGTTGACGGTGTAGTCCTGATACGAAACTCCGTTGTTGTTGGTCAGGTTGGTGCTGCCAACGTCGTAATCGAAGCTGCGAATGGTTGGCAACGGGTTGCCTGAGGGCTGACCACCGATGAACACGCTGGTCACGACCTGTGGCGAGGGGCCGCAATACTGGTTCGGGTTGTTCAGCGCGAGGTTCGCGATATCACCCGTATTGACGAAGGCGACCGCGGTACCCGCAGCCGATGCGCCGCTGCGAACACCCGGTTCAAGGCCATCGGGAATGGCATTGAATTCAAGACGCCAGTCGGTCCCGCTGCACGCGGAGCTGTCGACGGAATAGGCGCCACTGGCGTTGCTGGTGGCGAGTGCCGAGCAGGCACCATCGGCATCGAACAACTGAGCAGCGACGGCGGCAACGCCTGGCTCGGCGGCATCCTTCACGCCATCCGCATCGAAGTCGCGGAATACAGTGCCGGTGATCGCCGGGCTGCCGCTTGGTGCGGCCCACACCAGCGCCGACGCGCAGGCGAATGCCAAGGCTGTCCATCGCAAACTCAGTCTCATAGGTTTTCCCCGGGGCAAGTTGAAACAGGATGGCGCGGCTGGCCACACCAATCGCATTGGCACTGTGATCCAGTTCGCAGCATTTTGAGAGACGATCCCCGCTATACGCAAATCTTTGTGTGTGTCATTTCGTGACCACACGCGGACGCTGGGCGAAATGCGGCGTTGTTGGTGTTGCTATCGTCGGAAAGTGACGCGGCCTGTCATGTTGATCAAGGGGCGATGCGCTCTCGCAGTCCGCTAGAGTGTTGCACCCGGTGAACGAATGTCGTCACCGGGTGATTGGACCATGGCGGGGAATTGGGATGGCAAAGTTTGTCTGGCTGCTGCTGATCGTGCTGGTCCTATTTGGCTGGCGTCGTTGCGACGCCAACAAGACGATCAGTGAACCCGGTGCTTGGGTCAGCGAGGCGCCGCGACAGACCCCTGCCGCCAACCACCGCGTGTGGACGAGTGGCGATTTCGTGATTCGCCCGCTGGCGGACTTCAGTCTGCAGGCGAGGGTGCTTTCGCGTGAGGACTATCGCCTCGACACCGAGTCCGAACTGGCGCGCACCGACCTCGCATTAGGTTGGCAGGCGATGTCCGACAGCGCGGTGCTCGATGCGCTGAAGATCAGCCAGTCAGGTCGCTGGTATCACTATCGTTGGGGCCGCGAGGGACCGCCAATTCCGCCAAGGGAGATCGTGCGATCCAGTGCCAACATGCATTTGATTCCCGCCAATGCCGATGTGGCAGCAGCGCTGGAGGCGGTGCGCGAGAACCAGTTGATTGCCTTGCGTGGTCAGTTGGTAGAAGTCGAACGCCCGCGAGATGGTTGGCGCTGGCGCAGCTCGACTTCGCGCGAGGATTCCGGTGCCGGTTCGTGTGAAGTGATCTGGGTCGAATCGCTGTCGATTGTGCGCTGAGCAAGATCGGCACCGTCCGCCACGCGTGGACGGTGCCGATACGGCGTGCTCAGAAAGCCGCTTCGTCCATCGCCATCAGCACGTCAGCGCCCGAACGCGCGGCGCGAATCTGCCAGGCGGTTTCCGGCAACAGGCGGGCGAAATAGAAACGCGCCGTCTGCAGTTTGCTGGTGTAGAAACGGTCGCCGCTGGCTTGCTTGTCGAGCGCCACGCGGGCCATGCGTGCCCAGAAATAGCCATACACCAGATGTCCGACCACGCGCAGATAGGGCACGGCGGCGGCACCCACTTCGTCCGGGTTCTGCATCGCTTTGCCAGCCAGTTCCATGGTGAGCTTGCCCAGCTTGTCGCCGAGATCGGCGAGCGGTGCGATGAACTCCTGCATCGCCGGGTCACTGCCATTTGCCATCGCAAAGTCACGCACGATGGCGCCGAACTTCTGCAGCTTGGCGCCGTTGTCGGCCAGCACCTTGCGCGCCAGCAGGTCGAGCGCCTGAATGCCGTTGGTGCCCTCGTAGATCATGTTGATGCGGGCATCGCGCACGTACTGGCTCATGCCCCATTCTTCGATAAAGCCGTGACCACCGAAAACCTGCTGCATCATCACATTGGTTTCGAACGCGTTGTCGGTGATGAAGGCCTTGACGACCGGCGTCAGCAGCGCCACCAGTTCCGCAGCGTCTGCGCGGACCGAGGCATCCGGGTGATTGAGTTCGCGATCAATCTGCTGTGCCACCCAACTGGTCAATGCGCGACCACCTTCGACATACGCCTTGGCGGTCAGCAGCATGCGCCGCACATCGGGATGCACGATGATCGGATCGGCGACTTTGTCCGGACGCTTCGGGCCGGTGGCGGAACGGCTTTGCAGACGATCACGCGCATACGCCACCGCGTTCTGATAGGCCGCTTCGGCCAGACCGAGTGACTGCATGCCGACGCCCAAACGGGCCTCGTTCATCATCACGAACATCGCGTTCAAGCCGCGATTGGGCTCGCCAATCAACCAGCCCTTGGCATTGTCGAGGTTCATCACGCAGGTGCTGTTGCCGTGGATGCCCATCTTGTGTTCGATGGAACCGGCCTTGATGCCATTGCGCGGGCCGACACTGCCGTCGGCATTCGGCACGAACTTCGGCACAATGAACAGGGAAATGCCCTTGGTGCCGGGAGGTGCATCAGGCAAGCGTGCCAACACCAGATGAATGATGTTCTCCGCCATGTCGTGCTCGCCAGCGGAGATGAAGATCTTGGTGCCGGTCAGCGCGTAGCTGCCGTCGCCGTTCGGTTCGGCCTTGCTGCGCAGGATGCCGAGATCGGTGCCGCAGTGCGGCTCGGTCAGACACATCGTGCCGGTCCACTCGCCGCTGACGATCTTCGGTAGATACAGGGACTTCTGCGCTTCGCTGCCGTGCTCGCGAATACAGGCGTACGCGCCATGCGACAGCCCGGCATACATCAGCCAGGACTGCCCGGCCGAGTTGAGCATTTCGTAGATCGAATTGTTGAGGATGATCGGCAAGCCCTGACCGCCGTAAGCGGGATCGGCAGACAGCGCCGGCCAACCGCCTTCGACGTACTGACGATAGGCTTCCTTGAATCCGGTGGGTGTACTGACCACGCCATCGCCTTCGTAGCGGCAGCCTTCCTTGTCACCGACCACATTCAACGGATGCACCACCTGACTGGCGAAACGCGCGCCTTCTTCCAGCACGGCGTTGATGGTGTCGGCATCGACCTCCGCGAAAGGCGGCAAAGACTTCAGTTCGTTTTCACTGTCCAGCAGTTCAAAAAGAACGAAACGCTGGTCGCGCAGAGGAGCGTTGTAGATCGGCATGCCATGTCTCCGTGGAGGTCATCCATACCGTTCGGTATGGTCGGCGCGGAGTATGCCCAGCCAGGTTGGAGTTGTCCGTCAAATTGATCACAGAGCGAAGCGAATGTTCGCTCTGCGAAATTTGCCAGAGCGAGTTAGGCGGGTTGGATGCCGCGAATGCCGTCCTCGATGCGGAACTGCGCCTGCGTGCCGATGGGCGACTCCGGCTGCTTGACGCTATCCACCACGCGCAACGAAACCTGCGCGTCCTTGCGACCCAGTGCAAACAGCGCATAGCCGCGCTGATCACTCCGAACATGCTGCAGATGTGGATTGACCGGTCGCAATTCGTCGTAATGCGCTTGCGGCCAGCCTTGCGATGCGATGGAGGTGCCGCAGACTTCGGCGGCGACCGCCTTGCTGTCCGCGCGGGTATCGCGTTTCACATCGCAGACCACCGAGGCGTGTACATCGCCGCCAATCACCAGCGGGTTGCGCAACGCGGGTTGCGCCAGTTGCTCGATCAGGCGCGAACGCGCCGCTGGATAGCCATCCCAACCATCGGTCCAGACCTGATTGCCCGCCGCCGGGCTGTTGTCCATCGGCGACAGCAAGGTCTGCTGCACAATCACGTTCCACTGCGCACGGCTGGCCTTCAATTGCTGCCCAAGCCAGCGCTCCTGCGTGTCGCCCAGCATGGTCAGCGACTTCGAATCGAGGGCAGGGCAGTCGCTCGTCGCGAACACCGTAGAGCCGCCGCCCTTCGCCTGATCCGGACAAGGCTGCGGACTGCGGTATTGGCGATCATCCAGCACGAAGAAGTTAGCCAGGCCGCCGAAGGCTGCCAATGTGTAGAGCTGCAGCGAATCACCCAGACTGCGCCGAATCGAGGCAGGCAGCGGCATGTGTTCGACAAAGGCCTGAAACGCCGCCGCACGGCGTTGCAGAAAGCGCGGATCAAGGCGCTCTGACTGGCTGCCCGCCCAATCATTGTCGACCTCATGGTCATCCCAGGTCACGATCCACGGCATCGCGGCATGCGCGGCCTGCAAACCCGGATCGGTCTTGTACTGCGCATAGCGGGCGCGGTAATCGATCAGCGAATACGGTTCGGGGCGCGCATGACGACGCACCAGATCATCGCCCCACGAACTTTCGTAGATGTAGTCGCCGACGAAGCACATCAGATCCGGCGCATCGGCGATCAGGTGCGGATAGGCATTGAACCAGCCCTGTTCGAAGTGCTGGCACGAGCCCAGCCCGAACTTCATGCCCGCCACGTCCGCACCTGCGACAGGTGCCGTGCGGGTGTGCCCCACCGCGCTGACTTCGCCGCCGGCAATGAAGCGAAAGAAATACCAGCGATCGGCTGCCAAGCCGTCGACATCGGCATGCACGCAGTGCGCGTGCTCGCCCACCGCAATCACCTTGCCCGCACGCACCACACTGCCGAAATGCGCGTCCTCGGCCACTTCCCAAGTGACCTCGATCTGCTCGTCCGCACCCATGCCACCGTCATCGGCCAAGGGCGACGGCGCCAGCCGCGTCCACAAGGTGAAACCACTCGCGGTCGGATAGCCCGACGCCACGCCAAGCTGAAAGGGATAGTCGACAAATCGACTGCGCGACTGCGCCCGGATCGCCCCCGGCAACAGCGCAAACGCCCCTGCACCCAGCGCCAGACGCAACACCTCACGACGACTCAAGGCACCCTGCTGCAGGGCCTGACTCAAACGCTCGAAAACACGCGACTGGGACATGCGGGCATCACTCCATCGACAGACAAGCCACCATCCTGCCGCAGCAGGGTGACGAAGTCATGTCGGCAGGCGCGCTCAGCGGCGTTGGCAGAGTCGGCCGAACGCCTGCGCGCTGAACACCAGGCGATCGCTCAGCGTCGGCCCCAACGGCGATCGCGCCCCGTGAGCCCTGATCCGCGCAATTCGCGTTTCAACAGGCATCTGCGATCAGTAGGGACCTGCGATGCGCCTGTCTACCGTAACCGCCACACCCATCTGCTTGCTCGTTTCTCTATATGCCCTGCTGGCTGCGCCCGTCCACGCGGCGAGCTGGTGCGCCGACACCACGCAGGAGCTGGTGCTGGCGCTGGCGTCGGCTGCGCAGAGCGCGGAGGACGATGAAATCCGCATGCGCAGTGGCACGTTCAGCATTACCAGCAACATCGATCTGCTGATCAACGGCGCGCTGAGCCTGCGCGGCGGCTGGAGCGTCAACTGTCTGCTGCAATCGAGCGAGCCGGGATCGAGCCGCATCACGACCGCCACGCCGGGGCAGTACGGCATGCTGCTTCGCCCGCGCGATGGTGATCTGAGCATCGAGCGGCTGACCTTCGATCGCCTCGACGGCGTGGTGCTGCAGGACGCCGGGAACGGCAGCAGCGTGGTGGGCGAGATTCGGCTGCAACGCAATCGATTCATCATCAACGACTTCGGTCCCATCGTACGGGTGCGGGACAAGAACGTGCGGGTGGAGAACAACATCGTCTCCGGGTCACTGCAGCGCAGCTTCCAGTTTGATCGCAGCACGGCGACTGCGCCTTTCGTGGCCGATATTCACAACAACACGTTCGTCGGCGGCACCGAAGGCGCGCGGATCACCGGCACGCCAGGCAGTGTGCGCCTGCGCAACAACGTGATGGACGGAACCTACACGGCGGGTGGCATCGTGATCGCCAACGGCGTGGTGACCGTGAACCACAATGCGCTGGACGGCGGATTCACCTATATCGGAGGCGGCAGCGCCTCGCCCGCCTTCGACAACGACCTGGTGATCGATCCGATGTTCGATGCGGCGTTCGTGCCTCAGACCGGTTCGCCGCTGATCAACTCGGGCACCAACAGCATCCCTGGTGGCCTGCCCAGCGTGGACTTCGCTGGTAGCCCGCGTCGGATCGGCAGCCGCGTTGATCGGGGCGCGCGCGAGAGCACGATCAGCGATCTCGAAACACTGACAGTCACCAGCAATGCTGACGCCGGGCCTGGCACTCTGCGGCAGGCGATTCTCGATGCCAACGTCACCGCCATCGAGGAGGTGATTGCGTTCGACATCCCGGGCAGTTGTCCGCGCAGCATTGTGCTGAACACGCCACTTCCCACCGTCTCCAGCACGTTGACCCTGAACGGCTTCACGCAGCCCGGTAGTTCGCCCAACGACCTCGCCGATGGCGCCGCCGAGGGCGACAACAGTGTGCACTGCGTGGCGCTGGCCAGCAGCTCGACGCGTGCGCTGAATCTGACACCCGGTGCGGGGCAAACGGTGACCGTCCGCGGCCTCGCCTTCTACCGCGCGACTGAGGCGCAGATTCGGGTAAGTGGCAGCGGCAGTGCGGTGCTGACGGGCAACACCTTCAGCACCGGTACCTCGCTGTTTGAACTCGACGTGCCGCAGTACGCCATTTCGATTGATGACGCGCCGGGCACGCGGATCGGCGGCAACGACCCGGCAGACCGCAACATCATTGGCCGCGCGAGTATTGCCGGCGTTCGGCTGGGGCCGGGCAGCGAGCGCGCTCTGATCCGCAACTTCATCGGCATTGGCAAGAGCGGGGCCAACGACGTCGGCAACGGGATCGGCGTGCTGGTTGATGATGGCGAGTTCGATTCCATCGACGGCAATTTCATCGGGCACAACGACCAGCAGGGCCTGCGTGTCGAAGGTTCGCAGTCGGTGCTGAACGTGCAGCGCAACGTCATCGGCCGGACCCAGGCAGGTTTGACGTTTGGGGCAGCAAACGGCAGCGACGGCATCCGGGTCATCGCCAGCGCGGGGATGTTTCTGCGTCAGAACACGATCGTCTACAACGGTGGCGATGGCATCGCCGTGCAAAGCGGCGCCCGCCACATCGATCTCGGCATCAATCGGACCTATGCCAACGTTGGGCTGGGTGTTGAGCTGGCGCCGATTGGGGTGGACGCCAACACCACCGACACCGGCGCATCAGGTGCCAACGGTGGTCAGAACTATCCCGTTCTGACCGTCGCCAGCGGCGGAGACACGGCGGGCCAGGTGTCGGGCACCCTGCAGTCGGCCAATGGCGATTACGAGATCACGCTGTACCGATCAACGTTCTGCGACGAATCGGGACATGGCGAAGGGTGCTTTTTCATCGGCGCAGCATCGGTGACCATCAGCAACGGCGGTGCGAACACCGACGGCAGCGTCAGTTTCAGCGCCACCGTGACGGATGCAGGCGGCGCCCTCGACGGCAGTCCGATCACGGCGTTGGCGGCCCGACGCGGTGGCCCCGATGAGGGCAACACCAGTGAGTTTTCAGCCTGCCTCGAATACCGCGTGATCGAGCTGTTTGCTGACGGGTTCGAGTCGTGAGCCGGTCGATGGGGGCGGGTGCGCAAATGCGCGTTGCGCGGGCGGCGACAGCATTCGGCGCCATCGCTGTCGGATTTCCGCACAGACGAATCGGTTTGCTTGCGCTACTTGGCGTGGCACTACTGATGTGCACGCCGCTGGCGGCGGCACAGAGCCTGATCGAGAGTCAGGTGCTGCGCGCCCCCGCGCGCGGCGACGGTGCGCCCCATCTGCTGGTGGGCGGGCAGGTCGCCATCGACGGTGACCTCGCCGTGGTGGCCGAGCGACGCATGGGGAATCTGCTGCGTGGCTATCGCCGCGCCGCGGGCGTCTGGCAGCGTGATCACGCGCTCGATCGTCGGGTGCCGACCGAATACCTCGACCAGCTCGCACTCAGCGACGGGCGCCTGATCTACAGCGCGGAGCTCGCAAATGGCGCTGGCCGACTCGTTCGCGTACTGCGGGCCACCGACACCGGATGGGTGTCGGAGTTCGGCGCCACCGCGTCGGGGACCAGCTACGGAGCGTCGGTCGCCATCGCTGGCCCACGCGCTCTGGTGGGTGATCCGGGGGCCTTCAGTGGCCGCGGCAGGGTTTTCGCCATGATGCTTGACGAAAGCGCGGGCACCTGGGACTCCAGTTCGACGCTCACGGCGACGCCGTCGGTGCTCGCAGCCGGCTTCGGCCGTCAGGTCTCGATCGCTGCCGGCACAGCCCTGGTTGGCGCGGAAGCCGAGCCGGTCAATGGGCTCACCGAGGCCGGTGCGGCCTACGTGTTCGCGCTGACGCAGTCCACTTGGAGTCAGGTGGCCCGATTTACTGCACCCACGCCGAGTGCGGGCGGTCGCTTCGGAATGGCGGTGGCGATCAGTGGCCTCGAAGCCAGCACGCCCGACCGCATGCTGATCGCCAGCTACGAGAACGCCGGTGCCGGCCGCGTGTACGCGTACCGCCGCAGCGCCGAGAGCTGGGTGTCCTCATTCACGATCACCCCGCCGGTGACCCAGGCGGCGCAGGAGTTCGGCTCCACGCTAAGTCTGGATGGCGATGTCGCGGTGATCGGCGCGAGGCGCTTCGATCTCGGTGGTGTCGATACGGGCGTGGTCTACGGTTTCGACTTCAATTCCAGTTTCACGGCGGCCACCATCGTGCAGCGTGGCGATCCGGCGGCGCAGGCCGAAGCGCTTGCCGGCTTTGCGGTTGCGATCGACCGCGAGGGCCCCACCGTTCTGGTCGGCGCGCCCCTGACCGATGTCGATAGCAATCCTCTCCAGGGCGTGGTGCTGATGAGCATCGGTTCTGCGTCGGAGACCTTTCCGGCGCTGCAGCGCGTGTTCGAGCTTGGCCAAGGGCAGACCACGGCGCTGTTCGGGCGCGCCATTGCGACCGATGGTGACACGCTGATGGTGGGTGCGCCGGGCGAGGCGGTTGCGGGCGCGCTGTACGTCGGCGCGGTCTACGTTTATCGACGACAGTCGAACGGCAGCTATCTGCTGGAGGCACGGCTGCCGAATCCGCAGGGTTTCCCCGGCGATTTCTTCGGCGAAGCGGTGGCGGTGCACGGTGACCGCGCCCTGATCGGCGCGCCTTTCGTCGACAGCGGTGGCATCGACGCTGGCCTTGTCTATGTGTATCGGCGCACCGGCACGGTCTGGAGCATCGAGGGCTCGTTGGTGTCCAGTTGCACCAGCGCAGAGCGCCGCGCGTTCGGACGCGTGATCGAGTTCGATGGCGTACGCGCAATGATCGGCGGGCTGTGCCCCTTGCCGGCCGGTGGCCCGGACAACGATGCAGGCGTAGTGATTGTCACCCGCCAGACCGATGGCAGCTGGACCTTTGGCCTTGCCGTGGCGGCGGCGCGCATGAGTGCGGGCGGCTGGGACCAGAGCCTTGCGGTGATTGGCTCGCACAACTCGCGAGGCCCACGCGACGGTGTCGAAGCGGGCTTCGTCCGCAGCTTTGCCTTTGACGGCAGCGTCTGGCAGTTCGTTGGAAGCTCGGACAATGGCAGCAACACGCCAACCCCGCAGGGCTATGGCCTGGACGTTTCGATCGATCAGGGCCTGCTGGCAGTCGCCAGCTATCGGCCTGCGACACCGGTCATTGTGCGTCGTCGTAGCGGCAACTTCTTCCTGCCCGAAGGCAGCCTGCTGCCGAGCGGACTGGGTGCAAGTGATCCGCTACAGGCGGTCGCCGTGCGTGGCGAGCGGATTGCGGTGGGGGCGCCGCTGCACACCGTCAGCCTCAGTCAGCAAGGCGCGGTGTTCCTGTACGAGCGCCGCCTGGGCAGCTGGATTCAGACCCAGCGACTGCTCGCTAGTGAGCCGGGTACGCAGTCCTACTTCAGCAGCCGGATGCGCTTTGCGGCCGATGGCGGCCTGATTGTGGCAGCGCCCGAATCGACCTCGCGGTTCGACTTCGAGGGCGCTGTGCATGTCTTTGCCGAACCGGTGGCCGACCTGTTCACGGATGGCTTCGAGTGACGCAGCGACTCACATGCACGGGAGATTCCGCCAAGGCGAGGATCCCAACGCGCCTCGGCGTCGAATATGACTGGGCCGCGTCTGCGAATACGTCGGCCACTCGGTCTTCGCCGCTCGCGCAGTACGCCGCCAGCGCGGTTTGCGATGGATCCGCTTGGCATGGCTTGAACGCCGCATTGACGCGGGTCGGCAACGTCCACGCGACGGTGAGCCCTGCAAGGCACTTTTGCCGTGCTCCAAGAGAACCACTGCGTGGAAGCCGACCGATGTGCATACGACCCGTCCCTCTCTTGATCGCGATGCTGCTGTCGCTGGTCGTTTTTCCCGCGCTGGCAGCAAGCTACGGCTTGCGCCAGACCCTGACCGCGCAGGCGTCGGGAGAAGGCGCACCGGACCGCGGCTTCGGCAGCCAGGTCGCAGTCGACGGCGACCTCGCCGTGGTTTCCGACCTCACGGCGGCCCTCAGTCTGCGTCGCGCGATGGTGCGGACCTATGTGCGCAGTGCGGGTGTGTGGACCGAGCAGGTGCAGGTGCTGAGCTTCAATACCGGCGCGCCGGAGAATCTGGTCAGTCTTGCCCTTGGCGGCGGCACTCTGGCCGTGCTGTATCGCACCAACAGTGGGACGCAGCGAAGCATCTATCGCTGGCAGTCCGGTCAGTGGCAGTCCGAATACACAGGAGGAAGCAGCGACGTGTTCGAGAGCGTGGCCGCCGACGGCTTCATCGTCGCGTTCGGCCATCCCGGCACCAATGTCAGCAATCCGAACTTCACCTCGGGCTTCCTGCGTGTTCTGCGTCGCGACCAGGCCGGCGCGTGGAACTCCACCCAACTGACGCCGACGCCCGCGACCAGCCAGGCCCAGCAGCGCTTCGGCCACTCGGTCGCGATCGTTGCTGGCGCGATCGCGGTGGGTTCACCTGGATTCGATGTGACTCACAGCGGCAACGGCCAGCTGTATACCGATGCTGGCGCGGCCTACGTGTTCGAGCTCACCGGCGACACCTGGAGCCAGGCCGCGCGATTGCTGGAGCCCGATGCCGAGCTCGCCAACAGCATCGGTTTCGGCCACGCTGTGGCGATCAGTGGTGCGGACCCCTCGACACCAGACCGTCTGCTGGTGTCGTCACAACGCAATCGCAACAATGTTGGCGCGCATGTGCGCAGTTACACCCGCAGCAGCGGCGTCTGGACGCCGCGCCAACTGTTCAGTTCGAACACCGACGACTGCTTCGGCTGCAGCATGTCGCTCGACGGCAACTGGGCCGTGCTCGGCGCGCCGAACAGCAATATCACCGAGAACTTCGCTGGCAAAGCGGTGGTGATGCAGTTCGCGAGCAACTTCCAGAGCGTGCTCTCCACCACCGAGCGCTTCGACGCCGCTGGCGCCCGCAACGACGCCATGGGTCGCAGCGTGTCGATCGACCGAAGCGGTCCCACTCTGTTCGTCGGAGCGCCCGGCGCCGAGGTCTATGGCAATACCAATGAGGGTGTGGTGATGGTCGGTCGCGGCGGCGAGTTCGGTGATCCGGTGCCGCGCACGACACGTACGCTGGATCTCGGCCAGGGCCTTAGCTACGCCATCTACGGTTACGCCCTCGACAGCGATGCTGACACGCTGGTGATCGGCGCGCCGGGCGAGGATGTGGGCCTGCAGCTAAGCCGCGGTGCGGTGTATGTCCTGCAACGAAATGCCTCCGGCACTTACATGTCGCCACAACGCCTGCTGGCGGCGGACGGCAGCATCGACGACCAGTACGGCTCGGCCATCGCCCTGCGGGGGGATTTGCTGTTGGTGGGCGCGCCGAATCGCACGGTGGCCGGTGTCCACGAGGCAGGCACCCTTTATGCCTATCGGCGCAACGCCGGCCTCTGGATGCTGGAGGCGCAGCTGACCGCTACGTTTCCGTCGGCCAGTGGCGGTTTTGGCGCAGGACTGGCCTTCGACGGCAGCACCGCGATCGTCTGCGGGCGCTTCACCACCGAATCCTGGGTGCTGCAGCGCGCGAGCGACGGTAGCTGGACGCAAACGCAAGTGCTGCCCGGACGCTGCAACACGCCACAGCTCGCTGGCGACCTGCTGGTGCTGAACGACCACTCGGCCGATGCGCCGGTGACCGACTCGGGCGAGGTCAGCACCTTTGTGCGTAGCGGTGGCGTCTGGACCTGGCAGAGTTCGCTGGTCGGCAATGTGGCCGAGCAACGCTTCGGCTGGAAGATCGCGCTCGCTGGCGATCTGCTCGCGGTGTCGTCTGTCGGTGGCTCGGCGCGTCCACTGCAGGTCTATCGTCGCAACGGCAGTGGCTGGTTGCCGGAGGCTTCGCTACTGCCAGACGACATCAATTCTGAAACCGGCTGTCTGTCGCCGGCGCTGAATGGCGCTCGGATTGTTCTGGGCTGCGAGGACCTGCCGGGACCGGACGGGCCGGGCGCCACCTATGTGTTTGAGCGGGTCGGTGGCAGCTGGACCCAGACCCAGAAGCTGACCCACAGCAACCCGCGCGCGAACGACGGCTTCGGCAGCAGCGTGCAGTTCCACGCCGACGGCACGCTGCTGGTCGGTGCGATACGCCGAGCGGTTGATTTCTTGGTTCAGGGCTCGGTGTACCGCTACACCGAACCGGGCATGCTCAGCGATGGATTTGAAGGTGACTGATGACCTGCCGCTGACGCCGATGCGGTCGTCCGAGGTCAGGTCGATGAGCGAGGTAGGCGCATTCACCTTCACTCATCACGCGGGTCCACCTCGGGTGTGGGTGACCATCGCGCCGCCGTCGAAGGGCACCACGCGCTCTGCATCGATACCGTCCGACGGCCCGACATTCGCAGCATCGGCACAGCGCCGAAACCGACCGCCCTTCGGGCGCCAACGACACACTAGGAGGAACGCCACCATGCGCCAATTTCTGTTCGCCTTCATGCTCGCGGCCAGCGCAACGCCTGCGTGGTCGATGGTCTATGTGGTGACTCGCACCGATGATCCCGATCCCGCCGCCGGCTGTGTTCAGTTGGGCGGCTGCGGCCTGTCGCTGCGCCAGGCGGTGCTGGCGGCCAACAAGCGACCGGGCGCCGATGTGATCGTTTTGGGTCGTGCCGTGTACCTGCTGACACGCACCACGACCGCCACCACGCTCGACGGCAGATCCGGACCGCTATTGGTCACCGACACGCTGGAGGTGGTGGGTGACTCGGCGGCGCGCACCCGCATCCGCTGGGCGGCATCGACACTGCCGCATCAAACTGTTCTGCATCGTCATCAGGTCTGGACGGCGACCGAGCCGAACGCGAGCCTGGCGCTGGCGAATCTCACCGTTTCACACGGGCAGGGCACGCTTGGTGGCTGCATCCTGCGCTCCGGCGCGGGCTATCTGAGCCTGCACGATGCCGTTGTGGAACTTTGCAGCGCGCAGAGCGGCGGTGCGATCTACCTGCGGGGGATGAACCCCGGCAGCTACACGCTGAGCCTGAACAACACCGAGCTCCGCAACAATCAGGCCAGCCTCGACGGCGGCGCGATCCAGCTCGTGCAGTCGGCGACCGTCATTGCCAACGGCCTCACCCTGCAAGGCAACTCAGCCTTGCGGAACGGCGGCGCTTTCGCGGCCTCGCCCATGATCACGCAGGTGCTGTCCTACCCGATCAACATCGTCTGGCGCAGCGAGGGCGCCGGCACGCTGTTCGCCGACAACAGCGCCGGTGAAGACGGTGGCGCCATCGCGCTCAACACGCCCGGCTTCGCCAATTTCTACGCGGTCAGCGGGACGCCGATGCTGCGCCTCATCGGCAATGTTGCCGGCAACCTGGGCGGCGCTTTGATCGCACAACGGGTGCCTTTTCCGGGCGCCCCGCCGTCGAACGGAACGCGCTTGACGCTGGAGCGCGTCAGTATCGAGTCGAACACGGCGAGTCAGGGTGGCGCGGTCGCGCTGCTGGGCACAGCAGCCTTGATCACACGCAGCGAGTTCAGGGCCAATGCGGCACTGTTGGGCAACGGCGGCGCGGTATTCGCCGACTACAGCCAATCGCCGCTCTCAGAGCGGGCCGACGTGACGATCCGGCAGTCCAGCTTTCAGCACAACAGCGCATCGAATCTGGGCGGCGCACTGGCCAACGAATGCCAGCAGTTCAACGTGCGCAACAGCGCGTTCTACGCCAACAGTGCCGCACAGGGCGAAGCGATATCGAGTTCCGGCAGCACGCTGCTCGCGAACGTGACCACAGCGGGACACGCGCTTTCGGTCGGCGGCGGCCCAAGTACGATACACAAACGTTTCCACACCTTGTGTGGTGCGCAGAGCCTGTCGCTGGCCAACAGCCTGCTGTCCGATGCGGATGGCTGCTTAGCGCAGCAGGGTGCGGTCACCAGCCTGGGCGGCAACGTGCTTGGCACCGGCGGCGGCAGCTGCGGCGCGCTGTCCGGGTTGGATTTGAGCGGCAGCAGCAGCCTGCACCAGCTGAGTCTCGGCAGCTTCGGCGGCGAGTTCGAGGTGCTGGGATGGAACACGGATGGACAGTTTCGCCCGCAGGTGGATTTCGCCCTCGGCGCCTACTGCGATGCCGAAGACATTCGCGGCCTGCCGCGCGCTGACGGCGCTTGTGACGCGGGCGCGTTCGAGCAGCAGCCCTGAGCATTGCGAGCGACCGGCGGTCGCGCATGCCGAGCGCGCACCGCCCACCGCGACTGCGCGCCTGAGCCGCGTGAGCATTGCTCGCTTCATCGGGTCGCCGGATCAGAGTTTGGTGAGGTTGCCCCGCGCCCGCTCCGTCTCGCGATGCTCGGCGCCGAACAGCGCCTCGTAGCGAGCGATAGCACGCTCCTGGGTGGCGCGTGCCTCGGCGGTTCGCCCCACCGCCTGCAGCGCAAAGGCGCGGGACTCTAGCGCCTGCGCGTACTCGTTATCGTCCGTACGCTGCATGCGCTCCATGGCCGCCAGCGCTGCCTCCGACTCGCGCAACGCCTCTTCGCCGCGGCCCATACGTGCGAGATGGCCCGCCCGGTTGGCCCGCAACACCTGGCATAGCAGGTGGTCGGGTCTCTGTCGTAGGCATAGGGCGATGGCGGCCTCGAAGTCATCAAGCGCGCCGGTAGGGTCATCCTGGCCACGGCGGAACAGCGCCCGCATACGCAGCACCAGGATCAGCTGATCGCTGTCGGTGGTCTCTAGCACCTCGACCGCGGTGTCGTAATGCGTGCGCGCCGCATCCACCTGTCCGAGCTCCTGTTCGATCGTGGCGAGATCGGCCAGCGCGCTCGCGGTCATCGGATGATCGTCGCCGAATGCGGCTCGCGTAACCTCTACCCCGCGCCGAGCGTGCTGCGCGGCTTCGTCGTAGCGCCCGAGCTGGTAGACGATCAGCTGCAGGCCGTTCAACAGGTGGGCCAGGCGGGGCGCGTCCGCTCCCCAGAGTCGCTCTGCCTCGGCGACGCCCTCGCGCGCGAACGGTTCGGCTTCGGCGTAACGACCGTGGTTGATCAGGCCACTTGAGACATTGTTCAGCGCGGCGACCAAGGCTTCGCTGCTGGGATCGTAGTGCTGGCGAGTAATCTCGAGTGCTTCGCGCGCGAGCTGCAAGGAGTCTTCCGAACGGCCCTGGACACCGCGCATGATCGCCAAGCCGCCGAGTGCATTGGCGT
>Ga0209066_10003693_pt1 | contig 17255 bp, 8 predicted proteins | sample All_14_2_FD_187198 | JGI IMG/M metagenome (GOLD analysis project Ga0209066, IMG submission 187198) | Freshwater microbial communities in response to fracking from Pennsylvania, USA - Allegheny Zone_MetaG_DW_15 (SPAdes) (version 2) ... | reverse complement strand
TTTCCGATATGAATAAAATTGTCTCATTACTAATTGTGATTTTACTTGTAGCAAACGCAAGCATAAATGCACAGGAACAAGGTTTTCAGTTTAAAATGGTAAAAGAAGTTAACTCTTCGCCTGTAAAAAATCAACAAAGAACAGGTACCTGCTGGAGTTTTGCAACAACTTCATATATCGAAACAGAGCTTTTACGCTTGGGAAAACCCCTATTCGATATCTCCGAAATGTTTTTTGTACGCCAGGCATACAACAGCAAGGCCATTAACTATGTACGGTACCATGGAAACAATAATTTTGGACAGGGCGGACAAGCTCACGATGTTTTTGATGTTATTCGAACACATGGAATGCTTACCGAAAAAGAGTATCCTGGACTAAACTATGGTAGCGAATCGCATGCTCATGCCGAGCTAGAAGCCGTTCTAAAAGCTTTCGTGAAGGCTGTGGTTGAAAACCCTAACCGAAAACTAACTACTGCTTGGTTACCAGCATACAATTCTATTCTTGATGCATATCTAGGAAAAGTTCCAGATGTTAAAGCTTCGCCATTAGCAAACATTGGTTTTAACCCTAACGATTATATTGAAATTACTTCGTTCAACCATCATCCTTTTTACTCTCAGTTTACATTAGAGATCCCCGACAACTGGGCTCACCGTTCATATTATAACATTCCCCTAGAAGATTTAATTAAGGTTATGAAGAACGCCATTATGAATGGCTATTCTGTTTGTTGGGATGGCGATGTGAGCGAAAAAAGCTTTGCCTACAGTAAAGGTGTTGCAGTTCTCCCCGAAGAGCGAGTTGAGGAGATGACCGGTAGCGACAAAGAACGCTGGATCGGATTATCGGAAAAGGACCGTAAAGCTCAACTATTTAGTTTCACAGCACCTGTACCCGAAATAAAGGTTGACCAAGCAAACAGGCAAGCAAACTTCGATAACTTAACATCAACGGACGACCACCTAATGCATTTAACCGGGTTGGCCACCGACCAGAACGGAGCTGTTTATTTTTACACCAAGAATAGCTGGGGAACCGATGGCGTCCACAATGGATATCTTTATATGTCGGAACCGTTTGTTAGAATGAAAACTATTGCAATAATGATCCATAAGAGTGCATTGCCCGATGAAATTGCCAAGAAAATTGGCCTAAAATAATTATCGTACAATAATTATCTAAGAACAGCCCTAGTATAAAGGGCTGTTCTTATTTCAGAAAATCGACGGCAGGTTCAAAAACCCTTTTAAAACTCTGATCGACCAGACGATGGTTTGGGTTGTTGTAGATTGGAAATGGAATTTCGTGTGTATACTCAAAAGGGAAATCGAGCTCATGCACTATATCTTTTATTTTGTTTTTAAGGGATGAAAAAGTGGACTGTATATAAGTTGAGGGAATTACACGATCGTTTTTTAACGAAATTATTCGAACTTGATTTTTTAGTTTTTCCAACCTATTCTCTCGGTATTCTCTATTAGTTTCGGGCGATAACATGCCAAGAAATGCTTCTCCAAGTTGACTTTTTTTAATGTACGTTGAAAAAGGGCTTCTAATCTTCAACTCATCCAAAAAATCGTTTAAGTAGTACTTCCGCAAACTGGAATAAGCTTTGCTGTCCATTATCAACCTAGATGTACCAAACATCTCGCTAAAATGGGCTCCGCCACAGAACATAAATAACCTCGAATTGCAGAGCAAATCCTTTGGATTTGCAAGGAATAAAATTTGCGACAAGAAAGCGCCAATGGAGTATGAGAAAAAATCGATCTGCGAATCTTTCGCCAGCAATGGGTAATTTCCTTGCTTTATAGTATCGAGTAAATAAATCAAATCTTCGGCACTTTGCTTCCCCGATGCGAAAAAACGAAGAGGATCGTCGCTCAATCGTTGGCTAAGCGCCACGTTGGCAAACGTAGACATATCCAGCGCTTCCATCTTCTGCCTATTAGCCAGAAGTGGCATCATTGCCCGGGGATTTGCCCAATTTTCGGGACTACGATTCATATGAAATGAAATTGGAAAAAGAATTACCGGACGGTTAGTATTTTCGGCCAAATAGTAAGCCCAAGGCAAGTACTTTAACCAACTTCGCTCGTTTAACCCGTGCAGTAATATAATTGCTTTACTGTGAAGCGTTTGCGACGTTGGGATAAAAACTGGATAACTGAACGACTTATTCTCCACAATGGAACCATCGTTAGTGGCAATTGCTTGATGAAAATATGTTTGTTCGTTTACACCATTCGATGGTAACACTAAACTCGAACTACTTGTGAAATTCATTAGTTGAATCTCAATTCCTGAATTGGGGATAACGGTTTTATCTCTTTCTAAAGAAAAAATTTTCTTTAACTCATTAAAGGTTTTGGTAAATTCCATATCGAATGATTTTGCTTTTGATGCAAATCAACAAAACAAACACCTATAGAGTCAAATTAGAGGGTTACTACCCTGAAGAAAGGGATTAAACCTCAATATGTGGGGTAATTTTTTAAATGCAGGGGTGAAAATTGTATCCGAAAAATGCTGTCGAATTTCAAAAGTTACAAATATTTGAAGCCGTTTGACTAAATTTGAGATCTGAAATATAACAATGACTGACTTACAAAACCCTACACCTAAATACTTAACCGAAAAAGGCAATATTGTTAGGCTAATTATCCTAACTGCAGCCTTTGCTCTAGTTTTTATAAATATTTACGCTCCTTTTGGATCGGAAACTTGGTTTGAGGTTACCGAATGGGAGTTTCTTGCTTATTCGAGTTTGGTGATTCTGACTGGCGTGCTGGTAGTGGTTGTGAGCAGAATAATAATGTACAAAGTTGCAAAGAGGAAAACCATGCCCATATGGAACTACTTAGTGTGGGTTCTTGCAGAAGTTTTTTTTATGGCTTTATTCTATACACTCTTTGAGAAGTTCTTTTTACACGATAAAAGGTTTGTTTTAGATTTATTTAAGATATCGGCAAAAAATACTGCATTAGTATTACTCCTTCCCTACTCAGTTCTATGGTTATACTTCTCGTGGAGAGAAAAGAAACTTCAATTGATGAAGCTTACAGACTCAGCTCTACCAACAGAATCTGCTAAAAACATGATTCCGTTTTACGACGAAAAGGGTGAACTCCGATTCTCCGTGAAAATGGAGAACCTGCTCTACCTCGAATCGGCCGATAATTATGTGAATATTTACTACACCGACAAGGATAAAACAGCACGGTTTACCTTACGCAATACAATAAAACGCCTGGAGGAATCATTTAAAGGAACAGAGGTGATAAGGTGCCACCGTTCCTACATGGTAAACTTCGATAAAGTTAAAATACTCCGTAAAGATAAGGATGAACTAAACCTAGAACTGGATGTTCCATCGGCAATTGCACTGCCTGTTTCCAAAACTTATGTTCAGAATGTTATGGAAACGTTTACTCGCTTTAGCCTATCTAAAAGAATCTAGTTCTTTCATTGCGCCCATCAACTGATCATCAGCCGACATTGGATTGATCTGAAAACACTGCATATCTGTAATGTCTATATTCAACAAATTACTTTGAGTAGAATATCCAAAGTATCCTTTTTCGGAAAGATATTCGGCTAAATATTCCTGTTCCGTTTGACCCGGAGTTGGAACTATTAATCCGCTTACACCTAAAGTGAGCAAATCCATTACAGTGCTATAACCTCCACGAACTATAAGGTATTTACTGTTTTTAACAGCTAAAGCAAACTGCAAGTCGGGTAAATGACCTACATACCAGACGCCATCAATATTTCTGGGAATTATTCCGTTAAATGGATTACCTTCAATTATCAGGCAATTCAACTTCCACTTATGAGCAAGCTTGGCAGATATATCAATAAATATTTGACGATGAGGGTCGGGTCCTGATGCAACAACTACCATCTCGAAACCGTTGAATTGGCTATCAATGCCGATATTACTAAATCGCGAGAGTAATCCTATATAGTGTAAGTTACCCAACCCATTTGGTTCCGATAAAATTCCTGCAATAGAATTATCTCCACTAAAATCGGGAATCCAAACTTGGTTAAATCTCGATAACCATTTTTTGGTAATAATCCTTGTTATAGGCATTGCCCATTTGAAAGGGAAAGGAGGAATAATAGTTAGTTGATGGGTAATTATTACAGTTTTAACAGATTTATTCCACAAACCATAACGGTTATCGGAAATTACAACATCTACTTTATACTGGTTTAATAGCGTTTTTAGCTTAAAATGCTCCCAAAGGTTGAAAAAAGGAAGACGTAAGGCTATCCAAAGCAATGGTATAAGCTGATTTGATTTTCTAGTAAATACAACCTTTAACGACGGAAAAGGAATCGTGTCTATACTCGGGAATCGTTGCTTTATAAGCTCAAGTTGAAGTTTGTCTCCAGCCACAATAACCCTGTGTCCCTTGCGCAGCAACATCTCAATAATCGGAATACCCCTGCTGGCATGACCAAGTCCCCATCCCAACGGGCAAATCAGAATATTGAGTTGACTGCTAGACATCAATTACGATGAAACTTGAACGGGAATACCTAGTAGCTCTATTTTTTTTGCAATACTCTGAAGCTCCTCAAGACTTATTTTCTCCAAATCGTTAACAGGAGTATCGCGGGCAATAGAGTATATCATTACTTCCTTAGGTTTTATTTCGGCAACGAGCTTAATCCAAGCATCAATTTCCTGTGTAGTTGTGTTATTAACAACCTGTCCTTTTATTTTCCCACGGACAAATAAGGTTTGTATTATCAAATTACCGTTAAAACTTTTTAAACCCTCTACCAGTGTTTTTACATCAAATTTCATCATAGGTTGATTAAGCAACTGTATGGTGGAATCGAAGGCGGAATCGAGCTTTAGAATGTTCTGATCAATTCGCTTAAGCGCCTCAATAACCTCGGTACGATGGATCATAGTAGAATTGGAAAGAACAGCAATACGTGCTTTTGGGAAGTAATGATTTCGTATTTTAATGGTATCGTCAATAATTCCTTCGAAATCAGGATGTAAAGTTGGTTCGCCATTACCAGCAAAAGTTATGACATCAAGTTCGTCGCCATTGAATTGCATTTCGGCCAACTTCTTATCGAGTGCTCGTCGAACATCCTCTCGACTTGGAAGACTTCCACTTGTCATCGATTTAGTCCATCCACACTCACAGTAAATACAATCAAAAGAACAAACTTTGCTATCGGTCGGAAGCAGGTTAATTCCTAGAGAAACGCCTAATCTGCGCGATCGTACAGGACCAAAAACAATACTATCGAAAAGAAAAGTGGCCATATCCTATAATGTAAAAAGTAATAATGGATGCAAAGATACCTATATTTTGATAGAAAACGGAGAGCCCATTATTCACAGAGCTATTAATTGAAAAACAACAATACTCCAAAAATGTTTTTACTAAACTAAACGTTTAACTCGGCTTTTAAGGGTGGGCTTCATTGAGTTAAAGTCAAAGTCTGTTATTAAATTCAATCCAGGATTTTTACCAACTTCAAGTGTTCCAAATATACTTTCAATGTTAAGTGCTTCGGCACCATTAAGAGTAGACCATTTTAGTATATCGACAAAGGAAATTTCCTTAAAATTATCAAGTAAGAGGATGATATGGTGAAGCATCGACAAGGTTGATGCACTTGCCAAACTATCCGTACCAATTGCTATTCTTAATCCGGCTTTATGCATTTCGGCTAGGACAGGCAGACTATTCTCTATGTAAATATTAGATTCCGGACAAGTAACAAACGTTACTTTACGGTAATGGCCGTTTATCTGTAAAAGTTCATCAATTGAGGCGAAAGTATTATGAATAAGTAAGACATCATTGTTGGAATCAACATTATTAAAAATAACATCTAATGGCGATAATCCAGACGGAATTTCGAATGGAATATTAAGAAATTTATATCGGTCAAAAATTGGCCCTGATCCAGTTTTCAAAAACTCGTACTCCGGTACACTTTCTGCAAAGTGAATACTAACGGGCATTTTGGAATCATTTATTTCTGCGCTAACCCTATTCCAAAGATTTTTAGATAATGAGTAAGTTGAGTGAGGAGTTATTGAGGTTGATGAGGGATAATTCACCTCAAACTCTTTTTTAGTAGTGATAGCAAAGTCAAATACCTTCTCGGCGTTATTGGGGTTTATTCCAAAAACCTCAACAAAGTTATGGTAAAACAATCCCGACTTTACCTTTAAACTTAATGTATCGGCTGTGTTGCAAATATCACCAACCGCAACAGTACCCGTTAACTCCAACTCATTTATTGCATTAGCTATTGGCTTTTGAGTGGAATCTTGAAATTTCATACGTTCCTCAGTAACACCTTTAATAAAGGTGGCAATACCTTGCTTTTGGGGAATTTTCCCTAAAAGGTGCGATAATTCTAAATGACAATGGGCATTAACAAATCCTGGGATTATTATCCCATTATGAAACTCGGTACTGTGAATTTCTTTGAAACTACTTCCCGGATTGATTATACTAACTATTTTTCCCTCATCGTCAACTTCAATAATCCCATTTTTTATTGGAGGATTGCTTACAGGAAATATATAGTTAGCGGAGTAGCGGCGCATACTATTTTTCTATGGAGTTACCACTAACCTCAACTCGTTTCAATAGTTTCCGCTTTCTCTCTCTAAACTTAAAAGTATCTCGAGGTGAGGAAATGCTATCCTTTAAAACTGGTTTATAACTAACATACAACTTACTGAAAATTGCGTGTCTTTTCAAATCCTTTCGCTCTCCACCATGATCGTATAACCAACCACTTATGTGGGTAACCGTTGGATTATCCAACTCAAGGTTAAAACTCAACGATTGAACGCTTCCGTCTTTTACATAGGTATGGTAAATTTCCTTAGATAAACTGCCTGTTGGGGTCTTATCATCATAATAGAAGAAAATATACATACGAGTATCCTCCGACTCATCATCCGGAAAAATTTGAACATCAAATGAAATGGTATAAATCCCATATTTCTTAACAGGAATATCAAACCCAAGCGACGGGTTTGAATGATGATCCAAAGCCATATCCCAGTATGTTTTGTGTGGCCATAAGTTCAACGACGTATCAATTGCATCAGCGTCGGTTTCAAGAGAATCCACACCAGAAGGAACCTCCTTGATTTTCTCCTCAAGCCTAGATAGTTCAATTATCACCCTGTCGAAAATTTCATCGAATTCCTCAGTATTACGAGTGTAGTACTTTATAGAACTATCGAATTGGGCAGTAGTATAACCGTACTGACTTAAAATAGGTTCGTAGTATTGAATTGTGTCTTTATCGAAAAACTCCTGGCTGTTTGAGATATTAACTACACCATCGGTTAAATAAATCTTCTTCAATATTTTAACCATATCTTTTTGTGGGATAATGTCGCCACTATTGCATGCAAACAGGATTAAAATACCAAAAGTGATAAGAAAATAAAATTTGATGGGGTTTTTCATCCGTACAAAATTTTAATATTATTAATTACCAATAAGTTACAAATATTCTTTTAACACTTACTAACTCTCGGATTAACCTCTAAGGGTTCGCCGTAGGCAAACACGCCTGTTTTAGCTCCGCCGAACCAACAAAATGTGCTCAGAGGTTTAACCTAACTTACATAGGTGCTTCCCTTGAGTTGATGTTAGAATTAATTCCTAATCATTTACTTTTCTGCAAACATTGCAAATCTACATGAAATTTAAGCAAAAAGAAAACCGGGAAAAAAGTTCCCGGTTTAAAAAAAGCTATAAAAAACCTACTTAATCTTGTCGAACATATATCCTACCATAATTTCGTGAGTACCTGAATTATACTTACTAATACCCAAAAGGCTCCAGTCGAAAGAGTAACCAATCATATACTTATTTTTAAGCGTTGCACCCACCAAAACCGAAACGCCATCTTTCCATCGGAACGATAAACCTCCCCACGCCTGATACATTTTTTGGCGGTACGTGATTTTACCATTCCACTCAACTTGCATGGGGCTTGTGATCATGTATTTTAGCAAAAGTGCGGTTTCAAACTCAACATAACGATTTAGGTTAACCCAATACCCCCCACTCAACATATAGTGCTGTTTAAGTCGACTATCCTCTATTGGCTCGGGATAGAACTTTAATCGCTGACCGAATAATTGCTGTATAGATAAACCTACGTTAAATGAGTTATTCCACAAATAAAAACCCACCGAAGCATCAGGAGTAAATATTGATTTGGTTGATTGAAGTATTGCAGGATCATACTGAGGGTCGTACTCCTCTCCTAGGGTAAGCTTTGATCCGTCGAGGCGGTACATCATCATTCCAAAAGCCAAACCTCCCGACACCCTTAGGCCAGAACTACCAACCTGCATATTATAAGCATATGTTCCCATAATATTGGTACGACTAGTAGGTCCAGTAGCATCGTTACCTATATTAACACCCCAACCCATGTCCTTTTTCTCAAGCGGACCGTAAAAACTCATACTCACAGTATAAGGGGCATCGTTTATACCAACCCACTGATAACGATTATTCAACCGCATTTGGTAATACTTATAAGTACCAGCAACGGCAGGGTTAGTTAAAAAGGTATTGAACATGTACTGTGTATAATGAGGAATCTGTTGCGAAAAACCTTGTTGTGCAACTGAAAACCCAAGTACTACTGATAGTACGTAAGGCAATCCTCTTTGTGCAATTTTTCTTATCATAACCTAAATTATCAGGTACACAAATTTACTTTACAATTGTAACTGAGCCAGTCAACGGTTTCCAATTCGAACCCTGAGCGTTTACATTGTACTTAATAATGTAGTAATACGTACCAATGGGCAGTTCTTGTCCATTGTTGGTTCTACCATTCCACCCCTTAGCTGCATCATCGCCCTTTGCAGACCAAACTAGCGAACCCCATCTATTGAACACCTCAATCTCAAGATCGGGGAATAAATAGTTCTTTGGCACTCTCCAAACATCATTAATTCCGTCGCCATTAGGAGAGAATACATTTCCAAATGTAAGGTTATCAACAATCTTAGTATAAAGTCTGATTGAATCGACACAGCCCTTTTCGGTAGTGGCAATAACGTCAACAAGAATATACTCAGTTCTACGTTTGGTAACAGGATCCTGTAGAGTCACAAAACGATCTGCAGGAATCTGATTTTTAATCTCGTCATTAAAAATTAAGGAAGAGTTCCAGCTATTCGATGGAATAAACATAACTCCAGGCTTCCACTCAAAAGTTGTTTCAAAATCAACACTCTGGGTTATTACATCCATGTTGAACTCTTTGCCCATTAGTACAGATATTATTGTATCCTGTACGGCTGAGATGTACTGTGGAACTTCTAGTCCAATGTTTGGATAAACTTGAAGTACAATACTTGTTGTATCCAAGCAACCTAAATCATCATCAGTAACTCTAAGTAGGTATGATCTTGGAGAAGTTAACTGAATTCTAAAATCAGCTCCACGGTATATTGGTTCACCTGCAGTATTAGGAATTTCGAACCATTCGTAGATAAAATTCAAATCGGCATCGCCTCCACTTACCTTGCCATGTAATACTACGGGATTGTCGTAACATACTGTAGTATCGTTACCAGCAAATGCATGATAATCGAAGCGAGGGTTGATTGGTACCTCATAATCAAACGTATAAACACACGAGTTAAGGTCGGTGATTGTTACAGTATATGTACCTCCAGAAATATTACCTACTATTGGACCTGTTGTTGAAAATCTATCGTTCCATTGATAAGTCAAATCTGTAAAACTACCCGTACCTCCAACTTTACCAGTAATTTCAATCCTTCCATCATCTCCAGTGGGCTTAATTCTACATTGTGCTTGAGTAATTAAGGTAGTTAACTCTAATTTAGGAGGCCCTGCAACTGTAAATGTTTTTGAAACCTGACAATTAAAGGCATCAGTAACATAAACAGTGTAATCGCCTACAACAACATTTTCTAAATCAACTGTGGTTTGGCCGTTTGACCAAAGGAATGAATAATCTGGTTGACCTCCACTAACCTGAATCCTTACAAAACCTTCGGGCACATTTGGACAGGTTAACGGTTCTGTTGGTGTAAGGCCTGTAATCTGAATTGCTGTCGGCTCTGTTAAAGTTATTCTTACTGGAGGGTTAAAGTTTCCAACGCAACCATTGGCATCAGTAATACTTAAATCATAGACACCCGCAAGAAGATTTTCAAAAACACCTGTTTCGTTTGAAATGTTTACAGAACCAGATAAAGTGTAGGTTAGTGTTCCAAATCCACCAGTTGCAGTTACATTAATCAATCCTATTGCTTGACCATTACATGTAGGATCGAACTGAGTTAACTCAATTATCTGAATTCCTGCGGGTTCAACAATCTCAGGTACATCGTTTACTGTTACCGCACAACCATTAGCATCGGTTATTGTAAACACGAAAGTTCCTGCACCAACTCCTGTTGCAATATTTCCAATAGAAGAACCACCTAACCAAGTAATAGTATATGGAGCTGTTCCTCCTGTAATGTTAAACTCAACAGTTCCGTCAACTAATCCATTACACGATGGATTTGTATGCGACACATAGGTTGCAACAATCGCATCGGGTTGAGTTATAGTAACCTGTCTGTTAGGAAATACTGTTGAGGCACCGTCTGTTATCGATATCAAATAGTCACCTGCGGCAAGATTCTCAAACTGGAATTGACCGGGGGCAATATTATTAACAGGGTATGTTTGTCCTGCCGGAACACTTATACAGCCTACTGTGAAAGGAGGGATTCCTCCAGAAATAGTTACTAAAATTTCCCCATCTGCGCCACCATTACATAGCACATTTGTTTGGGTTACAACAATAGATATTCCGCTAATAATAATATCGGCAGTTCGCTTGTTACATCCATTTGCATCTGTTACAACAATATAGTAAGTTCCTGCGGCTAATCCCGAAAACTCGACAGGTACTACTGTTGTTGTTTGACTTAAAACTCCGTTTAAGTACAAATCGTAGGTTAGCGTTCCTGTTCCTCCGGTTGCAGTTATTGCAATTCTACCATCAGAAGCACCTGGGGCTGATTCCTGAGTTACAACAGGTACGCCAAGATTTAATTCTGAAGGTTCCGTTATTAGTAAAGATTTATTAACTCTACATCCACTAGCATCTTTCACCCAAACCTGATATGATCCAGCAGGTACATCGGCAAACACATTGCTAACACTATAGCTTACCTCATTATCAATAGAATACTCATAAGGAGCTGTTCCGCTTGTAACATTTATGGTTACAGTACTCTTTTCGCCAAAGCAAAGAATAGGTGAACTAACTACATTGTAGTCCAATGCGGGTGGCCCTGTAAGCACTACTGCCCAGTCGTATGCAGGACAATTATTTGCATCAGCGATACGAATGGTGTAACTACCAATAGCAAGGTCGTTAAATATTCCAGTGGTGTTTACAACTTGACCTGGAGTACCTGGGTTTAAGGTATAAGTATACGGAGGAGTTCCTCCTTGTCCAACCGCTGTAATATTACCAAGGGTAGAACATGTTGGATCAACAATCACGGAGTTAACCAAATCAACAGTTACTATTGTTGGTTCAATTATAGTTGCATTATCGCCATCAATACAACCATTAGCATCCTGCACCTCAATTAAATAAGTAGCTGCGGATAAGCCACTAAAAGTACCAGATGCTTGCCATGCTCCTCCGTTAATTCTATATTGATAAGGAACTGTAGTTGTTCCTCCGCTTGCGGTTGCAATTATTTGACCATTAGTTAATCCGTTACATGTAATATTTGTTGATGCTAAACTTATTGATAACTGTGAAGGTTCTAAGAGATTTATTACCTGAGAGGACTCACAAAGATTTGCATCGCGAACTATAACTGTGTGGTTTCCTCCGCTAAGTCCTGTTTGAACATCGCTTCCACCAAAAGTTATTCCACCATTAAACGAATACTGATAAGGAGGTGTACCTCCTGTAACATCAACATCTATTTGTCCTGTTGGTACTCCAAAACATGTTAAATCTACTTTAGTATAGGTGAAAGTTAGTTGAGTTGGTTCAGTAATTGTGTATGGGCCTGCAGTAATTGGTCCACAACCATTTGCATCGTCAATATTAACAGTATAAACACCTGCCGATAGTCCGTTAAAATTACCTGTTCCATTGGTTGCTAAAATATTCAAACCCACATCGAGTAAACTATATGTTAATGGATTTGTTCCTCCAATTCCGGTAACCGAAATTGAGCCATCGTTTGCACCAAAGCAAGAGATATTCGATGAGGTTTCTGTGTTTACAGCTAAAACCGCAGGCTCTGTAATAACCAAGTTGTTTCCTATTGTAGAGCAGCCGCTTGCATCCCTAACTGCTGCAATATAAGTACCAGCGGATAATCCTGTAAACACACCTGTAGCGCTACCAAAAGGAGCTCCTCCTGTAATACTATAGGTATATGGAGCACTTCCTCCTGCTGCAACAAGAGTAATTTGTCCATCGGATAATCCAAAACATGTAATATTATCTGCATCTTGAGTGGTAAAATAGAGGGCAGCAGGCTGGCCTACAATTGCTGTTTGAGTAGCAACACAACCATTGATATCACGAACATAAATTGTATAGGTATTTGCCGAGAGTCCTGTAAAGTTTCCAGTTGGCTGATAAACTGTTCCATTAATTGAGTATTCCAATGCACCTGTGCCACCAGATGCTGTTACAGATATTGTTCCATCGGATGCCCCAAAACAGGTTGCATTGGTTACTGTTGGAGGGTTGATAACTATTGGTGCTGGACCTGTTAACGTTGCTGTCTTTTGAGCTACACATCCTTTCGAATCTCTAACATAAACAGTATGATTACCTACACCTAGGTTGGTAAAGTTTCGAGGAGTCGAGAGCCAAGTAATTTGATCCAATGATGTTTGCCAAGGACCAATACCTCCAGAAACATCCTGAACTCTCAATATTCCATTTGTATTATAAGAGCATCCTACAACGTTTGAAACGACAACTAAATTGAAATTTATTTGAGTTGGCTGAGTTATTACAATTGGCGAAGTAACAGCCTTAGCAATACAACCCGATGATTTTTGGCGTACCTGTGGATAATAATTCCCAGCAGCCAACCCTAAAAACTGATTATTGCTTCCCCAATCGGCAGGTGTAGGAAACTGTATTAATGTATAATCGTAATCAGATAGGGTACCTGGGTAAGGAGTAATGGTTATTTCACCAGTATTATCGCCATAACAAGTATTAATTACCTTAAAACTGACACTGACACTGATCGCTTCAGGTTCACCAATATAAACATTTCCCCAAGTTGCTGTACATCCGTTTGCATCTTTCACCCATACTTCATAATCGCCCGATGCGAGACCAGTAAAAGTGTTGGATGCAACGTATGCCCCAAACTCGCCTGTAATCGAATAGGTGATTGCTGGAGTTCCTCCAGAAGCGTTAATTGTAATTGAGCCTGTAGATTCTCCATTACAAACTACATCAACAGATGTAACATTATTAATTACCAATTGAGGTGGTTCCGACAAAACAATATTGCTCTCAGTATAGGCAGGGCAAGAATTAGCATCGGTAATACTTACTGAGTATGTACCAGCAGTTAAACCTGTGAAATTTGCACCCAGAGGGAAAACTGGAGTTTGAGGAACTCCAATCTGAGTTGCTCCCAAAAATAAAGTATATGTGTAGTTTGGAGTTCCTCCGTTTGCTGCTATTTGAATTGAGCCATTAGTATTACCATAACAACCTGTAACAGGATTAGCCGTTAGCGAAGCCAAGCCAATAGCTAAAGGCTGAGTTATGGTTACCGGCACGTTAAACGTACAGAGGTTTACATCGCGAACAGTCACCGTGTAGGGACCCGCCGTTAGTGTTCCGAATGTGCCGCTAGCCTGGTACGCTCCACCGTTCAGGCTGTACTGGTACGGTGCTGTGCCGCCTGAACCTGCTACGGTTACAGAGCCGTTATTTCCTCCGAAGCACGATACGTTCGTCTGAGATGTGATGGACCCGCCCACCGTTGCGGCTGGCTCTGTTATCGTTACTGGAACGTTATGAGTACAAAGGTTCGCATCGCGCACGGTTACTGTGTACGAACCCGCCGTGAGCGTTCCAAAGGTGCCGCTCGCCTGGTAGGCGCCGCCGTTTAGGCTGTACTGGTACGGAGATGTGCCGCCTGAACCTGCTACGGTTACAGAACCGTTATTTCCTCCGAAGCACGATACGTTCGTCTGTGATGTGATGCTGCCGCCTAACGCAGCGGGCTGAGTTATGGTTACCGGTACGTTGAACGTACAAAGATTAGCATCGCGCACGGTTACTGTGTACGAACCCGCCGTGAGCGTTCCAAAGGTGCCGCTCGCCTGGTAGGCGCCGCCGTTTAGGCTGTACTGGTAGGGCGCTGTGCCCCCTGAGCCAGCCACCGTCACTGACCCATTGTTGCCACCGAAGCACGATACATTCGTCTGCGATGTGATGGATCCGCCAAGCGCAGTTGGCTGAGTTATGGTTACCGGTACGTTGAACGTACAGAGGTTCGCGTCGCGCACTGTCACAGTGTATGGGCCTGCCGTTAATGTACCGAATGTGCCGCTCGCCTGGTAAGCGCCGCCGTTTAGGCTGTACTGGTACGGAGATGTGCCGCCTGAGCCAGCCACAGTAACCGACCCGTTGTTGCCTCCGAAGCATGATACGTTAGTCTGAGACGTTATGCTGCCTCCCACCGTTGCGGCGGGCTCTGTTATCGTTACTGGAACGTTATGAGTACAAAGATTAGCATCGCGCACGGTTACTGTGTACGAACCCGCCGTGAGCGTTCCAAAGGTGCCGCTCGCCTGATAGGCACCGCCGTTTAGGCTGTACTGGTAGGGTGCAACTCCCCCTGAGCCAGCCACTGTTACCGACCCGTTGTTGCCTCCGAAGCACGATACGTTCGTCTGAGATGTTATGGATCCGCCTAGCGCAGCGGGCTGAGTTATGGTTACCGGTACGTTGAACGTACAAAGATTAGCATCGCGCACGGTTACAGTGTACGAACCCGCCGTGAGCGTTCCAAAGGTGCCGCTCGCCTGATAGGCGCCGCCGTTTAGGCTGTACTGGTAGGGTGCAACTCCCCCTGAGCCAGCCACTGTTACCGACCCATTGTTGCCTCCGAAGCACGATACGTTCGTCTGCGATGTGATGGATCCACCTAGCGCGGTGGGCTGAGTTATGGTTACCGGTACGTTAAACGTACACAGGTTCGCATCGCGCACGGTCACAGTGTAGGAACCCGCAGTGAGCGTACCAAAGGTGCCACTCGCCTGGTAGGCACCGCCGTTTAGGCTGTACTGGTAGGGCACTGTGCCTCCTGAGCCTGCTACTGTTACAGAACCATTATTTCCACCAAAGCACGATACGTTCGTCTGCGATGTTATGGATCCGCCTAGCGCAGTGGGCTGAGTTATGGTTACCGGTACGTTGAACGTACAGAGGTTCGCATCGCGGACGGTCACCGTGTAGGGTCCGGCCGTTAATGTGCCGAAGGTACCGCTCGCCTGGTAGGCGCCGCCGTTTAGGCTGTACTGGTAGGGCGATGTACCCCCTGAGCCAGCCACCGTCACTGACCCGTTGTTGCCACCGAAGCACGATACGTTAGTCTGTGATGATATACTGCCAGATAGTGCTGCTGCCGGTTGAGTTATGGTAACAGGAACATTTTTTATGCATAAATTTGCGTCTCGAACTGTTACTGTATAGGATCCTTGTGTTAACGAACTGAATGTTCCACTAGCCTGATAGGGTGCCCCATCCAAACTGTACTGATAAGGTCCTACTCCACCAGATCCAGCCACAGTAACAGATCCATTATTTCCTCCAAAACAAGAAACATTGGTTTGAGAGGTAATAGTTCCAATAAGTTCAGCGGGTTGTGTTATATTAACGGGCACATCGAAGGTACATAGGTTGTCATCCTGAATTGTTACTGTATAAGCACCTGCAGTTAAAGAATTAAATGTTCCGCTTGCTTGGAATGGTCCTCCATTAAGGCTATAAAGCCATGGCCCGGTTCCTCCGGATTTAGAAACAGTTACAGAACCAGTATTGTCGCCATAACAAAGAACATTTGTTTGTGAAGTTATACTACCAGTCAGCGCAGATGCTGGCTGTGTTATTGTAACTGGAACATCAAAGGTACAAAGATGAGCATCTCGTATTGTAATGGTATGACTACCTGCGGGCAACCCATTTATAGTTGCAGATGCTTGGTAAGCTCCTCCATTCAAACTATACTCATAAGGAGTGGTACCTCCTGTTGCATCAATTGTAACAGAACCAGTACTTTCGCCAAAACATAAAACATCAATTTGCGAATCAATTGATCCTGATAATGCAGTAGGGTTCACAATGGTGTAAGGCCCAGCAACTACAGGCCCACACATATTCGCATCAACAACCTCTACTGTATAATTTGCCGCAGCACCTAATCCAGAAAATTCAACTGAAGCAGAATTCACCAAGGTTGAAATTGGCACACCTCCAACTTTAAGAGTATAAGTGTAAGGAGGAGTTCCATCGCTAGCAGTAGCATTTATTTTTCCATCTAAAGCACCATTACAGGTTATATCAGTAGCAACAGCATTCAGTTTAAGTAGAGCAGGCTGAGATATATCGAAAAAAGCAGACTTCCATGTCGTTGGAAATAGGGCATCTGATGCTCTCACAAAATACTCAGAGGCTTGTAGACCAGAGAATGTTTCAACACCAGTGGGAGAACTAATTGAACCAATTGGTAAGAAGTTGGTCCAATCTAAAAGTTGAATTGTGTATGGAGGAGTTCCGCCAGTTACAGTTATTGTTACAGAACCATCGCTCCCCCCGAAACAAGAAACATTAACGATTGTTGTAGGAGCAACCGTTGTAACCTGTGAATAAGTGGTTATCCCCAATAAAAGCAGAACAAATAAAATAAGTAATCTTCTTGTAGCTGATTTCATACTAATGTATTTTAATTAGTAATTCCAACTTGCAAACACTCCCCACAATGTTGAAAATCTGTTAATAAAATTCGCTTTTTTTGACAAAACGCCCAAAATTATAGGCGAATGTATATATTTTTAATTTATACACAAAATAATTGTCCTCTAAATTAGAACGTTGCAACGATTACACTGAAATATTAAGGCTGAAAAAACAAAACACCAAAACGCATCAACCTGATATATAGATAA
>Ga0209066_10003692_pt1 | contig 17256 bp, 16 predicted proteins | sample All_14_2_FD_187198 | JGI IMG/M metagenome (GOLD analysis project Ga0209066, IMG submission 187198) | Freshwater microbial communities in response to fracking from Pennsylvania, USA - Allegheny Zone_MetaG_DW_15 (SPAdes) (version 2) ... | reverse complement strand
CGGCCCGCGTCCCCTGATCGAAGACAACAGCGTCCGATCCGACGGCACCACCCTCGCCTACGCCCGCGTCGGCTATCAGCTCAGCACCACTACGCGACTGAGCCTCGACGTATTCAACCTGTTCGACACGGAAGTCAGCGACATCGACTACTACTACGCCTCACGCCTGCCCGGCGAACCCGAGGAAGGCCTCATGGACATTCACACCCACCCGGCTGAACCGCGGACGGCGCGGCTGACCTTGAGTTTGGCGTTTTGAACGGGCTGACGCAGCCGCATGCTTCGATTGGGACTCCTGCATGGTGATGTCGTGTCGAGAAAACGGCCGCATCAGCTGCCGATGCCAGATTTCTACACCTGATTCTCAGACATCACAGCGCTTGTCCTGCAAGAAGCCAACGATGATGTTCACTATCCGGGACCGAAGCGCAACAGGACCGCTATCGAGCATGTCATCGTGCCGGGAGTTGGGAATCTGGACGATGCATGCGCCCGTGTCCGACTGTTCTTTGGCTGTCGGCAGGACACCAGGGTCTGCAGGAAAATCGCTACCGCGAATCGACAGAACGCGAAGATTCGCTTCCCGAGGCAGGGGAGCGCGGCGATTGTCCAGCGTGATCAGCGTCCGGGCAAAGTCGGGATGTCGCCGTAACGCAAGAGAGGATATGTCGCCGCCGTTTGAGTGGCCAATCACGGTAAGCGCCGACCACGCGTAGCCCGGGTGCAATCGTGACAGCTCGGACTGAACAAAGAGCAAGTTCTCAACGCCGCGTTCCCAAGCGGGAGTTCTTGCGGCAATGAGATCACCATGGCGCGCCAACGGAGGGTCTGACGACAGATCCTGCTGGATTGCCACCACCAGGTATCCATTGCTGGTCAGCGCATCGGCTATGAATGCATAGCCCGTGTGCGGTACGCCATACCCTGGACTGAGGAGCACGACGGGGCAGCTCGCCTGTGCCAAGCATGGCTGTTCCTTCTCGGGAAAGTAGATCGACACGGGAACGTCACGTGCCCGCTTCGTATCTGCAAGACGAATTGACTGCTGCCGTGCGTCGCTGGCCATGGACGAGCTTGAAGCACAAAGCAATCCGGCAAGCTGATAGGCAAGCAGTGTGCGCATGCGTGTTCCTTGGAGTTCACTCATTGAAATGCCTCGCGGAGGACGCGACGCGGCGTTCAGCGGCTCGACCGAGCCGCCCCGTCAAACGATAGGGCGATTTCGCTTGAAGCGATGATTCAGGGGAGTGTGTATGTTGAAGCGCGTGCTGCCAAGAACGGCCTTGGCAATTGCGACGTACATGGCATCGGCACGGCCGGAGGCGTTCAGTAATCTGGTCTAGCGCTGGCTTGGCTGGGAGGTCTGTTCGACAGGGGCGGTGAAGCGCGCTGGCTTCAGCCAAAGCATGGTTGGTGCCTAGAAGATAGTGACAAGGAACATGTCTGCCAGTGCGCCATCACGAAAAATTGCGTAGCCGATGCCAGCGTTGTTGCGCACCAGCCTGAGTTCATCTGTACGCCCCCGCTTTGAGACGAAGGAGCGCCAGGTTTGTCCATCACTGACGGACTCACTTTGCGGCTCAGGAAGCTCGGGATCGTTGCCTTGTATCGGTGGAGAAATATCCCAGCCGAGGCGCACAAGCTCGGACATCTGTCGATCCTTCGCAATCACGTTGGCGGGCTCATCGGCCAAGCGATAGCTGGCGCACGCGATCAGCAGCGGGAGACCCAAGAAGGACAGATATTTCAGCATTGCCCAGAGACTCCATGGATCCGTGAATTCACGTGGTGAAACGCAGGCCGTGGTGAATGGCATGCGGGCCTGACAGCTAACAAGATTACCCACTGCTGCTGATTGGCACGAAGTGTCAGCGGTTGCCAGCGAGCATTTATCGGTGGCGTGACGCATCTTGATGAATCAGAGGCGTGGAGCAAGGCTCGACTGCGCATTGGTGGCAGAATTGGTGCCCTCCCCTCTTTCCGTTTGTATGAATACGATGTGTGATCCGCCGCCCAGTTCGCTGACGCCGTTCATGGCTTCGATTCTGCGCTGTGAGGTCACGCACACTGGATTCGGATTGCCCACGTTGACAAGTACCCACCTGCGGCGCGTCTCAAAGGATGTCCCTCGTCCGTTGTATGCACCCGGCACCAAGAGCGCACCAAATCACCCATCAGGTTCGGTGTCGGGGTCTCAGTTGATTTACGCCTCGCTAGCTGCTGTCGGCAAATAGTCAAATGGACCAGAAGCGATTAGACTACTGTCAAAGCTGGCGAATAGAGTCAGGTTCACGTCGGAAGCGGGCCAAGGAAAAGGTGGATACCACTCCCTGGATGAGTGGTCGCGTAACACAGAATGCGACTTGCTGCAATTCATTTCTATCTCGCGAGTCCTGTTCGCAGGGTGCTCGGTCAAGAGGAATTCATTCAATGCGTCTATTTGTCGTTCTAATTGGGCTCGCCTCGACCTTCTCGGTTTTTGCGGCGGGCGGGAAGCCATGGACTGTCTACCCGGGGTTCCATCAACCCGGCGGTGCGGGGATTGAAGTCATGGATCTCGATGGCGATGGCCAGCAGGAAGCCGTCGTCACGGGTACCAGCAATGGCGGATTTGGCCAAGGCGCGGCGAAATTTTTCGCGGTGCTGGCGCGCGTTGGTGACGAACTGGAAATCACTGGTGTGGCGCGCCTTGCTGCAGGGGAGAGCTTCGCGGGCGACATGCGTTTGGTGCCAGGGGCGGATGCTGCGCAACAATTTGCGGCGCCCCTGACACTTCCCAGCAGTCAGCAGGTTTTAGCTGTCTACGCAGGCAATGTCCCAGAGCGTATCGCCGAGATACCGCTGCCCGTTCAATTCCGCGTGGATGGCATCGCTGACGTTGATGGTGACGGCGTGCTTGAAGTGTTCGGCCGCAACGGTGGCTACCCTGAAGTGAGGGACTTCGCTATCGGCAACCTCGAATGGACGGACTCCCAGCACACCACGAACGCCGTGGGTGCTGGACAGCTTGACGGAGATTCGGCGCTCGAGCTGGTTTTTGGTGCGACCAACAGCGGTGATTCCGCGGGTTACGTGCTGGACGGCGCCACGCATACGCAACAATGGTCATGGCCAGATGGATTTCGCGGCACACCTGTTTTCGGCAACTTTGATACGGTCCCGGCGACGCGCGAGTTCGCCATCGTCGAGCCTTGGGGCATGACACGTGTGTTCGTCACGTCGCCGTTTTTCTCGCCACTTTCCGACTACGCCACGGGCGAAGTGCAAGCCATCGCGGTGCGGGATATCGAGGGCGATCTGGTCGACGAGATCATCGTGGGTGAAGGACAGTGGGGCAGTGTCATCGCCTACAAGCCGACGACCTGGGCGCCAACATTCGATCACCACAATCCGGAGCATGGTGTGAGCGCGATCGGTGTCGGCCAGTTGGACGACGATCCAGAGCTCGAGGTGGTTTTCGGAGCGGGGTTGACAAGCACCGGCACAGACCTGTTGCAGGTATTCGATGCTGGCTTCAATCAAGTCCAATTTTCTCGCGGTGACGTCAGCGGTCCGCATTCATCGACGACGGTGGCGGATTTGGACGGCAATGGAACACGGGAGGTCATCTGGGCCACATTCGAATCCGACTCGGGATACGACGGTCCGCTGCTTGTTGTAGCGGATGCTGAAACGGGAAAGGAGCTTCGCCGCGTGAACAACGCCGGCATGCCTTGGGGTGCCAACCCGGGTGCGCGATTGCTGACGGCCAATCTGGATTCTGACCCGGCACTGGAGATTGTGATCGGCAGCGGCTACACCTATGACGGTCGGGTTCGCGTCCTCGATGGCGTTACGTTGGAGCAGCAATGGGCGACAACGTTGCAGGACGTAGACGTCGTTCGTGATGTGGTCGCTTTCGATGCCAATGGTGACGCGCCGCTGGATATTGCGGTGGCGGCGCAAGGTCGATTGACGGTCCTGGAGGGTGCGACAGGTGTTGAGCTCTGGCGCAGTGCGTCAGTTACGCCTACCAGTAATGAGACGGTTTCGGTTGGACAAATCGATTTGGACGTTTCCCCCGAACTTCTATTTGCCACGGGCAACCAACTGTATGCGATTGATGCATCCACGCATTTGTTCGAGCGCGCGATCGCCCACGGTGCACCCATTCTTGCGGCGTCCACGGAAGGCAACGGCAACGAATGCCGTATTGTCGTATACGAAGCGACAAGACTGGTCCGTCGTCGCTGCGATACCGGAGCTATTGATACCTTGCGTGAATACGGGCTCACTGCTTTGATGGTGCGGCCGCTGACAGACTCGGTGGGTATACTTGTTGTTTCGGATGGCGCGCGTATCCAATTGCTTGATGGCTCAAACACCCTCGAAATCAGTGAGGCCGTCGGGCCCAGTCTAGGCTGGAACAATCTTGGCACCGTCCAAACGACCACGAACGGCATCGAGGTCTATACAGGCGACCTCATTTCAACGCATCGCTTCGTGTTGAATGGATCCATCATCATGCGTGATGGCTTCGAGTGACTGGATGGGTGGCCGGAGTCATGTGTCTGGCCGGGATCAGGTCTAGCATCGTAGCATACCGCGATACGAGGCTCTGGACGCACATTCTTGGCAAGATCCATCCACCCCAACGGACTGAATCGCCATGACCGCCTCCGAAACGAGTGATGCGCGGTGGGGATGTTCCTTTCATTCGTAAGCCGCCTATTGGAGATGTACCTATGTTGCGCGTGCTTCTATCAATCGTGCTGATCTTTCTCGCGGCATGTGCAGCGACTCCAGAACGACGCATGGCTTCAGAGGCCGAACCCGCCTCCATTGACGACGTGTGCGCTGTTGCTCAATGCGGCTATGACATTCGTGTCGAGCTGAAGCAAGAAGATGGAAGTCTTTTCGCCGAAACCTTTGATGCCATGCCAATCGTGCAGGAGGCAGGTGTTTCGGTATATGCGGGGAGCACGGTCTTGTTCGAAGCGGATGTGGTGAAAGGAGAATTGGTCAATCTCCGTCTTGTCGCTGAAGTAGTCAATCCAGAACGTACGATCAGCGTTAAGCTGGAGCAAGACGATAAGGGCAACATGATGCTCATAACAAATAACCCTTTCGATAAGCATCTCAAAATTCGGATGGGAATCATGCCTCTTGCGCTGGATCGTCTGGTACAAACTTCAAGTTGCCCCGTAGTGGCGCGAGGGGCTAGTTTTGAAATGTGGCCGTACCCGATCTTTCAGGTGTTTCTTGGTGAGATGCGCCTCATGTCCGAAAGCGAAACAATGGCGTGTACGGAGTAGGTGGAAAACTGCGTGTTCAAGCACGTGAATGGGGTCATGCCTATTATCAAGGCTGCCCGCTATTAAAAGCCCTGGACCCACATTAATGGCAAGATCCACCCCAATTCACACAATCGCCATTACCGCGTCTGGACGAGTCCCCTTACCATCGTCAAGCACGACCACCCGCTGCAAACGGCGCGCAACGGGGAAGGACCTTTCATTGGTTTGGTGGCAATGAAAATGTCCGGCGAACTCGACGGTGTGGATTTCGAGTGGTTCGTCGAGGATGCGGCGGGGAACATCGCACTGTTCGTCACGGCTGGCGGCGGGTTCGTCCCGCTGGCTTGCGCTAAGGCGGTCGAGGCAATAGGCGCAGTCAGTGCATCCATTCCAACACCTCATCTGGGTAGCGGGCTCTTGTGGGGCGATTACGGCGCCGTCGGGTTGTACGTCTACGATTGGACTTGGCCTGAAGGCCCGTACGGCCTCATCCAGTACCCCACCGCGCCCATGCCTGCCGAGCTTCGCCGTGCCATCCTTCAGCTGCCGGCGGTGCCACGGATCGACGGCGAGTTCGCCCGTACTAAGTGCGTGGAGCAAGGTGCATTGCTTGCCACCTAACATTTCTTACAAGCCGACACCACGTCGCGGGGCGGCTTAACTCAGGTGTTACAGCACTTCCATGCCAATGACCAAAGGCCGGCTCGCTCTCTACCTCGTGTGTCTGTGCGGCTGCATGCTCCACGCGTATACCGCCGTATTCCGTTCAGACGGCTCGTTTGACGTTTTCCTCGTTGGCCTGCTTGTTTGGTCTTGCCTCCCCTACGCGACGGCGGCCTTTGCGTCGCTCCGGTCGGCCTTATCTTTTCCGGCTCTTGGCTATGCGGCCGGAGCGCTGAGCGGCGACCTCTTCATGCACTATTCGGTGTTCATCGCACCGAAAGGTTCAACGGCTGCGCTCGGCTTGCTTTTCATGCCGATGTGGAACCTTCTGCTCCTCGGCCCGTTAGGTGCGCTCGCGCTCTGGGCTGCTCGCCGTGTATATCGTTCCCACCTGACAAACGCAGGAACGGCGTCACAGGAACGGGGTAAGGTCTAGCATCGTAGCAACCCGCTATCCGAGGCCCTAGACGCACATTTTTGGCAAGATCGACCCCAACGGACTCAATCGCCATGACCAACTGCGGAACGAGTGATGAATAGCCGCTCCACATCGTCACGCACGACTACCTGGCCGAGCTACGTAGGGCTGCAGACGGCGCGCGGTGGGGAAGGTCCTTTCATTCGTTAGGCCTCTATGAACTACGTCTCAGTTGAAGAGTTGGAGTTGCTCACGTTCTTCGGCGTCGAGCCGAAGCGGCTTGACGCCAATGTGCCCTGGCCCTACAACGACTTTTTATACGAAGTTGACCAAGGCGAGATGTCGCTGTCGTTCGCTTTAGCTCCCGCATACAGGGATGTCCGGATCGTTTGGAAGTCTGGATCCGTCGCCTTGTACGAACTGAATGCAGTCGGGGTCGAAGACGTGAGGTACCACAACGATAGCGGTCGTGAAACCATTGAAGTTGTCATCTCGCAACGAGACAAGCTTTGGCTTCGCATCCTGCCCAAGATTCAAATTGGTCATGAGGCAAAGGAAAGGGGTTCAGGTCAAGCATCGTAGCAGCCCGCTATCCTAGGCCCTGGACGTAAATTCTTGGCAAGATCCACCCCAACGCACACAATCGCCAGGACCGCCTCCGGAACGAGTGATGAAAACTCCCTTCCCATCGTCACGTGAATCCACCTGTCCAAGCTACCGAGCGTTTCAACCGGTACGTGGTGTCGAAGGTTTTTTCGTTCGTTAGGCGATCGTCGCGAAATGAAAGTTGTCGTCCAGAACGGTGCAAATCACTGCTTGCGGCGTAAAGATGCTGAGGCAGTTGTTCGCCTTCTCCCTGATGCGTGGAGGCGAAGTATTAGGCAGCTCGTTCTTTTTCAGGGTGACAGGCTTGGTACGTCCTTCTATCCAAAGGAGTCTGTTCTCTACCTCTGCAGCCCGCCGGGCTTCACGGATAAGAGAGCTGCCGGAAGCGTCCTGATTCGCGCTGTCGCGGATATCTGCCGGGCTGAGCCCCCGGAGGGCTTGGAGGAGAGCGTCATTGCTGCCGTCAGCAACTAGCCGACAGCGATTCCAGGGGCATTGCTCGGCTGCCATTCGTCTAACTACTCGCTCAAGCGGCAGCCCGAGCCGGCAGTTGGTTTATCTGATGGCACTTCACGCTTTGCTCTGATACGTCGCGTCGACTTCAGCCAGAGGAAAGGACTGGCGAAACGACAATCGGTCATGTTGACCCTGCTCCGAGAGCCGCGTCGCTGTTTCCCCGATGCCGTATGGCGGCGACTTACAATTTGCTGACATCACGACGTCCGAGATCAATCCGTATGCGCCTTGCAATCGCTTCGCTGTTGTCCATCTGTATGGCAGCCGCATTTCCCATTGCGGAAGCATGCTCTCGCCGGGTTCAACCTACCGACGCACAGCTTTTTTCTGAGGCGGAGCACGTTTTTGTGGCGAAGGTTGTTGCCACCACGCTACGGCAGGTACCTCGACGGCAGTGCGAAGCCGAGGAGCTGAATGAGGACGAGTGCGCCTACGTTGAGGGAAGGTACGAGCTCGTTCAGACGCTCAAAGGCACACCTCGAAGGCGCGGAACGGTTCGTGATCTGGTGTTTGGCCCAGGCAACTGTAGCCTTGGCTTGCTTGCGGGTTTCTACTACGTGTTCTACATGGATAGGCAACACAACTGGGTTCCGCACATCAACGGCTCGTTTCCGCTTGGCCCATTCTTCGAAGCAAGGGAACGCCAAGCAGTGGATCGCATTCGAGAGCCGCCCCATATGCGCCCGCAGGATCAGGGCTGATAGCGAACAAGCCCTTTGCCGCATCCTCACGCCTCGAAGGTTGGGAGTCGTTTGGCCGGGGCCAGGTCTAGCATCGTAGCACCACACTATCCGATGCCCTGGGTGCGGCTCGCTCGCACGATCCGCCGCGTCACTGTCGTGCTCGGATCAAGCATCAACGCTTGACCTGAGCCTTGGGCGCACCTTCTTGGCTCGTTCGACGCGAACGCACACAATCCCCAGATCGCCTCCGGAACGAGCGATGAAGAACCGCTTCCCATCGTCAAGCACGACCACCTGACCAAACTACCGAGCGCTGCAACCGGTGCGCGGTAGGCGGTCTAACCCCAGTTTGTGAACGTGAATCGCTCATCGGGCTGTCCGAGAAGTGCAACAGCATCAATAGGGGTTATTTCATTCTTCATACCGCATGAAACGACCACTTTCCCCAACTCCGCACCTCGAATTCGAGCACTGGTGCAAGCACGATCTCTTGCGCCTCGCAGATGATCTGCTTGGCCACGACCCTCTCGTTATCGAGCGCTGCGTCGCCTTCGTGTGCGCGGAAACGCGCGGCATTGGGCATGGGCGGGCAAGGGCAATGACGTGTCGGCGCCTCAAGCACGCGGTGCTCAATCGCTCCGCTAGCGAGAAACTCCAGTCCAGCATCCTCGGGCGCCTTGAGCGAGGCGATTTTTCGGAGCAGTTCAAGGATCAACTTCGTCTAGCCATTCATCTTTCCCCAAAATCCACATTGGCGGCGTGTCAGCGCGGCGTAGCCAGCGCCCGTCCGCATGTCAAACGGTATTGCCTGTGGGCACTTGCGCTTCCTTCTCTCGCCATTGCGCATCGCCCTCGCCGACACGCCGCCTGACGCCTGTTTGTCGTGTGTTTTACCGCTGGTTGTCAGGGTAAGGTGCTGAGTGCTGAGGGATGATTCGGGCGACTTCAAGGCGGGGTGGTGGGCATGATCGTGCGCAAGTTGAGGCTGCAGCGGGGTTGGACGCAGGAGCATCTGGCCAGCCTGACGGGGCTCAGCGTGCGCAGCATTCAGCGCATCGAGCGGGGTTGCTCGGTCAGTCTGGAAACGCAAAATGCACTTGCCGCCGTCTTTGAGGTTGATCGTTCCACCTTTCAACCAGGAGATGCGGAGATGGGCAACATCGCGACGCTGGATTCTGCCGAGGCGGAAGCCATTCAGTACGTCAAAGGATTGAAGGAGTTCTACCAGCACTTGGCGATTTTTCTGCTGGTGACGCCCGTGTTTGCTGTGCTCTGGGGTGCGGATCAGCGTTTCTGGGGTACGGCTGTCAGGTGGGGCGTGGGGGTTGTCGTACACGCGCTGCAGGCGTTTGAAGTGGTGCGCTTCCGTTGGGAGTCGTGGGAGAAGCGACAGGTTGAAAAGCGCCTGGGCCGTTCCTTGAGTTGAGTGGCTGGCGGCGTTGCAGGCGGTGATGCGGGCGGCACGTGGTTGTTTCCGCCGTCGAAAGTAGCGAATCGTGCTCCGCTCGCGTTGTTGTTCGAGATTTGGATGCGCGCGTCGCGGATCATTGGGAACGTGTGCACCGGTCGATGTGGCGTTGTCCTCTCTCCCGCTCTATTTGCGCTTGTTGCTCGCGAGCACCGGGCATTCTTCCGGTGCAGCCTGTTCGAGTCGGGCCTGATCTTAGCTGGGGAATCTTCATGCGTCTGTCTTATCGTGTGCTCGCTTTGTTGGTGTGGCTGTTGTCGGCCAGTGCGCCGCTGGCGGCTTTGGATCTGCGTGTCGGCACGGGTGCGGGTTGTACGCATGCCACGCTGGTTGATGCGTTCAATGCGATCCGGGCGCAAACGGGTTCGCATACGGTGCGCATCAACAAGGGCGTGTATGCGGTGCCAGACGGTTTGGTTTACACGCCGACCGTGAACCAGACGGCGGTGTTTCTGGAAGGCGGCTATGCCAGTTGTACGGCGGGCGCGCCGTCGGGCAGCACCAGCGCGGATGCGGATCGGGCCGTGTTCGACGGCGCAGGTGGCTCGCCTGCGTCGGTGCTCAGTCTGGTGATCAATGGCCGCGTTGGCACCTTCCAGATCCGTCGTGTGGTGCTGAAGGGCGGTGATACGAGCACCTCCGGCGGCGGTTTGCAGGTGATCGGCAACGCCTCGGTGCTTATTGGCCTGGGCACCACGATTCGCAACAACAGTGCTGCCAACGGTGGTGGTGTGGCCTTGCATGGTTCCTATCTCTACAGCACGGCGACGCTGGAGCGTGCGGACTTCTATATCGACGAAGGCGCGGAGATTCGCAACAACAGCGCGACCTACGATGGCGGTGGGGTGTTCTGTGGGAGTGGTAACGATGAGAGTCTGGTCCGCCACGGCAGCATCGTGTTCCGCGATGGCTTGCTGGCTTACAACGAGGCCAATCAGGGCGCGGCGTTCTACTGTCTGGGGACGGTCGAAGGTGGCGGTGGATTTCAACCTCGGCCTGCCAACGGCAGGGCGGCGTGGATCATCGGCAACCAGCGGGTTGCGCTGAGCAGTGGTGTCGGGTGCGCTGGGGGCTTTGGCACACTCGATACGATTCTCGATGTGCAGAGTGATGGGTATCGATATCTGGGCGCGGATGCGGGCAGCACGGGTCTGCTGGCGATCACGGCCAACACATCCGACAACAGTCCCGGTCTTTGCTTGCTGGGCAGCCGCTCGCAGAGCGATGGGTCGGGTTTGCCGCCGGCGGGCGCCAATCGGTTCCGGCTGCGCAATCTGTATGTTTCGGATCAGTCGGGCGGTGGCACGATCGGCCTGCGGGTCAGCAATCGACTGGAGCTGATTGTTGAACCGTCGGGCGACGATGTGTCGTGCAGCTTCTTTTCCGCGACGCCTTGTGTTCGATTCACCAACAATGCGGTGTCCGGGTCGGGCGCGGCAACGGCCGATGGTCAGTTGTTGATCGCCGGGACCGAAAGTCTGCTGCAGTTGCGCCGCGCCATGGTCGACAGCAACCTCACTCGCAGTGATCTCGGGCGGGCCGACGATGGCGGCAATCTGATGCTGTTCGCCAGCATCCTCGATGACAACGAGGTCGTTGCTCGCAGTACGGCACCGGCGACTTCAGCCTTGTTCAACGCGCGCTTCGACGGCGTGGTGGACATCCGCAACAGCACGGTCGTCATGCGCTCGCCGCTGGACATGTTTTTCCGCTTGGGTTGGACGCCCTACGGCGAGTCCACCGGCATTGCGTGGGCGCGGGCGAGCATTTTTGCGTCCACCGCGATCAGCGCGCCGCTGAATGTGGGTGAGCTGGGATTGCCCAGTCATCTGACGCGCGAATGGTGCGGCTTCTTTCAAAGTACCGCCGATTTTGCCAGCCACTCGGTCGTCAATGATCCGATCACCGGTACGTTCGTGACGCTGCCGCCGAGCGCGTTTTCGCTGGCGGCGGACTACTCACCATTGAGCGAAGGCTTGCGCGATGCGTGTCGAACACCGACCAGCTTCACGCGCGACTTCTATGGCCGCCTCTACGACGTGACCACCAACCCAGGCAGCCTGGTTCATGCCGATCTGGGCGCGGTGGAGGCGCAGGTGACGCCGGAGCTGTTTGCAGACGGTTTCGAGAGCTAGTCCTTCATCGCCTGGGCGTGGTGCTGGATGTGCTCACCGATGAAACTGGCGATGAAGTAGTAGCTGTGGTCGTAGCCCGGTTGCATCCGCAAGCGCAGCGGATGCCCCGCTGCGGCGCAGGCCGCCTGCAGACGTTGCGGTTGCAGTTGGGTGCTGAGGAAGTCGTCGGCGTCGCCCTGATCGACCAACAGCGGAAGACGTTCGCTCGCCTGCGCGATCAGTGCGCAGGCGTCGTAGTCGAGCCATGTCGTGCGGTCTTCGCCCAGATAGTGTGCGAATGCCTTCTGGCCCCAGGGCACTTCGCTGGGTGCCACGATGGGCGAGAATGCCGACACGCTGCGATAGCGCCCCGGATTGCGCAGCGCGATTACCAGTGCGCCATGGCCGCCCATCGAATGCCCGCTGATGGCGCGTGCTTCGTTGACCGGAAAGTTCGCCTCGATCAAGCGTGGCAGCTCGTCGACGAGGTAGTCGTACATACGGTAGTGCGCTGCCCAGGGCGTTTGCGTGGCGTTGAGGTAGAAACCCGCGCCCTTGCCGAGATCGTAGGCGGAATCGTCCGCCACGGCATCGCCGCGCGGGCTGGTGTCGGGCACGACCAGGATCACGCCAAGTTCGGCGGCGTAACGTTGTGCACCGGCCTTGGTGATGAAGTTCTGTTCGGTGCAGGTCAGACCGGACAGCCAGTACAGCACCGGCAGCGGCGTGGTTTCTGCCTGCGGCGGCAGGTAGACCGCGAAGCACATGTCACAGTCCAACACGGTCGAGCGATGTCGATAGACGTCCTGCCAGCCACCAAAGCAAGCGCGATGTTCGATGCGTTCCATCGTCGTCACCTCAGTAGTGCACGACCGAACGGATCGACTTGCCTTCGTGCATCAAGTCAAAGGCCGCATTGATGTCATCGAGCGGCATGGTGTGGGTGACGAACGGAGCCAGTTCGATGTCGCCTTTCATGGCGTCTTCGACCATGCCCGGCAGTTGCGAGCGGCCTTTGACGCCGCCAAACGCGGTGCCCATCCATTTGCGTCCTGTCACCAGTTGGAACGGGCGCGTGCTGATTTCCTGACCCGCACCGGCCACACCGATGATCACGCTCTGGCCCCAGCCGCGATGTGCGCACTCCAGTGCCGCGCGCATCACGTTGACGTTGCCGATGCACTCGAACGAGTGGTCGACACCCCAGCCCGTCATTTCCACGATCACTTGCTGGATCGGCTTGTCGTGATCCTTCGGATTGACGCAGTCGGTGGCGCCGAACTGTCGCGCCAAGTCGAACTTGGTCGGATTGGTGTCGACGGCGATGATGCGCCCCGCCTTGGCCTGTCGCGCGCCTTGAATGACCGCGAGGCCGATGCCGCCCAAACCGAACACCGCCACGGAATCGCCCGGCTGAACTTTGGCCGTGTTGTGCACCGCGCCGATCCCGGTCGTTACGCCACAGCCGAGCAGGCAGACGTGTTCGGGATTGGCCTCGGGATGGATCTTAGCGAGCGAGACTTCGGCGACGACGGTGTACTCGCTGAAGGTCGAGCAACCCATGTAGTGGTAAAGCGGCTGACCGTTGTAGGAGAAACGCGTGGTGCCGTCGGGCATCACGCCCTTGCCCTGGGTCGCGCGCACGGCGACGCACAGATTGGTCTTTCCGCTCTTGCAGAACAGGCATTCGCCACATTCGGCGGTATACAGCGGAATGACGTGATCGCCCGGCTTGACGCTGGTCACACCTTCGCCGACTTCCACCACGATGCCTGCGCCTTCGTGGCCCAGCACCACCGGAAAAAGACCTTCGGGATCATCGCCTGACAAGGTGAAGGCATCGGTGTGGCAGACGCCGGTATGGGTGATGCGGATCAACACTTCGCCTTTCTGTGGCGGAGCGACGTCGATCTCGACGATCTGCAATGGTTGCCCAGCGGCGAAGGCAACGGCGGCGCGACTTTTCATGGAACTTCCCTCAGGTCATGTAGGAACGCAACAGGCTGACGACCTCGTCCAAGGCCTGTTGCGGTGATGCGTGTTCGGCGATTTGTTGTGCTTGCGGCGGGTTGCCAAACGACTCGCGAAGATGGCTTTCGAGTACCTGCGCCATCAAGCCGTTGACGGCGCCACGAATCGCCGCGATCTGCTGGAGCACGGCGCCGCAGGCGGCTTGCTGTTCCAGCGAACGCTCCAAGGCTTCGGTTTGACCGCGGATGCGTCGCACGCGGGTCAGTACGCGTTTCAGTTCGGCGGGACTGTGTGGCATGGTGGCAGTGTATCCAATACTGGGGGGTAGTATAAAGCCGAACCGCGAAGGTGCGCCGGATATTGTTTTGCGCAAAACAAAACCCGCGCTCTGCCTTGTGGGCACAGCGCGGGTTTGTGGTGTGACTCGGTGTCGCTGGCAGCGAGATCAGAAGCTGATGTTCACCCCTGCGTAGAGCGAGCGGCCCATGCCAGGCACGGCAATGCCCCACGGCACCGCATTGATCGACATGGTCGTGCCCTGTGCGACGTAGGCGCCGCCCAGGGGCAAGTCGTAGTTGCGGTCGAACAGGTTGTCGATGCCGAGGTCGAGGCGGAAGTTGTCCACGATGTAGCTGGTCCGCAGATTGATCAGGCCATAGCCTTTGGTCTTGATCTCGTTGCGGGCGTCCGAGGTGTCGTCCTTGGCATTGACCCCAACCCATTCGATTTCGTTGTCCCAGCGGCCAATCTGCTGGGTCAGGCTGATGCGTCCATTCAAGGGCATGATGTTGTAGAGCGCGTCGTCGGTGTCCAGGTTGGTACCGTCGGTGTAATTGACGACCGTCTTGAGTGCGAGTTTGCCCACGGCGGTGTCGCCCAGTTCCAGCTTGCCGGACAGATCCATGCCGAACAGGCGCGCGTCCTGATTGATGTAGCGCAGGACGTTGAACTGGTTGCTGTTGTTGGTCACGCGGGTGGCGTCGATGAAATCGGTGACGCGGGTGTAGTACGGCGTGGCCTTCACTTCCCAGGCGCGGTCGGCGGCATGCCAGTCAAGCGTTGCTGATGCGGTATGTGCCACCTCCGGATCCAGATTCAGATTGCCGACGTAGCCATTGCCGTCACCAACGAAGTTGTTCATGACCGCAGCCATGGTCCAGCTCGACCAGGAATAGCGTTCATAGACGTTGGGCGAGCGCACTTTGCGAGCCAGGCCAAATTCCACATCCATCGTTTCGGAGGCGTGGTAACGCGCCAAGGCCGTGAGATCCAGATTGTTGTCGTCGCGCGCGCGGTCCGCAGCGTTGAAGGCTGTGGCTTCGGCATTGGTCATCATGAATGAGCCAGGCGGCGCGGCATCGATGTCGTAGCCACGGACGTCGTCGGCATCCATCGAGACGCGCTCGAAACGCAGTCCCAGCAAGGTGGTCCACGCATCGCTGGGCTTGCTTTCCCACTCGCCAAAAATCGCGGCGCGGTCGCGCTGGCCGTTGTTGACGTTCCAGAACACGTCGGGCCACATCATCGCGCCGGACGGCGGCCACCAGTCATCGATGGCGTAGGCCTGCATTTCCGCGCCAAGACGCAGCAGGTCACGATCACTCAACATCCAGTCGGCCTTCAGGCTGACACCGTCGGTGCTGCTTTCGGTGTACATCGGCATGCCGGTCGCGCAGGTCGGCGAGATCGGACTGCACGGTGAGCCATACGGAACCGTGGGGCCACCCGAGGCGCTGCCGTACCAGTAGCGCTTGTCCGGTCCGAAATCCATGAAGTGATCGACATCCTCATGGTAGGCGCGTGCGTCGAGGATCAGCCCGTCGAACTGGCCCTGATAGCGGACATTGAAGCGTGTCGCTTCGTTGCTCAGCATGTCCATTCGCTGGTTCGGATAGTACTGATAGGGCATGTCCTGGTAGCCGACTTTCGCTTCCAGCAAGTGGTTGTCGAAGCGATAGGCCAAGGCGAGTTGATGGTTGCGGGTTTTGTAGGCACTGGAGGCCACTTCATCCAGCGGGATGTCGTGCCCCTGAACGCCAGACGCGGTGTAGCTGCGGAAGTCACCGCCCGTGTTGTAGTTGTCGGATTCCGCGCTCGAACCGGTGTACGTCAGATTGACACGTTCGGTGATCGCAGCGAGCGTCACGTTGACGCCCTTTGCATTGCCGTTGCTGCGGAAATAGGCGCCGACTTCGCCGCTCGTGATCGTGCCCTGTCCATCCGCAGCAAAACGCGGTGCCAAGGTATCCACCACGATGCTGCCACCAATGCTGTCGCCGCCGACGCTGACTGGGGTGATGCCCGCATAGACCTTCGCGACGCCGATCTGGCTGGGTGCCGAATAGGACAGCGCCGGGTTCATGTGGTTGGGACAGGACGCGATCAGGTCCATTCCATCCAGCTTGATGCGAACCCGATCATCCGCCATGCCGTGGATCGCCGGGAGGCTGGAGACGCCACCGGCGCTGTAGGCGCTCATGCCAGGCAGGTCCAGCAGCAAGCTCACGACGTCGCTGGTTGCCGCACCTTTGGCCTTGAGGTCGTCCGCTTCGACCTTGTTGGCATTCGGCAACTCGGCTTCGCGGATCGCTTCGACGGTGATTTCGTCGAGCTTCTGCATCGAGGCGTCAGCCCAGACAGGGGAACTGACAACGATGGCCACGGCAGCAGCCAGAGGATGGATTCGATTCAGCATGGTGAGAACGCCCTTCATCTTTAGCAAGGGCTAATTTTCCGCCTCTGTCGCGTTTCCCGGAATGCGACGGAATGTCGCAGGTCGACGATGTGTGGACCAAGACCCATGCTTAGGTTCGCTTCCCCCATCCCCTTCTGATTCGCCGTGATTGTGCTGGCGAGAATGCCGGCGGCATCAGCCGGTTTGGGGCGATGCTTGATTCAGGCGCTGCATCTCCTCGCTGGAACGGCGTCCGGTGCGGTCTTCGATTCGGCAACTCGCCGTTTCAACCCGGCTTCCCGAGGTGGTTTGCAGTGCGCAAGTTGGCGGAGCTACTTCGGGATCTCGGTTGGCAATGGCTCGCATGGTGGATTGGTGCACGGTGACGAACTTCTTTGCGCGTCCACCACGTAGTTGTTCCCACCGATCGATGTGTTGAAGTAGGTTCTGGAGCGATTCCAGTTGCCCTTGAATGGTTGAATCCGTCGCCGTTGCTTGTTGCGCCAGTCGTTGCTGGAGTTGTTCGTACTGTTGCTTGACATCATTCGGTGTCAGCGACGTCTGATTCTCTTCGCTACGGGGTCCAAGCTGGGTCGCTGGGCCGCCTTCTGCGGCGGCTTGGTTGATCAGCAGCATTGCTGCCAGTGTCCATGGGGTGAGTCTGCGGTGCATCGTCTTCTCCAGGCGGTTCAGTGTGGAGTAGGACGCGCGCGGACTTTGCTTCGTCGCAGAGGCCTTGCAAAAAAAACGGAGCCTGATTGCTCAGGCTCCGCTTGCTGACCCGAAGGTCTGACCCACTGACAACGCCCCCGTTGCATGTACCGGCTGCGTTATCAGCCCGAGGCGGTTTGGTCCGCCTTACAGGCT
>Ga0209066_10003690_pt1 | contig 17266 bp, 14 predicted proteins | sample All_14_2_FD_187198 | JGI IMG/M metagenome (GOLD analysis project Ga0209066, IMG submission 187198) | Freshwater microbial communities in response to fracking from Pennsylvania, USA - Allegheny Zone_MetaG_DW_15 (SPAdes) (version 2) ... | reverse complement strand
GGCGTGGACCATGGTGTAATCGGCGGCGAGTCCCAGCAGCATGACAAGGGCGATCCCCAGCCCTTCGCCCGGCGCCGGCAGCAAACGGGCGCCGACCAGCAGCAGCAGTTGCCGGAGATAGTCGCCGATGACCGCTGCATCCATCTTCGACGTGCCTTTGTATCGATCATGAAAGGTGATCGGAACTTCGGTCACCCGCAGATCGACCTCGGCGGTCGCCAGCAGTTCGAAGCCGATCTTGAAGCCGCTCACCTGGCGACCGAGGCCGGCCAGCCGCTGCCGACGCACGGCGAAGAAGCCGGCCATCGGGTCCTTGACATCGGTGAACAACCGGGCGGGCACGGTGGCCAGCTTCGACGAGATCTTGCGCGACAGCGGCCATCCCGGGATCGACCCGCCGTCGACGTAGCGGCTGCCGATCACCATATCGTGGCTGTCGGCAATAAGCGGCGCAAGCAGTTCGGGGATGGCCTCCGGCGGGTGGCTGAGATCGGCATCCATCACCACCACGAATTCACCTTCGGCGGCCCTGGCCCCGGCCATCACCGCTCCGGCCAGCCCGTCATCCCGCTTGCGCCGCACCAGACGGACGGGATAGCCTGCCTGCCACGCCATGATCTCATCGCAGGTGCCGTCAGTCGACTGATCATCGACAAAGACGACCTCGAGATCGATGGCGTGGGCATCACGGATCTTGAATATCCTGTCCAGCAAGGGATCGATATTGCCGGCTTCGTTCAGGGTGGGGACGATGATGGAGACATTGGCCATGCGCAGTCAGGGGGTTGGGATTATTGAGCCCTCCGGCGCTGGCCTGGATGCCTGCGCCGAAACGAGCGCACAGAGTATACAGGAATTCCCTGGCTATTCCCATAAGTATATATTTCAAAAGATGTTTTGGGGAAGCTCCGGCGCCGCTCCCGGTTGTGATCAAATTTCAATCGGGACAAAATAAATTCTTGACGACGGAAACCGCATATTGTACTAACTGACTGATCAGTCAGTTTAGGAGCAAGAACAGTCAAGATGCCGAAGAGATCCAAGAAAAGCACGATCCTGTCGATGGCGACAATCCTGTTCGCCGGCAAGGGATTCACCAACACTTCGATGGCCGAGGTCGCCAGCATGGCCGGCATCGCCGGGGCGACGATCTTCTACCACTTCAAGACCAAGGAAGATCTCTTCGTTTCCGTCCTCGAGAGCGTCAAGACCGGCATCGTCAACGAATTCTCCCGCTACTTCCAGGAAGAGCAATTCACCTCGGGCCTCGAGATGCTGCTCGGCGCCGTCGCCTACCATCTCCACCTCGCCGCCGCCAACCGGGAATGGTTTCTCCTCCTGAGGCGCCACTACACTTACGAACTGGCAGCGGTCAACCCGGTGTGCCGGAAATACCTCGAGGACATCTACACCTGTCTCGTCGACATCTTCGAGAAGGCCCTGAACCTGGGGCAACAGGACGACTCGATCAGCCGGGACCTGTCGACCCGGAAGACGGCCTTGATCATCCTCGCCATGGTCGACGGCATCATCCAGCTGGAAAGCAACAACTTGTACAATGCAGGCGCTCTCTATGGCGAGATCATCGCTTCCTGCCGTAGAATGGTTGAGAATAAACAATAGAAGAGGTGGAGTGAATGCTGACAAAAATTTTCCCGTTCCTCAGTTGGTTGAAGGGGTACAACTCCGGCAGTTTCCGGGCAGACTTCATATCCGGATTGACGGTGGCCCTGGTCCTGATCCCGCAGTCGATGGCCTACGCCCAGCTCGCCGGGATGCCCTCGTACTACGGTCTCTACGCGGCATTCCTGCCGCCGATGATCGCCGCCCTCTTCGGCTCGAGCCGTCAGCTCGCCACCGGGCCGGTGGCGGTGGTGTCACTGATGACCGCCGCCTCGCTGGCGCCCCTGGCCACCGCCGGCAGCGAAGGCTATATCGCCTACGCCCTGCTGCTGTCATTGATCGTCGGGGTGTTCCAGTTTCTGCTCGGCGTCCTGCGCCTCGGACTCGTGGTCAACTTCCTGTCGCACCCGGTCGTCAACGGCTTCACCAACGCCGGGGCGATCATCATCGCCACCTCCCAGCTCGAGAAGATGTTCGGGGTCTACGTCGACGGCAAGGCGCATCACTACGAAACGATCATCGAGGTCTGCAAGAGCGCTCTCCACTATACCCACTGGCCGACCCTGGTCTTCGGCGTCGGCGCCTTCACCCTGATGTTCGTGCTCAAGAAGATGGCGCCCAAGGTCCCCAACGTCCTGGTGGCCGTCGTCCTGACCACGGTCATCGCCTGGGCCACCGGTTTCCAGCACGACACCACCGCCTCGATCGAAACCATCCAATCGCCAAAGGCCAGGGAGATGATCACCGCCTTCAACGCGGCGATGGAGGCCAAACCGAACCTCGAGAAAAAACAGACGGAGGTCGCCCTGATCCTCGACGAGGCCAAAAAAGCCCATGACAATATGGCGATCCTCGACGCCGAACACGAGAGCAACCGCATCCAGCTGGAAATCAAGGAGATCAGCCACAAGGCCGCCGAATACCGCAAGGAGCTGCGCGACCTGCTGTTTAAGGCCGTACCGGGGGACAACGGCGGCCTCGCCTTCTACCTGGCTGGCGAACTGCAGGACGGTGCCAGAGATGACGGCCGAACCTGGAGGATCAAGGTCGGCAACAATCCGCTCAAGACCACAGGGCTGAAGATGATGGGCGGTGGCGCCGTCGTCGGCGAGATTCCCAAGGGACTGCCGTCCCTGTCGGTTCCGGCGATCGACATGCGGGCGATTTCGCATCTGCTGGCCAGCGCCATCATCATCTCGCTGCTCGGCTTCATGGAGGCCATTTCGATCGCCAAGGCGATGGCCGCCAAGACCGGCCAGCGGCTCGACCCCAACCAGGAACTGATCGGCCAGGGGCTTGCCAACATCCTCGGCTCGATGAGCAACGCCTATCCGGTCTCCGGCTCCTTCTCGCGTTCCGCCGTCAACCTCCAGTCGGGGGCGGTGACCGGGTTGTCCAGCCTGTTCACCAGCGCCACCGTCGCCCTCGTCCTCCTCTTCTTCACCCCGCTGCTGTACCACCTGCCCCAGTCGGTGCTGGCGGCGGTCATCATGATGGCAGTCATCGGCCTGATCAACGCCTCCGGTTTCATTCACGCCTGGAAGGCCAAGCGCTACGACGGGATCATCTCCGTCGTCTCTTTCCTGATGACGCTGGCCTTCGCTCCGCATCTCGACAAGGGCATCATGATCGGCGTCGGGCTTTCCCTTGCCGTCTTCCTCTACAAGAGCATGCGGCCGACCGTCACCTCCCTCTCCCGTTATGAGGATGAGTCGCTGCGCGACTCGGTGGTCCATGGCCTCAGGGAGTGCCAGTACGTGGATATGATCCGCTTCGACGGGCCGTTGTTCTTCGCCAACGCCAGTTACCTCGAAGACCAGATCACCGCCCGGATAGAGAACAAAAAAGATCTCAAGCACATTGTCATTGTCGCCAACGGCATGAATGACATTGATGCCTCCGGTGAGGAAGTGCTATCATTGGTTGTGGCAAACGTCAGGAGCGCAGGGATGGACATCTCCTTCAGCGGCGTCAACGAGGCCGTCATGGAGGTCCTCGAGAGGACCTACCTGATCGAGAAGATCGGCCGGGACCATATCTATTCCACGATGGAAAAGGCCATCTGTGCGGTGCATGAGTCAGCCCACAGGAAATCGGAAGAAAGCCGGTGTCCGCTCACCAATGTCTGCTACATTGCTTAATCCCGTGCACATCAAGGAGATTTTATGTCTGTCATAACCATAGTCGGCGCTGCGTTCAGCAACAAATCAGCGGTCATCCAGGAAGTGGCCGCCACATCCGATTACCGGATCATCGATGTCAACGAGATCAAGGCCGCGGCCAGCAAATCCTCGGGGATGAGCGAGGCCAAGATCACGGCCGCCTTCTCCGCCAAGACCTCGGTCTTCAACCGCTTCACCCATGAAAAGGAACGCTCGATCGCCCATCTGCGCCTGGCCCTGGCCCATATCCTGAAAGATGACCGGCTGCTGATCACCGGGCCGGTGAGTTTCCTGATCCCGGAGAAGATCACCCACATCCTCAGGGTGTGCCTGGTGGCCGACATCAAGTACCGCCTCAACGAGGCGATGCAACGGGAAGGTCTGTCGGAGAAGGCCGCCCATCACCAGATCCGGCAGCAGGACGAAGATCTGGCCGCCCTCCTCAAGATGCTGGAGCGGGGAGAGGACCCGTGGGCCTCGACCCTCTACGACATCGTCCTGCCGATGGACAAGACCAGCGCTGCCGATGCCGCGGCGCTGATCCTCGACAAGGCGAAAAGCGATGTCGTCGCCAGGACCCCGCATTCCCTGAAGATCCTCGATGATTTCCTGCTTGCCGCCCAGGTCGGGGTCAAGCTGGCCCAGGAAGGACACAACGTCGGCGTCGACGCGCAGAAGGGGAAGATCACCCTCACCATCAACAAAAACGTCCTGATGCTGTCGCGCCTCGAAGAGGAGCTCAAATCGATCGTCGAGAAGGTGCCGGGGGTTGCCGGGGCGGTCACGAGGATCGGAGAGAATTTCTACCAGCCCGATATCTATCGCAAATACGATTTCGAGGTGCCGTCCAAGGTCCTGCTCGTCGATGATGAACGGGATTTCGTCCAGACCCTCTCCGAACGGCTGATCATGCGCGATATGGGCTCGGCGGTGGCCTACGATGGCGAATCGGCCCTGACCATGATCCAGGATGAGGAGCCGGAGGTGATGATCCTCGACCTGAAGATGCCGGGTATCGACGGCATCGAGGTCCTGCGCCAGGTCAAATCGACCAATCCCGATATCGAGGTCATCGTCCTCACCGGCCATGGCACCGACAAAGACCGGGATACCTGCATGGAACTGGGGGCCTTCGCCTTCCTCCAGAAACCGGTCGACATCCAGCTGCTCAGCCAGACCCTGATCAAGGCCAACGAGAAGGTTCACAGCAAGACAAAACGCAGTTAAACGCCTGAGGGGACGCCGGTCCGGCGACGCGCCGGCGTCCCTCACCATTCCGCAAAGACCAGAGGCGCGCATGACGGTCCTCCTCGATCGCATCAAACCGGATTTTCTCCGCAGTCGGAACATCACCACCGGCCCCTTCCGCCAGATGTTCAACTACAGCAGGATCTGGCAATGGGCGATGCTGCTGACCTCGATCGTCACCCTGGTCCCGCTGATCCTCATCACCGCCATCGATTACAACGTCACCCAGCAATCGATCGAGTCGGAAAATCTGCTCCGGACGCTGCGCGTCGGCTCCAATGCCAAGCGCGCCATTTCCTCCTTCCTCAGCGAACGGCTGGCCGCCCTGACCTTCGTGGTCCACGACAGGCCGTACGCGGAGTTGACCGATCCGGTGAAACTGGCCATCCTGCTCGACAACCTGCGCGTAAGCTACGGCGGCTTCGTCGATCTCGGGGTGATCGGCAAAGACGGGGTACAGACCACCTATGTCGGACCGTATTCCCTCCAGGGCAAGGATTACAGCGATCAGGTCTGGTTTTCCGAGGTTCAGGAGAAAGGCTTCCATATCAGCGACGTCTTCCTCGGCTTCCGCAAGGTGCCGCACATGGTGATCGCCGTCAGGCACACCCTCCCCGACGGTTCCAGCTATATACTGCGCACCGCCCTCGACACCGTTCGGTTCAACGAACTGCTGACCACCCTGGAACTGGGCGGTCGCGGCGACGCCTTCCTCGTCAACCACGAGGGGATCGTCCAGACCCCGACCCGTTACCAGAAAGGCATTTTTGAACAGATTCCTTACGCCGTTCCGGAGTATTCGGATAACACCGAGATCAGGGAAGACAAGAACGAGCAGGGGGAACCGGTCATCATCTGTTCGGCGTATATCCCCGATTCTCCGTATATCTTGGTGATTATCAAGCACAAGAACGACATGATGCAGTCCTGGCAACAGACCCGGTTCAAGCTTATAGTGTTTCTTGCAGTCAGCATTACGGTCATCGTTCTCGTCATCTTCGCCTTTTCGACCTATCTGGTCAACAACATGTACCTCGCCGATCAACGCCGCCTGATGGTCCTGCATGAGATGGAATACTCCAACAAACTGGCCTCAATCGGCCGGCTGGCAGCCGGGGTGGCCCACGAGATCAACAACCCGCTGGCGATCATCAACGAAAAAGCGGGGCTGATCAAGGACCTGTTCACCTATACCGACACTTATGCGTCCGATACCAGGATCGTCGGCCTGATCGATTCGGTCCTCTCCTCGGTCGAACGCTGCGGCATCATCACCAAGCGCCTGCTCGGCTTCGCCCGCCACATGGAGGTCTCTCTCGAATCGATCAACATCGGCAAGGTCATCAACGAGGTCCTCGGCTTCCTCAACAAGGAGGCGGAGTACCGCAACATCACGGTCAAGATCGATATTGCCCCGAATATCCCGGAGTTCCAGTGCGACCGCGGCAAACTGCAGCAGATATTCCTCAATATCGTCAACAACGCCTTCTCGGCGATGGATGTCGGCGGCAAGCTCAACATCACCGTGCAGCCTGACTCTCCCGACCATATCGTCGTCAACATCGCCGACAACGGTTGCGGCATGACCGAGGAAGAACTGGGCAAGATCTACGAACCGTTCTACTCCACCAAAACCAAGACAGGCGGCACCGGGCTCGGCCTGTCGATCACCTACGGTCTGGTCCAGGAACTGGGCGGCAAAATCAAAGTTACCAGCACGAAGGGAGAGGGGACGACCTTTTCCATCAAATTGCCCCTCCAACCCCCTAAAAAAGCGGAGAAATAACAATGCGCATCCTACTTGTCGATGACGAAACGGAATTTGTCGCCACCCTGGCCGAGCGCCTGTCCTTCAGGAATATGGAGGTCGACTACGCCACCAAGGCAGCCGAGGCCATCGAACTCGCCGCCCGGAAAACCTATGACCTGGCGGTCCTCGACATGAAGATGCCCGGCATCAGCGGCATCGAGTTGAAAGAGATGCTGAAAAAGCAGTGCCCGGGGATGAAGTACATCTTCCTGACCGGCCACGGCTCGGAGGAGGACTATCGCGCCGGGTCCTCGGAGGCCAGCGGTTACCTGGTGAAACCGATCAATATCGACATCCTGGTGACCAGGATCAAAAAAGCCCTGGAGGCGAAGTAACTCCCATGACCGCACAGTATGACGGCATCGGCGGATCGGGGCTGCAGTTTTTCGGCAAGGTCTCCGCTTCCATCTCCCATGAATTGAAGAACGTCCTGGCGATCATCAACGAAAACGCAGGATTGCTCGAAGATCTGACGTTCGCCGCCCGACGGGGGGCGCCAATCGATCCCGACAAGCTTGACCGGACGGTACAGAATTTTGCCAAACAGATCCATCGAGCCGACGAAATCCTCAAGAACATGAACCGGTTCGCCCACAGTGTCGATCAATTCGAGTGCCGGGTCGATCTCCATGACCTGGTCGTGCTGGTCGCCAACCTGGCAGCGAGAAAGGCGGCAATGGGCAGGATCTTGATTGAAACCAAGACGCCGGCCCAGCCGATCCAGTTCATTGGCAATCCCTTCCTGCTCGAGAATCTCGTCTGGCTCTGCCTCGAACTGGCGATCGCAGCCACCGGTTCCGGCCGGACCCTGACCCTGATCCCGGAGAAGACCGCGACCGGCATCCTGCTGCACATCAGCGGCATCGATGGTCTCGGCGAGCCTTTGCCGGTGCACGATGCCGCCGGATTAGAAGCGGTCCGTGCCGCCCTCGGGGCCGGGATGGCGACCGATCCGGCGGGCAACACATTGACCTTGCGTCTGGGATGAATGGATGGGTGCGGTCGAGCGAGAAACAAGGCAACCACCACTAAGGGGGAACGATATGTCTGAAAAAATTCTGTTGATCGATGATGAAGTTGATTTCCTGTCTGCTATGTCCGAACGGATGAAGGCGAGGCACATGGAGGTGACGACCGCCTCATCGGCCAAGGAAGGGCTCGAGAAGGTGGCCGCCGGCTCCTTCGATGCCGTCATCCTTGACCTGGCGATGCCGGAGATGGACGGCATCGAAACCCTGAAGATCCTGAAAAAAAAGAATCCCGATCTCCAGGTGATCCTGCTGACCGGCCATGCCACGATCAAGCAGGGTATTGAGGCGATGAAACTCGGGGCCCTCGACCTGCTGGAAAAACCGGCCGACATCAACACGCTGACGGAAAAGATCAAGACCGCTCAGGCCAAGAAGATGCTGATCGTCGAGAAAAAGAACGAGGAGACGATCAGAAAGATCATGGCCACCAAGGGCTGGTAGGCCGTTCAACCGGGGTACATCCCTGGAGGCGGCGGACGGGGGCAGGATCGACCGCAAGGTCGGGCGCCGGATTCGACCTGCGGTCAGACAAGGCCGAGGACAGCCCGACCGTCTGCAATAGCATTGTCGCAGCATCCATCGAGGCGTTGTAGGGGCGGGCGGCATAGTTGTTGCTTTCTCCTTTTGCGATCCAAGCCGATGATCCGCACCATCATGCTGCCGGAAAGTACGTCCTGATCGCATCCCGCACCTCAGCCAACCACTCCGCCCGTCTTTCCGCAGTGCTGGTCACCACGACCGAAAACATACGGCGATAATAGCCGGGCACGCCGCAGAAAGCAAATACACAGTTATTCCAAATGGTTTCCAGCGGATCGCCAAAGACCTTCCGTTCGCGTTCCACAGGGGTGTTGGAGGTGTTGAAGACCAGGGCCATCCGAGCCTTCAGTAACCCGCGCGGCACGCCTTCACCGTTATCGCCTTCGTCGAACTGATAGGCGACTCCTGGCCGGACCACCCGGTCGATCCACCCCTTGAGGATCGCCGGGGGCTGGCCCCACCAGTTCGGATGGACTATGACGATACCGTCCGCCTCTGCAATTTCCCGGCAGTGACGTTCGATCTGATCAGGAAGTTGAGCTTCCCGCCGGGTCTCGACAGCGGGCAGCACAGGCGCGAAACCTTCGGCATAGAGATCATGCAAACGCACCTCATGCTCGTTGGCACTGGCGACCGCCGCCACCTCAGCGGCGATGGCGTGGTTGAAACTGGCCGGGTCGGGATGGGCCAGGATTATGGAAATGTTCATGGTCGATTTTGCCTTGGGTCCTCACAGCCTCGTTCGGCTTGAGGCCGGAAATAAGAATTCATTCATGCCAATCCGTTTGTCATCATTCATCATGAACTTCAAATGTTATGGTCCGAGCATATACCATCGGCTCCCTCATTTCGAACCCGGTTCCGGTCATCTGAGTTTTCATTCCTGAGTATCTGCGCGGGGGGTGCAGGGTGACCTGCATTCCTGCCGCGACCGACCGGGAGACTCGAATATCAAAATTTTCTGTTGCCAGGAGCGGGAGGACGTGAAAGCCATTCGCAGAACTTGGAAGAGGCAAGACTGCCGGATTGTTGTCGAACAATCCGGCACGTCTCAGCGATGATCGAGAGGCGCTGCATCCTCAAGGCGGCCACGGGGAGAGAGGAAACTGCGCTTGAGAGGCGGAAGTGCGCTGGTGGAAGATAACCCCGGAGACTTAGAATGCCACTGTCTCCGGGAGGATGCCGATCGATTCGACCTACTCTGACAGCAGGCCCCTGAAATAGGCGATCGTCTTCACCAACCCATCTCTCAACTGGATATCCGGATTCCAGCCCAATTTCTCCCGGGCCAGGGTAATGTCCGGTTTGCGCTGCATCGGATCATCGGCAGGGAGTGGTTTGTAAACCAACTCGGATCTGGAACCGGTCAGCTCGATCACCTGCTCGGCCAGTTGTCTGATCGTGAATTCGACCGGGTTGCCGAGGTTGACCGGACCAAGGAACGCATCGTCGGTGTCCATCAAGCGGACAAAGGCCTCGATGAGGTTGTCGACATAGCAGAAGGAACGGGTCTGCGAGCCTTCGCCATAGATCGTGATCGGTTGGTCCTGCAAGGCCTGAACGATGAAGTTGGAGACCACCCGGCCGTCGTTGGGGTGCATCCGCGGGCCGTAGGTATTGAAGATTCGGCCCACCTTGATCCGTAATTTATGCTGCCGATAATAATCGAAGAACAGGGTTTCGGCGCAGCGTTTGCCCTCGTCGTAACAGGAGCGGGTGCCGGTCGGGTTGACATGGCCCCAGTAGCTCTCCGGCTGCGGGTGGACATTGGGGTCGCCGTAAACCTCGCTGGTCGAGGCCTGGAAGATCTTGGCGCCGACCCGCTTCGCCAGACCAAGCATGTTGATGGCGCCGTGGACGCAGGTCTTGGTGGTCTGCACCGGATCGTGCTGATAGTGGATGGGCGAGGCCGGGCAGGCGAGGTTGTAGATCTCATCGACTTCGACATACAGCGGGAAGGTGATGTCGTGGCGCATCAACTCGAAATGGGGGTTGTCGAGCAGGTCGAGGATGTTGTTCTTGTTGCCGGTGAAGTAATTGTCGACACAGAGAACATCATGCCCATCCTTGAGCAGGCGCTCACAGAGATGGGAGCCGAGAAAGCCGGCGCCGCCGGTTACCAGTATGCGTTTTGCGGTCAGTAATGTCATGTAATTAAAATATTATTTATGCCATTAAGGCTTAGAAACCCGATTGCCGAGCTGGTTGGTGGTATGGTTGCGCGACGCGGTGATGTATCGCCATCGCAAAATGACTGCATCTCCAACCAATTCGACACAGTACCTCGACGGGCTCAGACACGGGGGCTGATCATGTCGAAGGGGAATTCAGGTAGAAGCTGTAGCAGAATTCTCCGGCAAATCAAGCTATTTTATCTAAAATTCGCTTCACCGGAACTTCCCTTCTTTCAACGATCATTTCTGGCATGACCGGTTCAGCGCGCTCATCACCGCCTTGATCGAGGCGACGATGATATCGGTATCAATCCCGACCCCCCAGAAGCGGTTTCCGCCGACGTCCTCGATCTCGATATAGGCCGCCGCCGTGGCGCTCGAGCCGCCATTCATGGCATGCTCATGGTAGCTGCACAGCGTGAAGTCTTCGGTCACCGAGGCCTTCATCGCCGAGCAGAAGGCATCGAGCGGGCCGTTTCCCGATGCCCGGATTATCCGCTCCTGGCCCTCGACCAGCAAGGTGATCTCGACATCGGCGAAGGAAATCTTGTCGGCGGTGCCGAAATGCCTCTTGATGACATTGAACCCCTTCAGTTCAAAAGGACGCACCGCCGAGAGATACACCTGTTCGAAGGTCGAGTAGATCTCCTGCGGCTGCAGTTCCCGTCCTTTGCGTTCGGTGAGATCCTGGATGATCGTGCCGAATTCCGGGTGCATCTCCTTCGGCACTTTGAAGCCGAACTCCTTGTCCATGACATAGGCGACTCCGCCCTTGCCGGACTGGCTGTTGATCCGGATGATCGACTCGTAGGTCCGGCCGACATCGGTGGGATCGATCGTCAGATAGGGAACTTCCCACAGGTCGGATTCAGCCTCTTCGTACATCGTCATACCCTTGTTGATGGCATCCTGGTGCGATCCGGAGAAGGCCGTATAGACCAGCTCGCCGGCATAGGGGTGCCGCGGATGAACCGGCAGATGGGTCACCCGCTCGTAGACCTCCACCAGCTGATTGATGTCGTGAATGTCGAGACCGGGATCGACCCCCTGGGTGAACATGTTGAGGGCCAGGGTGATGATGTCGACGTTGCCGGTCCGTTCACCGTTGCCGAACAGGGTGCCTTCGACACGCTGGCCGCCGGCCAGCAGCCCGAGTTCGGTGGCGGCGACGGCGCAGCCGCGATCGTTGTGGGCATGCAGGCTGAGGATGATCGCATCCCGCCGCGATACGTTGCGGCTGAACCACTCGATCTGGTCGGCATAGACGTTGGGGCTGGCCAGCTCGACCGTCGCCGGCAGATTGATGATCACCGGCGCCTCCGACGTCGGCCGCCAGACATCCATCACCGCCTCGCAGATCTCCAGAGCGAACTCAAGTTCGGTGCCGGTAAAGCTCTCCGGCGAATACTCGTATCGAAAATGGGTCTCCGGATATTTCCCCTCCTCCTCCTTCATCAGTTTCGCCCCCTCGACCGCCAGGGCGATGATCTCCTTGCGGTTCATCCTGAAGACCGTCCGCCGCTGCAGGACCGAAGTGGAATTATACAGATGGACGACGGCCTCCTTCGCCCCTTTGACCGATGCGTAGGTCTTTTCGATCAGGTGCGCCCGTGCCTGGGTCAGCACCTGGATCAGCACCCCCTCCGGTATCAGCCCCTTGTCGATCAGGGTGCGGGTAAAGTCGTATTCAACCTGTGAAGCGGAGGGAAAACCGACCTCGATCTCCTTGAACCCGATATCGACCAGCAGCTTGAACATCTCCAGCTTCTTGGTCAGGCTCATCGGCTGGATGAGGGCCTGGTTGCCGTCGCGCAGGTCCACGCTGCACCAGACCGGGGCCTTGGTGATGGCCTGCGACGGCCAGGTGCGGTCAGGCATGTCGAATCGAGGGAAAGGGCGGTATTTCTTCACTGCTTCCGGTTTCATTGTTTTCTCCTTGAAAAATCCAGTACGTGGAAATAAAAAAGGCCGCGGTTGGATCAACCGCGGCCTTGAAAGTCATCGTGGTGTGGTTTTAGCGAACTACAATCCCTCCGACCCTGCCGCGGCGGCAACGTATAGACCCTTAAGTAGAGCGAGGAGGAGGACAGGCATTTTCTTTCAGTCCCTTGATGGGTTAGAATTCATCATAGCAGTTGCCGCACTTACAATATCTGAAATATACGTGATCCAGTGATGATGTCAAGGATGTTTTCCTCCAGGGAATGGCGCTGTCCGGTTCGAGATACGGCATCCTTGTACTGCGACCATCGTCCACCCATCTCGAGCGATCAACTGTCGAGGCGTTCCGACGCCAAATAAAAATAGACGGGAATCAGGTATTGAAAATTCTCTGCAAACAGACAATATTCGCAAAACCAATCATTTTTGATCCATATTGACATATCATTTTTTCAAATATATATTTTCTGTTTTATATATGATTCACCCGTTCCCCAGGCCCTGCAACTCCGCCTGGCGCTCACATTCATGAAAGAGGAAGAACTGATGGTAAAAATGACCGGTTCACAGGCAATAGTCAAATGCCTCCAGGAAGAAGGCGTCAAGACAATCTTCGGTTACCCGGGCGGGGCGGTCATAGATCTGTTCGATGCCCTGATGGATTCCGATATCACCAACGTCCTTGTCCGTCACGAGCAGGGAGCGGTGCATGCCGCCGACGCCTTCAGCCGGGTAACGGGCGAAGTCGGCGTGGCGCTCCTGACCTCCGGTCCGGGGGCGACCAATGGCGTCACCGGTATCGCCACCGCCTACTGCGATTCCATCCCGCTGGTCATCCTGACGGGGCAGGTCCCTCGCTCGCTCATCGGCAACGACGCCTTTCAGGAAGTCGATATCGTCGGCATCACCCGCCCCTGCACCAAGCACAACTACCTCGTCAGCAACAAGGACGAGCTGGTGCCGATTCTGCGCGAGGCCTTTTATATCGCCCGCACCGGCCGCCCCGGCCCGGTGCTGGTGGATCTGCCGAAGGATCTGATGGCCGGCCAGGTCACCTATCCGGAACAGAAGCCGATCCGCATGCAGAACTACCAACCGACCTATGAGCCGCATATCGGCCAGATCGCCAAGGCCTGCAAACAGATCCTCAAGTCGAGGAAGCCGGTGCTCTATGTCGGCGGCGGGGTCATCCTCTCCGATGCCCACAAGGCCCTCGAGGAACTCGCCATCAACCTCAGTATCCCGGTGACGATGACCCTGATGGGGCTGGGGGCCTTCCCCGGCTCGCATCCGCTGTCGATGGGCATGCTCGGCATGCACGGCAGTTACACCGCCAATATGGCCGTCGCCCAGAGCGATCTGCTGATCGCCGTCGGCGCCCGGTTCGACGACCGGGTGACCGGCAAACTCGAGGAGTTCGCCTGCAACGCCAAGATTATCCACATCGATATCGATCCGACCTCGATCAGCAAGAACGTCAAGGTCGACATCCCGATCGTCGCCGACTGCCAGTACGCCTTGACCGCCATCAACAGCTGGTTCTCCAAGGAGCCCGGCATCAACATGAAGGAAGAGGCCGCCCAGCACGAGGCGTGGCTGGAAACGATCCGGGAGTGGAGCACCAGGTACCCCATGACGTACAAGGAAGAAGGCGAGTTGATCAAGCCGCAGTACGTGGTCGAGATGCTCGACAAACTGACCGGCGGCGATGCCATCATCACCACCGAGGTCGGCCAGAACCAGATGTGGACGGCCCAGTTCTTCAAGTTCAACAAGCCTCGCCATTTCGTCACTTCGGGTGGTCTCGGGACGATGGGTTTCGGGCTGCCGGCCGCCATCGGCGCCCAGATGGCCTTCCCCGACCGACTGGTCATCGATGTCGCCGGTGATGGTTCGATCCAGATGAACATCCAGGAACTGGCCACCGCCAAACAGTACAACTGCCCGATCAAGATCGCCCTCCTCAACAACAGCTATCTCGGGATGGTGCGGCAATGGCAGGAACTGTTCTATGACAAACGCTATGCCTCGACCGTGATGGAGGTGACTCCCGATTTCGTCAAGCTGGCCGAGGCCTATGGCGCCGTCGGCCTGCGCGCCACGAAGAAGAGCGAGGTCGTCCCCGTCATCGAAAAGGCCCTGGCCACCAAAAATCTCGTCATCATGGATTTCGTCATCGCCCGCGAGGAGAATGTCTACCCGATGGTACCGGCAGGCAAGGCCACGACCGAGATGCTGCTCGTCTGATCCGGCGAACTACAGATAACCGGCAGGATTTCCATAACCCGTCACGTATACAGGACAACAATGAAACACACCTTATCCGTTCTTCTTCAAAACAAGCCGGGAGTGCTCTCACGGGTAACCGGTCTGTTCAGCGGCAGGGGATTCAATATCGAAAGCCTTTGCGTCGCCGAAACTCTCGACCCCGGCATCTCCTGCCTGACCCTGGTGACCAGGGGCGACAACGCCATCATCGAACAGATCACCAAACAGCTGCACAAGCTGATCGATGTCCTCAAGGTCACCGACATCAGTGAGAAAGAATACGTCGAGCGGGAGATGGTGCTGATCCGGATCAAGGCCGAGGCCCAGACCCGCGCCGAGGTCCTGCGGGTGATCGATATCTTCCGGGGCAAGGTCGTCGATGTCAGTTCCCGAAGCTATGCCATTGAAGTGACGGGTTCGGCCTCCAAGATCCAGGCGCTCATCGATCTGCTGAAGCCGATCGGCATCAAGGAGATCGTCCGCACCGGGACCATCGCCATGGCCAGGGCCACAAAAAACAAATAATCCATGGGCCGGTTCCTTCGCCTCAATCGACGGAGGAACCGGTTGCAGGAACTCAAATTTCCCTCATCCCGGATTTTCCGCCAGTCTTCGCAAACCGCAAATATTCAGCCATCAATGGCGCTGACGCCGACCGGAGCCCCCACTCTCAGGAGAAACCCGTAATATGCTCGCACCCAAAGTCCCTGTTGCCCAGGAAGGCTATCCGTTTATCGGCTTTTCCGCCTTCCTGACGCTGACCTTTGCCATCCTCGGGCTGACCGGGCTGGCCCTGCTGACTCTGCTCGTCACCGCCTTCATCCTCTATTTCTTCAGGGATCCGGAACGTTTTATCCCGGAGCGGGCCGATGCCCTGATGTCCCCGGCCGACGGCAAGGTCATCCTGGTCGAAGAGGTGATGGACCAGAACTTCACCGCCAGTCAAGCGTTCAAAATCTCGATCTTCATGAACATTTTCAACGTCCATGTCAACAGGGCGCCATGCGATGGCGACGTTGACAGGATCATCCATGTCCCCGGCATGTTCTACTCCGCCGATTCCGCCCGGGGAGCGCTTCGCAATGAGTATTGTGCGACGCTGCTGACCACACCCGCCGGCAGGAAGATCGCCGTTGTCCAGGTCGCTGGTCTCATTGCCAGAAGGATCGTCTGCTGGCTTGAACCCAAAGATCGCGTACGACGTGGCCAACGCATCGGCCTGATCCGTTTCGGCTCGCGGGTCGACCTCTATCTGCCGAAAGAGACCAGCATCCAGGTAGCGGTGGGCCAGAAGGTCATCGCCGGCGAGACAGTCCTTGGCCTGCTTCCCTGATGCCTGGCGGTACATTTTTGCCTTGTATCGCCGTATACTGTGTGGTTCACTGATTTTTCAGTGATCCTGGTTTGTAAACGACAGATGAGACGGCAACAGTGTCGGTATGCCATTTACCGATATAACCCCTGGATTTCCGGTTCTCGCGACCTGGAATACCGGTTTTTTTCCTGTTCAACAGGTGGTTTTTACCTTCGAGGACATAGTGATGAGTGCGATGAAAAAAGAATATGCGGTCGCGGTCGCCGGGGCCACTGGAGCGGTTGGCGGCGCCATGCTGGATGTGCTGGAGAGAAGGAATTTTCCGGTCAAAGAGCTGCGGTTGCTCGCCTCCGAACGCTCCATCGGCAAGAAGCTCACCTTCCGTGGCGAGCAGCTCCCGGTGCAATTGCTGACCAAAGATGCGTTCAAGGGTATCGATATCGCCCTGTTCTCGGCCGGCGGCGACCGTTCGCTGGAATTTGCCCCTGCGGCTGCGGCGGCCGGGGCCATCGTCGTTGACAACTCCAGCGCCTTCCGGATGGACCCCGAGATCCCTCTGGTCGTTCCGGAAGTGAACCCTCATGCCATCGCCCAGTATACCAGGCGGGGGATCATCGCCAATCCGAACTGCTCCACCATCCAGATGCTGGTAGCCCTGAAACCGATCTACGACAAGGTCGGGATCAAGCGGATTGTCGTCTCGACCTATCAGGCGGTTTCCGGCACCGGGACCAAGGCAATTCTCGAGTTGAAGAACCAGATCATGGCCTACGCGGCCGGCAATCCCCTCGAAGTCAAGGTGTATCCGCACCAGATCGCCTTCAACTGCCTGCCCCAGATCGATTCCTTCCTCGACAACGGCTACACCAAGGAAGAAATGAAGATGGTCAACGAGACCCGCAAAATCTTCGAGGATCCGACCATCGGCATTACCGCAACCACGGTCCGTGTGCCTGTTTTTTATGGCCATTCGGAGTCGGTCAATATCGAGACCGGATCGAAGATCTCCGCGGAAGAGGTGAAACAGCTCCTCGCGACCGCCCCCGGCGTCAGAGTGGTCGATGAGCCGATGAAGGGCCTGTACCCCCTGGCAACCGATTGTGCCGGCAATTTTGAGACGCTCGTCGGACGCATCCGCGAAGACGAGTCCATCG
>Ga0209066_10003689_pt1 | contig 17269 bp, 20 predicted proteins | sample All_14_2_FD_187198 | JGI IMG/M metagenome (GOLD analysis project Ga0209066, IMG submission 187198) | Freshwater microbial communities in response to fracking from Pennsylvania, USA - Allegheny Zone_MetaG_DW_15 (SPAdes) (version 2) ... | reverse complement strand
ACATCCGCTGAACCCCGGGCCCCTTGCTCATGCCGAAGCCCCCTCCCGGTCGGCCGTCATCCCCCCCGTCACCCTCAACATGGGGCGAAACCCGGGGTCCGCGGGAAGGGGATGACCTCGCGGATATTGGCCATGCCGGTGACGAACTGCAGCAGCCGTTCGAAGCCGAGACCGAAGCCGGCGTGCGGCACCGTGCCATAACGGCGGAGATCGAGGTACCAACGGTAGTCGTCGAGGTCGATGCCGGCCTCCCGCATCCGCCGCTCCAGGACCTCATAGCGCTCCTCGCGCTGGCTGCCGCCGACGATCTCGCCGATTCCCGGCATCAGGATATCCATCGCCGCCACGGTGCGGCCGTCGTCGCCCACCCGCATGTAAAACGGCTTGATCGCCGCCGGATAATCGGTGACGACCAGCGGTCGGCGGTAGACCTCGTCGGTCAGGTAGCGTTCGTGCTCCGACTGCAGATCGATGCCCCAGCGCACCGGAAAATCGAAGGTCCGGCCGCTGCGTGAGAGTTCGTCGACCGCCTCGGTGTAGGTGATATGGGCGAATTGCTGGTCGGCCACACTCCGCAGCCGCTCGATAAGCCCCTTGGCGATGAACCGGTCGAACAGTTCCATATCTCCGGGGCAGGCGATCAGGATGTCGTTGAGCAGATATTTGAGCAAATCCTCGGCGATCTGCCTGTTGCCGGCGAGATCGCAGAAGGCCATCTCCGGCTCGATCATCCAGAATTCGGCAAGGTGCCGGCTGGTGTTGGAATTCTCGGCCCGAAAGGTCGGGCCGAAGGTGTAGACATCGCCCAGGGCCAGGGCATAGACCTCGGCCTGGAGCTGGCCGCTGACGGTCAGGCCGGCCCGGCGGCCGAAAAACTCCGCGCCCGGCCCGGCGGACGGCTGCATCGTCGAGATCTGGAACATCTCCCCCGCGCCCTCGCAGTCGCTGGTGGTGATGATCGGGGTGTGGACCTGGATGAAGCCCCGCTCCTGGAAAAAGGTGTGGACGGCATAGGCCAGCCGCGACCGCACCCGGGCGACGGCGCCGAGGGCATTGGTCCGCGGCCGGAGATGGGCCATCTCGCGCAAGAATTCGAACGAATGCCGCTTCTTCTGCAGCGGGTAGGTCTCGGGATCGGCCCAGCCGACCACCTGGATCTCGGCGGCAACCAGCTCGACCGCCTGGCCCCGGGCCGGCGAGGCCTGGACGGTGCCCGCGACCTCGACGCTGCAACCGGTGGTCAGCTTCCTGATCTCGGCCTCGTAATTGCCGAGGCCCTTGTCGGCGATGACCTGGAGGTTGGCGAGACAGGAACCGTCGTTGACCTCGATGAAGGAAAAGCCGCCGGTGTCCCTCCTGGTCCGGATCCATCCCCCCACCCGGACCGTTTCGCCAAGCGGCTGCCGCGCCAGCAGCGTCCGTATCTTCGTGTGCATGCTCATATGCTCTCAGGGTTCATGCTGCGGTGAATAGTAGACGACCATTTCCCCCTCTCCGGGCAACCGCCGGTGGTCGATCCCGGTCAGGTCGGCGAGATGGCGGGCGGCGACCCGGCATTTGACCATCAGCAGGAAAAAGATATCGCGGTCGACCTCGGACAGGGTCTCGAAATTGCCCTGCCCCTTCGATATCACCAGGTCAGCCCGGTGAAAATGGTCCAGCAGTTCGTCGGAGCAGTGGGCCAGCGACGTCCCGGGACAGGCGACGCCGTTGCTGATCAGCCGGGCATAGCGGTCGAGGCCGCATTCGAGCGCGTCCTCGAGCGAGGCGTCGTTGATGATCGGCCCGCCCCGGACCGCCACGGTCAGATCAAGCCCCCGTTCCTGCAGGCACTCGAGAACGAGCCGATCATACACGATCTCGCCGCAATTATCCGCAAGGTAGAGCACCCGGCTGCCGTTTTGCAATCGGCCAACCCGATCGAGCAGCAGGTCGAGGTCATCGACCGCCAGCACCGCCGAACGGCAGCGGGCCATTGCCGTCTCGGCGTCAATTGCTGCCGCGGCCCCGTAATCGATGCTGTTGCCGGCAATGGCGAAACGCACCGCCGCCACCAGGGGAAGGGGCGAACGCCGAACCTCCTCTCTGATCAGCGGCAGGAGACGCCGGGCCTCGGCATTGTTCTGCTGCTTGATGTGGCGATAGGGGTCGCGGCAACCGGTAACCGCGGCAATACGGTCGTAGATCCGGATGGCATTGGCGGGAGGGGTCTGCTGCAGGTCAAGGTCGGGGAGCAACCGGTCGATCGCCGCGACCACCGCCTGATGGTCGGCAGCCCGTTCGGAACAGATCTTCGCCACCTGCAGGGCCTGCCGCCGATAACAGGGCAGGCAGTCGGGATGCGTTTTCATAGCAGATACCCCTCACGGACATTGGCCATGGCGGCGAAGATCGAGTTCCGGGCCCCCGGTTCCATCGCATACACCTGCGCCAGCAGTTCCCGCACCCGCTGGCGATGGGTGTTGCCGGCCAGGGGGCAGAGATTTTCCACCGCCTCGATGCCCGTGCGGGCGGCGATCTCCAGCACCTCATCCTTCCCGAGATAGGCCATCGGCCGGATCAACGCCAGGTTGCCGCCGAACAGCACCTGTTTCGGCACCATGGTCGAGATGTTGCCGCTGTAGATCATGTTGAGAAAGAAGGTTTCGACCAGATCGTCCTTGTGATGACCGAAGGCGATCTTCGCCCACCCCTGCTGCCGGGCCAGATCGAAGAGCTGGCTGCGCCGGTTGCGGGCACAGTGATAGCATGTCTTTTGGTCCGGTTGCAGTTTCCACCCCCGAACCACCTGATGATCGATGCCGATGCGTTCGAGCTGACCGCAGATCCTGCCGATCGCCCCATCCGCCTCCGGATGCCGGCGCCAGAACTCGTTTTCGACCACCACAGCCTTCAAGGTGTACCGGATCGGCGCCTTCTGTTGCCAGAATCGGAGCAGCCAGGCAAGGACCAGGCTGTCCACCCCGCCGGAGACGGCGACAAGCACCCGGTCACCGTCGGCCAGCATCGAGTAGTCGTGCATCGCCAGGCCGATCCGGCGATTGAGGCGCGATGTCAGACTGACGTTTATGGTCATCAGGGGAAGAGTCGCTTGGTGTTGGAAAGCAAACGCCCGTCGGCGTCATGCATCAGGCCGCGGGCGTTGTTTCCGTCTCGAACTGGATTCTGGAGGAGTTATCGCTTGAGGAACGGGCATCCGGCAAGTCGTTCCTTGAGTCCCTGGGCGACAAGGCTCTCGACGGTCACCCACTTGAACCCACGGCTCTGGGCCTTGTTGAAGCTCAGGATGTTGCTCAGCAGAGACTCCTGCGTCTCGTCGAAATCGGCCGTCCACAGGACCGCCCTGGTCTTGACGTCGACCAGCCGCATCTGGAACGAGGCCGAGGCCGGGCTCTCGATCGCCAGTTCACTGCCCATCCGCTGCCGGTAGCGATTGACGGTGGTCACCATCACCGCATCGCAGTGGAGGACCCTGCCGAGATGTTCAACGACATCGGCTGAGTTGTCCTTGTTATCTTCATCCATCAGCGATGCGACCTGATCGGCCGACAACACGCGGACATTGCGGTAGTCTTTCAAGATATCGGCCATGGTCAGATCGATGAAGCCGGCCCCCTTGCGCAGGCTGCCGCCGTCGCTCCCCTGGCCGTCAGCGGCACTGCCCCCGGCAGCCTCGGCAGGCAGGATGACGACGGCGTTCAGAGGTCGGATATCTTTTGCCGTATCGGCGGTGGTGCCCACGCTCTTGCCGGAGCAGGAGGTGATCAACGACAGGAGACCGCACAGCATGACGACGGCAAGGATGGTGGATATGTTCTTCACGCAAGACCTCTCTGCAGAGTTTTCGTAGAGTATCCCGGTCGTGCAGTGACCGGAGTCATAGTAATCCCTTGGAAGAAAGGACGCCGCTGACGTGCTCCGACAGGGTGGATGCCTCGTGCATCGTCCTTCCCAATCCCTTGAACACCGCCTCAAGGATGTGATGTCCATTCTCCCCGTGCAGCATGTCGACATGCAGGGTCACCCCGGCATGCTGGCTGAAGGCCCGGAGGAACTCCTTGCCGAGCCCCGTATCGAACGTCCCGATCTTCTGATCGGTCAATGAGACGTTGTACTGCAGGAAAGGTCTGTTGGATATGTCGGCGACGACCCGCACCAGGGTCTCGTCCATCGGCATGTGGCAGCTCCCATAGCGGCTGATGCCGGCCTTGTCGCCAAGGGCCCGGCTGAAGGCCTGTCCGAGGCAGATGCCGACATCCTCGACGGTATGATGATCATCGACTTCGATATCACCCTTGGCCGATATCGCCAGGTCGAAAAAGCCGTGGACGGTAAAGAGGGTGAGCATATGATCGAGGAATGGAACACCGGTATCGATCGCCGCCTTGCCTTCGCCATCGAGGTCGAGAATCAGATGGACATCCGTCTCCCCTGTCTTCCGTTCAATCGTCGATGTTCGTGTGCCCTGCTGGTCCATATTTCGTACCCGTACACTACCCTGTTCGCCGCGGAAACTGGCCCGTCCGGTCGCCGAAATCCCTGCCCGTGCGATTGCCGTTTGATTTCACTCTGTGATCTGGTATACTTCAGCTGGCTATATTACCCCATTGTCTTGAATCCATCTCTATTTTTCACCGTGAGGATCGATAAAAAAGTCATACACTGCACCACTGGCTTTTTTTTTATTGACACCCCACCGGCGATTATGTAAATAGGGGACCTGTTTTGACAAAAACAAAAAGCGGGAATAACTCAGTGGTAGAGTGCAACCTTGCCAAGGTTGAAGTCGCGAGTTCGAATCTCGTTTCCCGCTCCAGGTAAACAAGAAAAGGTTCGACATGGTTCGAGCCTTTTTTTATTAATCGCATGTTGAGGATCACGATGAAAACCTACCTTGCTCCGGTCAACGAGATCGAAAAAAAATGGTACCTGGTCGATGCCGAGAATAAGGTGCTGGGTCGCCTGGCATCGGAAATCGCTGTCCGACTCCGTGGCAAACACAAACCTTCTTTTTCCGATTTTATCGACAACGGTGATTTCGTCATCGTCACGAACGCGGACAAAATCAGGCTGACCGGCAACAAATGGGATGACAAAAAATACTATCGTCATACCGGCTACATGGGAGGACTGAAGGAAGCCAGCGCCAAGGAACTGATGGCCAAGCATCCGACCGACCTGCTCATCCATGCCGTGAAAGGCATGCTCCCGAAGAACAAACTGGGGGCGGCACAGCTGAAAAAACTGAAGGTATATGCCGGATCGTCACATCCCCACGCCGCTCAGCAGCCGGCCGCACTAGATATTTAATCCTGGAGAAGAAAACATGGTTTTAGATCGTTTTTACGCCACCGGCAAGAGAAAGACTGCTGTCGCCAGGGTATGGCTTACCCCCGGGACCGGCAAGGTGATCGTTAATCAGCTTGATGCCGAGACCTACTTCGGCGGGACGTTCAAGACCCCGAAGATCGAGAAACCGTTCAAGGTCACTGACACATCTGAAAAATATGACGTCATGGCCACCCTGAGGGGTGGCGGCAAATCGGCCCAGGTCGAGGCGTTGGCACATGGGATATCCAAGGCCCTGCTCGATGTCGATTCTGAGAACAGGATCCCATTGAAGCGTTCCGGCCTCCTCACCCGCGATCCGAGGGTCAAGGAGCGCAAGAAATACGGGCAGAAAGGGGCTCGGGCCAAATTCCAGTTCTCCAAACGTTAATCGCCTTCAGGAACAGACGTATCCGCCGGTCAACGTACCGGCCGGCATTCGAGTTACACCGCAACCGAGAGAGGGAATAACAGCACATCTGTTATTCCCTCTTGTTGTTTTTGACTGTCGGAGTGTATTTCTCTTCAGACGGAGAATGTGGGCGACCCAAAATACTTTCATGGGTAGCCGCTATCGCCAACAACTCATCTCAGGATCCCGCCATGCTGAATATTGCGATCATCGGTGCTTCAGGTTACACAGGCGTTGAACTCGCCCGTCTGCTCAGCAATCATCCGGAAGTGCGCCTGACACTGGTAACTTCGAGACAGTTCGAAGGTCAGCCGCTGTCCCAGGTGTTCCCCAACCTCCGCACAAAGGTTGATCTTCTCTGCGAAAATCCCGACATCGATCGCCTGTGCGACCGCGCCGACCTGTATTTCACCGCCGTCCCGCACAAAACGGCAATGGACCTTGTACCGCACCTGCGCCAGGCAGGAAAGAAGGTCGTCGATCTCTCCGCCGATTTCCGGCTTAAGGACCAATCCGTCTATGAGGAATGGTACCAGCCACACTCCTCGGCTCAACTTCTCAGTGAGGCGGTGTACGGGCTTCCGGAGCTCTATCGTGATGCCATCGCCGGCAGCAGCCTTGTCGCCAACCCGGGATGCTACCCGACATCGATCATCCTCGGTCTCGCCCCCCTGCTCAAGGCCGGAGTTATCGATTCGGACACGATCATCGCCGACTCCAAATCCGGAACCTCGGGGGCTGGACGCTCGGCCCAGATCGGCAGCCTGTTCTGCGAAGTGACCGACGGTTTCCGGGCCTACAAGGTCGGTGGCGTCCACCGGCATACCCCGGAGATTGAACAGGAGCTGAGCCTGCTAGGCGGCCGCGATATCACGATTTCCTTTACCCCGCACCTCCTGCCTCTCTCCCGGGGCATCCTCAGCACCATTTATGCCCGGCTGCAACCCGGCCAGACCGAGTCTTCGATCCACCAGTTCTATCAGGCCATGTACGCCGATGAGCCCTTCGTCAGGGTGCTTCCCCCCGGCAACCTGCCGGCGACGCAGTACGTGCGGGGATCGAATTTCTGCGACATCGGCTTTACCATCGACCGGAGAACCGGCAGGATCATCGTCCTTTCCGCCATCGACAATATCGTCAAAGGTGCCGCCGGCCAGGCAATCCAGAACATGAACATCATGTGCGGCTTCGACGAGACGAAGGGCCTCGAGGTTGTCCCCCTCTTCCCCTGAGTTTTCATCTGCGATCCCATCCAGCATCTGTGAAAGCCACGCGGAACATCAGACTGCTCATCGCTTTTGACGGCACCGGCTACAGCGGCTGGCAACGACAAAAGCATGGCGTTACGATCCAGGGCGAAATCGAAAGCCGGTTGCTCAGAATGACGGGGGAACCGGTGTCTCTCCATGGCGCCGGCAGAACCGATGCCGGCGTTCACGCCGATGGGATGGTCGCCAATTTTCACACCGGCGGCACAATTCCCTGTTCCGCTTTTTTTCTAGGCCTGAACGCCATGTTGCCACCGGCAATCCGTATTCTCCACGTCGACAAAGTCCGGCCGGAGTTTCATGCACGCTTTGCCGCCACAGGAAAACATTACATCTATCGACTCCACACTGGAGAGGTACTGATGCCGCAACAGCGCCACTTCTGCCTGCATTATCCTGCCACAATCGACTGTCAGGCGGTACAGGCGTGCCTGACCCTGCTGACGGGAACACACGATTTCGCTTCATTTGAAAATACGGGCTCCCGTGACAAGAGTCAGACCGACGGGCGAGGATCGACCCGAACCCTTTTCGCCGCCAACCTGCACCAACCAAACGACGAAGAGTATCTGTTCTCCTTTACCGGAGATGGATTCCTCCGGCAGATGGTTCGCAATCTGGTGGGGACGCTGCTCGAAGTCGGCAGGGGTAGACGGTCGGTGGACAACTTTGAACAGATCCTGCTGGCAAAAGACAGAACCGCAGCCGGCCCTACCGCCCCGGCTCATGGGCTTACGTTGAAGAAAGTTTTTTATTGAGTTGAAACGATAGAGGGGGAGAGCTTATTCCGATTCCTGCTTCTTCTGGGAAGAATGCCGGGCAAGCATTGACTGCAGCTTCCACGGCGAGGACAGACAGACGCTTTCGTCATTGCAGGTCGACATCACGTCACAGAAATTGAGGAATTCAGCGTGGGCGTCGCTGATCTCCTTGTCGAGGCGGGAGATGATCTGCAGTTGACGCTTCATATCGATCCCTTCCACCTGCAGGCTCTTGAGCCAGCCATTCTCCACTTCGCGGCAGATACAGAGGGCCGACAGACAGGCGATACCGGCTCCGGCCTCGACCGCCCGTTTGATTGCTTCGGGGTGCCCCATCTCCATTACCACGCTGATATCCTGGAAGTAATCCTTCATCTTTTCACGGAAAATGGCATCCGTGCCCGAACCTTTTTCGCGCAGAATCCATTTCCGGTCCTTGATGTCCCGCTTGACATTGAAGACATCGTTATGGGCAAGTGGGTCGGTGGCGCCGACCAGAATCACCAGCTCATCCTGGAACCATGGATGGACTCGTAATTCCTTGTTTTTCGACAGGGGTCCCTCAACAAACCCAATATCCATCTTGCCGTCGAGGATCAGCTTTTCGGCATACCCCGTGTTGAAGACCAGGAGGTTGACGTAAACGCGAGGATGGACTCTGCGGAATGCCCCTACGAGATATGGAAGGATATAATTCCCGAGAGTGGTACTGGCGACAATATCGATATGTCCTTCGAGCGTATCGTTGCGCTCGGACATGATGGTCTCGATGTTGCTGACCTGACAGGTGATATCCTTGGCAAGCGGCAAAAGGTAGCGGCCGCGGGCGTTGAGGAGCAGGCTTCGGCCGTGCCGGTCGAAGAGAGAGCCGCCAAGCTGGTTCTCCAATTCGGCCAGGGCCATGCTGACAGCCGACTGGGTAACAAAGAGCTTCTTGCTCGCCTTGGTCACCTGGGCAGTCTCGGCAACCGCGATAAAAATCTCCAGTTGTCTCAGTGTGATAGACATACGATATTCCGCTCTTCAGCTTTTTCGATAATGATCATCCCACGGCCTGCGCTATGCCCCAGCATCATAGCATGTATCCTGCATTTCACAAGTTTTTTTGATATATATCAGGGATGAAAGGACCGGGCGATACCAATCGCATCCCGGGAAACTTTTCCGACTGAACCAACTTTTCTTGCAGCATGAACATAAGAGGTGATATATACTGCCGCAGTTAAACAATTTTTTATATTTTTTATATCATCATTATTGAACATATTTTATCTATCCAAATTCAATTTTGATTGGTATAAGAAAACACCTTTAAGCGAATGGAGTACACATGGAACCTCAGTTCACTGAATTTCTCTATCGCGACAGTGTCATTTGGATCGCGGCCTTTACCCTGGGTGGCTTCGTTTTCGCCCTCGGTCCGATCGCCATCGTTTACCTCTTCATGCCAATCGGCACCAGGAGTATCAGAAACAAAACCCTCCAACCGATCGAATGCGGCATGGACCCCATCGGTGACAGCTGGATCCGCTATGGTGTGGTCTTCTACCTTTATGCCCTGATCTTCCTCGCCTTCGATGTCGATGTCCTGTTCCTCTTTCCCGTGGCCCTTGCATACAATGATCCGATGTTCGTCTACCGAGACTTTGTCGAGATCCTTCTTTTCGTCGCCATTCTGTCATTGGCCGTCATTTATGCCTGGATCAAGGGAGTATTTAAGTGGGAACGGAAAACATACCTGCATCGTTAATTCATTTCGCCTCTGCTGATAAACTCATCAACCTCGGACGAGCCAACTCGCTCTGGCCGCTCACATTCGGTATTGCCTGCTGCGCCATCGAGATGATGGCCACCGGCTGCGCCCGCTTCGACCTGGCCCGCTTCGGCGCCGAAGTCTTCCGTCCCTCACCGCGACAAAGCGACGTGATGATTGTCGCCGGAACCGTCAACAAAAAGATGGCCCCCGGGATCAAGACCCTCTATGACCAGATGCCGGAGCCTAAATGGGTCATCGCCTTGGGTAATTGCGCCATCTCCGGCGGTCCGTTCGTCTATGAGGGACAGTACAATATCATCGAGGGGGCCGACAAGTTCCTGCCGGTTGATGTCTACATCCCCGGCTGTCCTCCTCGCCCCGAGGCCCTGATCGAGGGGATCATCGAACTCGAGTATAAGATCACCGGCTGGCGGAGGTGGCCGAAGGTCGTGGCCGAGTAACAACCGCAAGTATATGTCAAACAGACATCCCTGATCGGAAGGACCAATGATAATCGAGACCGTCAAAGACAAACTGAGAGACCTTTTTCCGGCTGCTGCGGAACCTGCCGTTACTGAACATCAGGCGGAGAAGCCTGAAACGGCAGAGGCGGAGATCGGCGTGTTCGACTGCAGCTACGCAAAACGAGGGTACCATCTCGATGTACGGCTGGCTCCGGATCAACTCTTGAGTGCTGTCGGCATCCTTTTTGATCATGGCTTTTTCATCGAGTCCATCACCGGTGTCGACTGGATCAAAGATGGGCAACTGGAGGCGGTATACGATTTCTGCCGCTACGATTTCGATCTCTGCCGCATCGTCGTCCGTACCCGTACCCCCCGCGCCAATCCGATCCTGCCGACGATCACCGGTATATACAGCGGAGCGAGTTGGCACGAGAGGGAGACCCATGATTTTTTCGGTATCGTCTTTGAGGGACATCCCCACCTTATCCCGCTCCTTCTCCCCGAAGATGCCGACTTTCACCCACTCCTAAAGGATTTCAAAGCATGAGCGAGCCAATTGTCCTGCAACCGGATGAGACCTTCATCCTCAACGTAGGACCGCAGCACCCGGCCACACATGGCGTGCTCCGGGTCAAAATGACCATGGATGGCGAGTTTATCTACAATGCGGAGACCGTCATCGGCTATATCCACCGGATGCATGAGAAGATGGCCGAAAACCGGACTTACGCCCAGTACATGCCCAATCTCAGCCGTCTCGATTATCTCTCCGCCATGGCCTACTGTCATGGGTATGTCCTGGCTGTGGAAAAAGCGGCGTCGATCGAGGTGCCGGAACGGGCCGAGTACATCAGGGCCATTACCGTCGAAATGAACCGGATCTCTTCGCATCTCGTCTGGTTCGGGGCCTTTGTCATGGATCTGGGCGGTTTTTCACCACTGATGTACGCTTTCGACGACCGTGAGCAGATCCTCGACCTGCTCGAGGCAGTCACCGGTTCACGACTGACCTATTGCTATTTCCGTTTCGGCGGCCTCTACAACGACGTCGATGACGATTTCATCGAAGGCACCCGGCGTTTTATCAAACGGATGCGCAAGTCCCTGAAGATGTACCACAAGTTGGTGACCACCAACGTTATCCTGATGAAGCGACTGATAGGTATCGGTCCGGTTTCTGTTGACCTGTGCCAGCGTTACGGCGCTACCGGACCAGTCGCGCGCGGTTCGGGAATCAATTACGACGTCCGCCGCAATGAGCCGTATTCCGTCTACCCTGAATTCGATTTTGATATTCCGGTCTACAACGAAGGCGATTCCTTCGCCCGTTACAAGGTCCGGATGGAGGAGATGGAACAGTCGCTCCGCATCATTGAGCAAGGTCTCGATAAACTGCCGGACGGGCCTGTCAATCCGGAAAAGAAACCCAAGACCATCAAACTACCGGCGGGCGATTATTACACAGCTGTCGAGGCCGGGCGGGGCAGTTTCGGCATCCGCATCGTCAGCGATGGCGACAAGAGCCCGTATCGCCTCAAGTTACGATCACCGACCTACTCCAACATGCATCTTTTCGACGAGGCATGCCGGGGCATGCTGATCGCCGACGCCCTCGCCTTCATGGGCAGTCTCGATCTGGTCATCCCGGAGATGGACAGATAAGGGGAACTCTATGTCACTCACATTACTCAACGTCCTTGCCGCCGTCATCATCGCCATCGCCTTTGTCGCCGCCAACGCCGCCTATCTGGTCTGGGCCGAGCGCAAGGGAGCGGGCTTCATTCAGCGACGGCCCGGTCCAACCGAAAATGGTCCGTGGGGCCTGTTGCAGCCACCGGTCGACGGCATCAAGCTGATGACCAAGCAGCTCCTCATACCCGGAGGGGTCGACAAAATCATCTTCGTCATCGCTCCGGTCCTGGCCATGTTCCCAAGCATCGTCAGCTTTGTCACGATTCCGTTCAGCGACACCATTGTCGCCCATAACATCAATATCGGTCTGCTGATGATCTTCGTCTTCGGCTCGATGAGCGCGATGGCACTCTTGATGGGCGGCTGGAGTTCGCGCAACAAGTATTCAATGATCTCTTCGGTTCGAGCCGTCTCGCAGGCCGTGGCTTACGAGATCCCGATGCTGATCACGGCCATCACGGTCGTCATGATCGCCGGCTCGCTCGATCTGATGGAAATCGTCCACAAGCAGAGCGGCGGATTCTGGCACTGGAACATCTGGCCCTTCCAGAAGGGGCTGTTCAACATCCTCATGCCCGCCTCCTTTCTGATCTTCTTTATCTGCTCACTGGCCGAGACCAATCGCGCCCCCTTCGATCTCGGCGAGGCTGAAAGCGAACTGGTAGCCGGCTACCACACCGAGTATTCAAGCATGGGCTTTGGCCTGTTTTTCATGGGTGAATACGCCAACATCGTCATCGGCGCCTGCCTTACCACCATCCTCTTTCTCGGCGGATGGGACTGCCCCTTCGGCCTTCTTCCCGGGGTTTGGTGGTTTATCGTGAAGATATATATCCTTATCTTCACTTTTATCTGGATTCGCTGGACCTTTCCCCGGACGACGATCTACAGCCTGCTCAACCTGTCCTGGAAGGTTCTGATCCCGATTTCCCTCTTCAACCTGCTGCTGACCGCAGGTCTACTGAAGGTATTCTAGCCATGTTCAGATATTTCAATGATATCTTCTCCGGACTCTGGAGCCTGTTTGTCGGTATGGGCATCACCTTTCAGGAATTCTTCAAACCGAAAATCACTGTTCACTATCCCCACGAGAGCATCAAGATGACGGCCCGGTACCGCGGCCATATCGAATTGATCCCAGGTGAGGACGGTCAGCCACTCTGTGTCGTCTGCGGCATGTGCGAGAAGGCCTGCCCTTCCAATTGCATCTCCATCGGCGGCGAAAAACCCGAGGGCAGCAAGAAGAAGGTGCTCACTTCCTATAGACTTGACTTCACCACCTGTTCACTCTGCGGTTCCTGCGTCGATTCGTGCAATTTCGGGGCGGTACGGTTTTCCAGGGAGTACAACCTGGCCAGCACCAGAAAAGAGGATTATCACTACGATCTCCTCAAGCGACTGGAGGAAAGCAAACAATGATGAAGACCCTGTTCAGTCCAGACGGGCTTGTCGGCCTGCTCTTTCTCTTCAATCTCATCGTCACCTTGGTCGGCGGCATCGTCGCCTGCACCGCCGAACGGCTTGTCCGGGCCGTAATCGGCCTTGTGATCTGCTTCGTGGGAGTAGCGGGAATATATTATTTCCTCAACTCACCCTTTATTGCCATGATGCACATTCTCATCTACATCGGCGCCGTGGCCGTCGCCATCTCCTTTGCCATCATGCTGGCTGCCCCGGAAGAAAAAATGAGGCTCGGCCCAACCAACCCCATCTCCGGTCCCATCGGCCTGATAACTGTTCTGTTGCTGATCTCCGGTCTCGTGTCTCTCGCCCTCAAAACCGAATGGACAAGCGTGAAAAAGATCAATGACGGTTCCGTCAGAACCATCGGGATCCAACTGCTGACCAATCATTCGATGGTATTCGAACTTATTTCCATCGTATTGCTCCTTGCAATCCTTGGAGCCCTCGTCATCGCCCGAGGCGGGAGGGAGGATTAATGCCGCTGCTGACATTGTACGATCAATTGACCACCTATCTTGTCATTGCCGCACTGTTATTCGGTATGGGCGTCTATGGCCTTATTACCCGTCAAACACTGATCGGCATGCTTATCGCCGCCGAGTTGCTTCTGGCCGGCGCCTCGATCAACTTCATGGCCTTTAACCGGTTTACCGCCCCGGATCCGGCGCTAGGGCAGATATTCACCCTGTTCATCATGGCTATCGCCGCGGCCGAGGCCGCCATCGGCCTCAGTATCGTCATCGCCTTCTACCGTCATCTCAAATCGATTGAGACTGCAGATGCCGCACACCTCAAAGGCTAGATAAGGAACTACGTATATGGACATGCATACAGTCGTCAGTTCCCCATTACTACTTGTCGCCCTGCTCATTCCACTGGCCGGTGCGCTTGCGGTGCTGTTCAGAGGGAGTGATGAAAACGTCAGGGAGGGGATTTCGTCGGTAGCCTCCATCCTGCTGCTCGGCGTCGTCTGCTCACTGATTCCTTCGGTCCTGAAGGGCAAAGTCCTTGTCCTGCACCTGTTCACCATCCTGCCGGGATTGACCATCACCCTCCGGGCCGATGCGATGTCGATGATCTTCGCCCTCGTCGCCTCATCGCTGTGGACGATCGCTGTCTACTATTCGATGGGGTATATGCGGGGGCTCAAGGAACACGCCCAGACCCGCTTCAACGCCTGTTTTGCCCTTGCGATCTTCGGCGCTATCGGGGTGGCATTTTCCGACAATCTGCTGACGATGTACCTTTTCTACGAAATCGTTTCGATCTGCACCTACCCGCTTGTCGCCCATCATCAGGACGATGAGGGGTACAAAGGAGCACGCAAATACATCGTCTACCTGACGGCGACCGCCAAGTTTTTCCTGCTACCGGCGATGATCCTGATCTATGTCCTGACCGGCACCCTCGACTTCGCCGCCAACATCTCGACCGGGATCTTTCCCGACGGCGTCAACAAGGTGCTGGTGACGATGCTCTATGTCTTCTGTCTCTTCGGTTTTGCCAAGAACGGCATTATGCCCTTCCACCACTGGCTGCCGGGAGCGATGGTCGCCCCGACCCCGGTCTCGGCACTGCTCCATGCGGTGGCCGTCGTCAAGGTCGGCGTCTTCTGCACCACCCGGGTCATGCTGTATATCTTCGGCGTCGATACCATGGACGCCCTCAACCTCGGCATCCCCACCGCCTATTTTGTCGGCTTTACCGTTATCATGGCGTCAATTATCGCCCTCTCCAAGGATAACCTCAAGGCCCGTCTGGCTTATTCCACAGTCAGCCAACTCTCCTACATCATCATGGGTGTCGCCCTGCTGACTCCGTCCGGGATCGAAGGCGGGCTGATCCATATCGTCAACCATGCCTTCTCCAAAATCACCCTGTTCTTCTGTGCCGGTGCCATCTACGTCGCCACCCACAAGAAAAATATCTCCGAGATGGAAGGTCTTGGCAAAACCATGCCGTTTACCTTCGGGGCCTTTGCCGTCGCCTCGCTATCGATGATCGGCGCCCCGCCGGTGGGAGGTTTCATCACCAAGTGGAATCTCCTCGTAGGTTCGATGGAGGCCCATCAGATCGGTATACTCCTGATCCTGATCGCCAGCACCATGCTCAACGCCGCGTACTTTGCCCCGGTGACCTTCAAGGCCTTTTTCAACAAGCCCCCCGCAGGTGAAGGCTATATCGGCATCCGCGAGGCGCCGTTGTCCATGCTCATACCGATACTGATCGCCTGCTTCATTTCGGTCCTCCTCGGTATTTTTCCCCAATTCATGATGAACTTTGTCAAGGCGGTGACAGGATGATAGTCAGTTTCATCGATTGGCTCAAACAGTGGCCCAGAACCGTGCGGGTACTCTCGTTGCTCGCCGCCGCGGCCATCGTCGTCTGGAGCCTGGCAGCAGTCGATACCCACCATGCCCATACCTGGGTGGAGCAGCATATCCCCGGTTTCTGGGCCATTTTCGGGTTTCTTGCCGCTTCCGTTTTGATCTTTATCGCCGGTTGGCTCGGTAATTGCGGCATCCAGACCAGGGAGGATTACTATGACCGGTAGCTTCATCCATCCGGCATTGATCATGATTGCCGGAGCCCTCCTCCTCCCCTTCATCCGCGGTCCGTTCCGTAAACCGTATCTGTGCCTCGTCCCCATCCTGGCCTTTTGCGACGTCCTCTACCTCAACCAGTTCCCCGGGACGTACGGTGTCATCACCTTCATGGATCGATGGACGCTGATCTTCGGCAGGATCGACAACCTGTCGACCATCTTTGCCTTCATCATGGCCCTGATGGCCATTATCGGCACGATCTACGGCCTGCATGTCGAAGATGAGTGGCAGCATATCGCCGCCTGGTTCTATGTCGCCGGTTCCCTGGGAGTAATATACAGCGGCGACTATCTGGTGCTCTTCCTTTTCTGGGAGATGATGGCCTTCGCTTCGACTTTTTTAATCTGGTTCAACACCGACAAGGACGCTCTGGCCGCCGGCTACCGCTACCTCCTGGTCCACACCTTCGGCGGGGTCATGCTGCTCTTCGGCTTTGTCCTTCGCTACCAGGCGACCGGGGACCTCAGTTTCAGTCTGCTCGATGAGCACAACACCCAGTTGTACACCTGGTTGATCATGATCGGCCTGATGCTCAACGCCGCCGTACCGCCGCTGCATTCATGGCTGCCCGATGCCTACAGCAAGGCCTCCATCACCGGGGCGGTCTTCATGTGCGCCTTCACCACGAAGACCGCCATCTACACCTTGGCCCGCGCCTTCGCCGGCTTCGATATTCTCATTGTCCTCGGCGTGGTGATGGCTATTTACGGTATCATCTACGCCATCCTCGAAAACGACATTCGCCGGCTGCTTGGTTGGGAAATCGTCAGCCAGGTAGGCTATATGGTCGCCGGCGTCGGCATCGGCACCGCTCTGGCGATTAACGGCACCTGCGCCCATGCCTTTGCTCACATCCTGTACAAAGGACTTCTGTTCATGGGTGCCGGGGCGATCATCCACTGCACCGGCCAATCCAAGCTGACTGAACTGGGAGGCCTCTACCGTAAAATGCCTCTAACCCTGCTGTTCATGGTGGTGGGAGGAATCTCGGTATCAGCGTTTCCATTCTTCTCCGGTTTTGTCAGCAAATCGATGATTATCACCGCCAGTTTCGAATCCCACCTGTACTGGGCGGCCTTTCTTCTAACCGCCGTCTCAGCCGGGACCTTTCTCGTCGCCGGACTGCGGCTGCCTTATCTGATCTTTTTCGGGGTATCCCGCTGTACCCCTGTAACCTGGGAAAAGGCCTCCGACCCTGTATGGAATATGCGATTAGCCATGTGGATCGCTGCATTTTTCTGTCTGCTGATCGGTTCTTTTACCCCTTTTCTCTACTCGATGCTGCCGCATGCGGACGTGGCCTTTCACCCATACACGATACCCCATATGGCGGAAACCCTACAAATTCTCGCCTTTACCGCAATGGCATTTTATTTCCTCAAAGGCCGGCTCGCCGCCAGGGCGGCTATCAGTCTCGATCTTGACTGGTTCTATCGCATGGCCGGTCGAGGTTTTCTCTGGTTGGCGGAGAAACCGCTGCAATGGCTCGACACTGCCTGGGGTGCCGCGTATAGG
>Ga0209066_10003688_pt1 | contig 17269 bp, 18 predicted proteins | sample All_14_2_FD_187198 | JGI IMG/M metagenome (GOLD analysis project Ga0209066, IMG submission 187198) | Freshwater microbial communities in response to fracking from Pennsylvania, USA - Allegheny Zone_MetaG_DW_15 (SPAdes) (version 2) ... | reverse complement strand
TAGAGGCGCGGATCGAAGCGCCCAGCCCGAACGTGAGCGACGATATCGTCGTCGATGTCATAGGCTTGTTCGGTATAGTGCTCGATCCATTCCCGGCTCATTGTCGACATCGCCGGATCGCCCCGCGCTTCCATACGGCCATAGGTGGCGAAATCCAGGAAGGCATAGTTGATCTGGTCCAGCCCCAGACCGGCCAGGCCCTGCGTGAAGGCGAGCCACTTCGCGTTTGGCGTCGCGGCTGTAGCGACTGAATGGAAGATCGCCGCCGTATCCATGATTGCAAGCCCCCGCTTGTGACCCGGTTGTGCAACCTTGGCCTGTTTACCAGGCTTCTTCAAGGAAGCAGATAACGCCGTTCTGCGGGCCTCGTTCGGTGCCTCCGCACGCGGCCGAAGGTCCGAAATGTGGAGCCGTACAAATGTCGGCGAATGGCACAATGCGGCAACAGTGATTGCGAACCTTTCTTTGTCTTTCCTGCAGGTTCCGCTTGCGATTTCCCTGTTGAGATCGGCCCAAATGCGGTCTTCTTAGTCATCCTCGTGAACCACGGGGACCGACATGGACCAGCCCGAGACCACCTTTGAACTGACCCGTAGCCAGCGAATGCTTCGCTCGGCGCTTGGGCCGCTGCTGTTGGCCCGCCTCGACGATCCGGGCGTCGCCGAGCTGATGGTCAATCCCGACGGCCGGGTCTGGCTTGACCGGTTTGACGCTGGCCTTGTCGATGCTGAACTGTCGATCGCGTCGGCCGACGCCGAGCGGATCCTGCGGCTCGTCGCCCACCATGTCGACGTCGAAGTCCATGCCGGCCGACCGCGCCTGTCGGCCGAATTGCCCGGGACCGGTGAGCGGTTCGAGGGGCTGATGCCGCCCCTGGTGGCCGCGCCGGCCTTCTCGATCCGCAAGCCCGCGCGCCAGATCTTCTCGCTCGACGACTATGTCCGTGCGGATGTGATGACCGCCGATCAGGCGGGCGCGCTGGCCGCCGCCGTGCGTGATCGCCGCAACATCCTCGTGGCCGGACCGACCTCAAGCGGCAAGACCACCCTGGTCAATGCGCTGCTGGCCAAGGTCGCTGAGAGCGGCGATCGCGTGATCCTGTGCGAGGACTTGCGCGAGCTGCAGTGCGCCGCGCCCAACCTTGTGGCCATGCGCACCATTGACGGCGTCGTCACCCTGACCGATCTGGTCCGCTCGACCCTGCGTCTGCGACCCGACCGGATCATCATCGGTGAGGTGAGAGGCGGGGAAGCCCTCGACTTGATCAAGGCCTGGGGCACGGGCCACCCCGGCGGCATCGGAACCCTGCACGCCGGCACGGCGATGGGCGCGCTGCTGCGCCTGGAGCAGCTGATCCAGGAAGCGGTGGTCACGGTGTCGCGCGGCCTCATCGCCGAAACCATAGATGTGATCGCCGTCCTGTCCGGCCGAGGCCGACAGAGACGCCTGATCGACCTTGCCCGCCTGGAGGGCCAGGCGCCCGACGGCGCCTACCAGCTCAGCCCCGCCTGAGACCTTAGTCCCCCAAACCCCTGACGTCTAAGGAGAATAGCCTCGTGTCCACGAGCCTTGCCCTGCCGCGCGCCCCCATGCCTGCTCATCGTGCGTCGCGGCGACCGCTACCGCGTGTCCGCAACTGGGTCTTCGCCGGGGTCGTCGCCGCCACGACCGTGATTTCCGCCCAGGCCTTCGCCGCCGGCTCGTCCATGCCGTGGGAAGCGCCGCTGCAGAAGATCCTGGAGTCGATCGAAGGCCCCGTCGCCAAGATCATCGCAGTCATCATCATCATCATGACCGGCCTGGCCCTGGCCTTCGGCGACAGCACCGGCGGCACCCGGCGCCTGATCCAGATCGTCTTTGGCCTGTCGATTGCCTTCGCGGCCTCGAGCTTCTTCCTGTCGTTCTTCAGCTTCGGCGGCGGAGCCGTCATCTGATGGCCGGCGATCGCGCGTGGAATTTCGCCGCGCCCGTCCATCGGGCGCTCACTGAACCGGTGCTGCTGGCCGGCGCGCCGCGTGCGATCGCCCTGGTCAATGGCACCTTGGCCGCGGCCCTTGGAGTCGGGCTGCGGCTCTGGCTCGTGGGCCTGGCCCTGTGGGCGATCGGCCATGGCCTAGCCGTCTGGGCCGCACGCCATGACCCGCTGATTTTCGAGGTCGGTCGGCGGCACGTCCGCCTCCCGGCCCGGCTGGAGGTCTGAGCATGCTCGACCTTCGCGAATATGCGCGTCGGCCCTCAAGCCTGGCCGACTATCTGCCCTGGGCCGCGCTCGTCGCGCCCGGCGTGGTGCTCAACAAGGACGGCGCGTTCCAGCGGACCGCCGCCTTCCGCGGGGCCGATCTGGACTCCGTTTCGGACGGCGAGGTCGCGGCCGTGGCCGCCAGGGTCAACAACGTCTTGCGCCGGCTCGGCTCGGGATGGGCGATGTTCGTCGAGGCGCGCCGCGATCCGGCCTTGGCCTATCCCGACAGCGACTTCCCCGATCCCGTCTCAGCCCTCGTGGATCATGAGCGGCGCGCCGCCTTTCTGGAGGAGGGCGCGCATTTCGAAAGCCGTTACTACCTGACGCTTCTCTATCTGCCGCCGCCCGAACAGGCCGGCGCGCTCGGCGGTCTGTTCATTGAAGGGCGGGCCGAAGGCGGCCTGGATTGGCGGGCCGAGCTGGCGGGCTTTGTCGAGCGCACCGGCCGGGTGCTGGCGCTCATTGAGGGCCTGATGCCTCAGGCGCAGTGGCTGGACGACGCGGCCACCCTGACCTTCCTGCACGGCGCGATTTCGACACGTCGTCAGGCTGTCGGCGTTCCCGAAACCCCGATGTATCTCGACGCCTTGCTGGCGACGCAGGCGCTCGACGGTGGTCTGGAGCCGCGTCTAGGCGAGGCGCATCTGCGCGTTCTGACCATCGTCGGCTTTCCAGCCTCGACGGTTCCAGGGCTGCTCGACGATCTCAATCGTCTGGCCTTTCCCTATCGCTGGACCAGCCGCGCCATCTTCCTGGACAAGGTCCAGGCCCAAGGCCTGCTGACCAAGATCCGCCGACAGTGGTTCGCCAAGCGAAAGTCGATCGCCGCCCTGTTGCAGGAGGCGCTCACCCAGCAGCCGGCGGCGCTGGTCGACAATGACGCGTCCAACAAGGCCGCCGACGCCGACCTGGCCCTTCAGGACGTGGGCGAAGACGCTGTCGCCTATGCCTATGTCACGGCCAATGTCGTGGTCTGGGACGACGATCCGGTCCGCGCGGAGGCCAAGCTCGCCCTGGCCGAAAAGATCATCACCGGTCGCGACTTCACGGTGATCCGCGAGCGTGTCGGCGCCGTCGAGGCCTGGCTGGGGACTGTGCCGGGCCACGCCTACGCCAATGTTCGCCAGCCGCCGCTCTCGACCCTCAACCTGGCCCACATGGCGCCGCTGTCGGCGGTGTGGGCCGGTCCTGAGCGCAACGCGCACCTGGGCGGTCCGCCCCTGCTCATGGCCAGGACCGAGGGCTCGACGCCGTTTCGGCTGTCGCTGCATATCGGCGACGTCGGCCACACGCTGATCGTCGGGCCGACCGGGGCGGGCAAGTCCACGCTGCTGGCGATGATGGCGCTGCAGTTTCGGCGCTATCGCGGCGCGCGGATCTTCGCCTTCGACTTTGGCGCTTCGATCCGAGCCGCGGCCCTGGGTATGGGCGGTGATTTCCACGACCTGGGCGGGGTGCTGCGCGACGCCGATCGACCGGCCGTCGACCTTCAGCCCTTGGCCCGCATCGATGACGACGCCGAGCGGATCTGGGCGGCGGGCTGGATCGCCGCGATCCTCGGACGAGAAGGCGTGACGGTCACGCCGGCCGTGCGCGAACACATCTGGTCGGCCCTGGCCAGCCTCGCCAGCGCCCCGGCGCAAGAGCGGACGTTGACGGGTCTGTCGGCCTTGCTGGCCAGCCTCGATCTGAAGCGGGCGTTAGCGCCATACTGCCTGGGCGGCTCCTGGGGCCGGCTACTCGACGCCGATTGCGAGACCCTCGGCGATCACGCGGTCGAGGCTTTCGAAACCGAAGGCCTGCTGGGTACGCCCGCCGCGCCCGCCGTCCTGGCCTACCTCTTCCACCGGATCGAGCGGCGTCTCGACGGCGCCCCCACCTTGATCCTGATCGACGAGGGCTGGCTGGCGCTCGACGACCCGGACTTCGGCGCTCAGCTGCAGACCTGGCTGGGCACGGTGCGCAAGAAGAACGGCTCGGTGGTCCTGACGACCCTGTCGCTGGTCCAGATTGAACAAAGCCAGGTCGCCCCCGCGATCATCGAGCTCTGTCTGACGCGGATCTTCCTGCCCAACCCGTGGGCGCTGGATCCGGTGGGCTCGGCCGCCTACCGGCGCTTCGGGTTCAACGACCGTCAAATCGCGCTGATCGCCCGGGCCACGCCCAAGCGCGACTACTACGTCCAGTCGCGCGCCGGCGAGCGCTTGTTCGAGCTGGGCCTTGGCCCGGTGGGCATGGCCTTCGCGGGCAGCGCGTCAAAGGGCGACCAGGTCGCCATGGCGATGATCCTGGCGACGGCGCCGCGCGAGGCGTTCGCGGCCGAATGGCTCCGCGCTCGGGGTCTGTCTTGGGCCGCCGACCTTCTTCCCAACCTCACCTCTCCGGAGATGGATCCATGATCGCTCGCCGACGTCGTGTCGTGCTCGTCCTGGCGCTCGCCCTGGCCGTTCCGCCCGGGCCGGTCCTGGCGCAGTTTACGGTCTACGACCCTGCCAACTACATCCAGAATGTCGCGCAGGCCGCTCACGCCTTGCAGCAGATCAACAATCAGATCAGCGCGCTACAGAACCAAGCTCAGATGCTGATCGGCCAGGCCAAGAACCTGGCCAGCCTGCCGTACTCGTCCCTGGCCAGTCTCCAGGCCCAGGTGGCGCGCACCAAGGCGCTGCTCGGTCAGGCCCAGCGGCTGGCCTACGACGTCTCAGCGATCCAGCAGGCGTTCACGCAGAACTATGGCGCGGCCAGCCTGTCGGCTACCAACGCCGACCTCGTGGCGCGGGCCGATGCGCGTTGGGCCACCTCGGTGGCCGGCTTTGAGGACGCGCTGAAGGTCCAGGCCAGCGTGATCGGCGGCATGGACGCCAATGCCGGCGAGATGGGCGCCCTGGTGGGCGCAAGCCAGGGCGCCAGCGGCGCCTTGCAGGCGGCCCAGGCCGGCAATCAGCTGCTCGCGTTGCAGGCCCAGCAATTGTCCCAGCTGACCGCACTGGTCGCCGCCCAGGGGCGGGCCGATGCGCTTGAAGCCGCTGATCGCGTCGCCGCGCGGGCCGACGCCAAGGCGAGGTTCTCCAAGTTCATGGGGCGAAACCCATGAGACGGGCGGTCGTCTGGAGCCTGGCCGCCTGGATGGTCCTGGCCGCCGGCTTCCTCGCGGTCCGCGCCGCCAAGACCGCGCCGCAGAAGCCTGCCGCGCCCGTGGTCGCCCGCATGGATCCCGAGCTGGCCAAGTGTCGCGCCGCCGGGGAGGCGGCGGCCCGTGATCCAGCTTGCCTGGAAACCTGGCGCGCGGCGCGCGCCCGCTTCTTCGGGAGGCCCGCGTCATGAACGACACCGGCGTCATCGACACCTTCTTCGCCACCTTCAATCGCTACATCGACAGCGGCTTTGGCCTGCTCGGCGGCGACGTCGGCGCGCTGGCCAATATCCTGGTCGCCATCGACATGACCCTGGCGGCCCTGATGTGGAGTCTGGCGGCCGGCGAGGACGTGCTGGCCCGCCTGATCCGCAAGGTCCTCTATGTCGGCTTTTTCGTCTTCCTGATCGGCAACTTCCATACGCTGTCGATCATCGTCCTGGAGAGCTTCACCGGCCTTGGCTTGAAGGCCGCCGGTTCTGGGCTCTCGGCCGAAGACATGCTGCGGCCGGGCAGGCTGGCCGCGCTCGGCATCGCCGCCGGCAAGCCGCTGCTGGAAGCGGCGGCCGAGCTGGCGGGCTGGCCCGGCGTGTTCGAAAACCTCGTCCAGATCCTCGTCCTGTTGGTCGCCTTTCTGCTGGTGATCGTCGCCTTCTTCGTGATGGCGGTCCAAGTGTTCGTCGTCCTGATCGAGTTCAAGATCTCGACCCTGATCGGCTTTGCGCTCGTGCCCTTTGGTCTTTTCGGCCGTACCGCCTTCATGGCCGAGCGGGTGCTGGGCGCGGTGATCGCCACCGGCGTCAAGGTCATGGCCCTGGCGGTTGTCGTGGGCATTGGCTCCACGCTGTTCGATCAGTTTGTCCAGACCTGGCAAGGCGGTCAGCCGACCTTGGAGCAGGTGCTCGCCTTGGTCCTGGCCAGCCTCGTTCTGCTGGGCCTGTCGATCTTCTGCCCCAGCATCGCCTCGGGCCTGATGTCGGGCGCGCCGCAACTGGGTCTGGGCGCGGCGGTTGGCACGGGTCTTACAGTCGGCGGTCTCGCCGTCGCCGGAGCGGCGGTCACGCAGATGGCGTTGGGCGCTGGCGCGGGCTTGGCGGCGAAGGCCGCCCTGGCTGGTGGCGGCCGCCCGCCGCCTGGCGGCAATGGTGGCGGCGCCGCACCGCCGTCGCCGGCTAGTGATCCCGTGCCGCCCTGGCGTCCGCCTTCCGCGCCGGCCGCTACGCCTTCGCCTGCCAGCGACGAGACCGCGCTTGGACCAAAGACGGCCAAGCGCGCACCCCCCGGCGCGAGTGGCGTTGCCGCTACAGCGCCGAGCGGGGAGGCGGGGTCGTCGGCGAATGGCGCTGCCGAGGCCGATGCTCCGGCCAACGCGCCACCGCGCTGGGCGCGTGAGCTGAAACACCACCAGCAACTGGCCCATGGCGCGAGCCTGACGGCGCGGGCCCTGGCCAGCGGCGACGACCATAGCGCCGGCGCATCCCCTTCACTTTCGGAGTAAAGCCATGAACCCGTTCAAGGGCGCGCCGCGATACGGCGTGACGCCCGCTCCTGAAACCCCCTACCAACGCGCCGGCCAGGCGTGGGACGAGCGAGACGGCGCCGTGCGCGTCCAGGCGGCCAACTGGCGTCTGATGGCCTTGGGCCTTCTCATGCTGAGCGGCGGCTTGGGCGGGGCCTTGGCCTGGCTCTCCGCCCAAGGAACCGTGACGCCCTGGGTCGTCCAGGTCGATCGCTTGGGGCAGGTCCAGGCGGTCGGACCCGCCGACAAGGGCTACGCGCCCACCGACGCCCAGGTGCGCGCGGCGCTCGGCCGCTTCGTCGAGGACGTTCGCTCGATCTCGAGCGACCCCGTGGTCGTCGGCAAGGCCTGGGACCGCGCTTATGCCTATGCTGAAGGCGACGCCGCCCGCTACATCACCGGCCATGCCAACGCCATTCAGCTGACGAGCCAGATCGGCAAGCTGCAGGTCGCGGTCGAGGTCACCAGCGTGCTGCGCGCGTCGCCCACGAGCTTCCGGACGACCTGGATCGAGCGACGCTATGCCAACGGCCAGCTGCAGGCCACCGAACACTGGGCGGCGATCCTGACGGTCGACCTGCGCAAACCGAGGACCGACAAGGAGGTCTTGGCCAACGGCCTGGGCGTGCGGATCACCGCCATCAACTGGTCGCGGGAGTTCGGCGCATGAAGTCGCTGGCTTGCACACTCCTGGCGGCAATGGTCGTGGGGCCAGGCGCCCAGGCCGCGGTGAACCGATCGCCGCAGGCGACCGCCCCCGTCGAGTTTCTGTTCGACGAGCGCGGTGTCTATCCGCTGGTCGCTGCGCCCGGACGGCTCACCGACATTTTGCTGGAGCCGGGCGAGACCCTGGTCGACGCCAATCCGATCGCGGCCGGCGACACCGCGCGCTGGATCTTCGGCGACACGGTCAGCGGGGCAGGAGAGACCCGGCGCGTCCATATTCTCGTCAAGCCAACGGCGGGGGATCTGGCGACTAACCTGGTCATCTACACCACACGACGAACCTACTTCCTGGAGCTTCGGGCCTCCAACCGGGCCTTCTTGACCCAGGTGCGCTGGCGCTATCCCGCGCCGTTGTCCGCGCCGGTGGCGGCGGAGGCTCCGACGCCGCCCGACCCGGCGATGACGTCTGTGACGGCGCCGTCGCCGACGCCGGTCCCAAGCCTGAACCTGGCCTATCGGGTCCGCGGGCGAGGGTCGTTCAGGCCCGCCCGCGTCTGGGACGACGGGGCCCGCACCTATCTGGAATTCCCGCCGGCCACCGTGCTCTCGGACTTGCCAGCGCTGTTTCTGGTCGGCGCCGACGGCAAGGCCGCCGAACTCGTCAACTACCGCGTCGATGGTCGTGTCTTGGTCGTCGAACGCCTTTTCCAGGCGGCCGAATTGCGGCTCGGCGTGGGGAAGGCCGCGCGCCGCGTCCGGATCGAGCGCGCGACCGCGCGCGGGGAGGTGGGCCAATGACCGCGCCCCCGTCGCCGATCGAACGCGAGCAGCAGGCCATTGCCAAGGATCTTCGCCTGCGGGGCGCGCCAGCCCCCGTCGCGCGGGTCTCGCGCAAAGCTCTCATCGTTGCCGGCGCGGTGTTGTCGGCGGGGCTGGCGGGCGCCATCGGTTGGTCATTGACCGAGCAGCCAAAGAAGACGCCGCCGGAGGCCGCGCCGCAGAGCCCGCCACCCCCCGAAAAGATCAGCACCCTGCCCAAGGACTATCTTCAGCGCGGGGCGCCGCCGAGGCTCGGGCCGCCCCTTCCCGGGGATCTGGGCCGGCCGATCCTCAGCGCCCAGGTCCAGGACAGCCAGGCGCCGGACGCGTCGATCACGGATCGGTCTGGCCCGTCCGCTCATTCTGCCGCCCAGCTGCCGACGCCGATCGATCCCGTCGTGCAAGCGCGGCGCGCGGAACTCGCCGCCGCCCGGCAAAGCGCGGTCTTCCTGAAAACGTCGAGACCCGTTGAGGCTCCGACGGCCGCACCACCCGTCGGCGCGTCAGGTCACGGCGGCTCGGTCGAGGACCCGCGTCTCACCAGTCCCGAGCGGCTACAGTCGCCAGCCTCGCCCTACGTGCTGCAGGCCGGGGCGATCATTCCCGCAGCCTTGGTGACAGGTCTTCGCTCGGACGCGGCGGGCGTGGCCATCGCCCAGGTGACACAGGATGTACATGACAGCCTGGGCGGCGGCTTTGTGTTGATCCCGGCCGGAGCCCGGCTGATCGGCGAATATGCCACCGCGACGGTCGACGGCCAGAGCCGGCTGGGCGTGGCTTGGACACGCCTGATCCTGCCGTCGGGCCGCTCGATCGTGCTGGACAAGCTTCCGGCCGCCGATCTGCAAGGTCAGGCCGGTTTGCAGGATGGTGTCGATCGTCATTGGAGCCGGGTCTGGGCCGCCGCCGGTCTCAGCACGGTGCTGGCGGTCGGGGCCGAGGCCGGCTCGTCGGGTGAGGACGACCTCAGCCGCGCGGTGCGACGCGGCGCGAGCCAAACGGCCAGCGACGTGGGCCAGCAAATCGTCGGTCGCGGCCTGTCCTTGACGCCCACCCTGACCATTCGTCCCGGCGCGCCGCTGCGGGTGCTGCTGACGCGCGACCTGATTTTGGAACCCTACGCCGCAGAGAACCGCCCATGAGCAAGCTGAAACTCGGACCCATCGAAGACGACACCCCCGTGAAGATCACGGTGGAATTGCCAGCGGCCCTGCACCGCGATCTGCTCGAATACGGCAAGCAGCTGGCCGCCGAGACCAATTCCAAGGTCGCTGAGCCGGGCAAGCTGATCGTGCCGATGGTGGGGCGCTTCATGGAGAGCGATCGCGGCTTTACGCGCGGGCGCAAAGCTCGCGGGCGTTGAGGTCAGGGCCGAGGTTGGCGCGTGCAACTGGGCGATTGGCGGCAGCCCAACGCATCATGACGACGACCTGTCTCGGATCGTTCCTCCCGCGCGGACCAGAGTCTCGACATTGGCGAGCCCCATGGCGCGGTTGTCGAAACAGGCCAAGCCGTGGAGTTCCCGCAGTGCCCAGCGGGTCGGCCTGACGCGGAAGGCCGGGCTCGTCGCGCTGACCGGCGATGATCGCGCCGTGCTCTATGGCGCGGTCTTGACCCCGGCGATGGGGCTCCAGGGCGAGGACCGTGAGCACGGGCCCTCTGGTGGCGGGGCGGGAAGCGGGCGTTCGAGACCGACGACACGACTGGCCGCCAGACCTGCCTGATCCCTAGGACGCCTTCTGCTGACCCTCGTCGTCCGCCACGGCGCGAACCAGATCGAGGATCTGCCGGCGGCCGCGACCTTTGCCAATCTTCGGGAAGATCATCGCCAGCTCCAGGCCCTCGGGCGTATTGAGAAAGTCCGTGATGACCCGATTGACCGCCTCGCCGACATCGTTACGCGCCTCGGCGACCGGGTCGGCGAGGCCGTCGAAGAAATAGGTCATAGGGACCTGAAGCGCCTGCGCAATCTCGTACAGTTTCGATGCGCTGACCCGATTGGCGCCGCGCTCGTACTTCTGGATTTGCTGGAAGGTGAGCCCCAGCGCATCGGCCAACCGCTCCTGGCTGAGGCCGAGTCTCTTGCGGCGCATGCGAACGCGCGCGCCGACATGGAGGTCGACGGCGTTGGGCGTGCGGGCTTCAGGGGTAGAGGGCACGAAGGTCTCCAGGGCGTTGGTTGGCGGCGGGCGCTCAGCCGGAAGGTTTTTGGCGGCGCAAGCCGGCCGCGCGATGGTATTTCAAGGTCGTTCTCCAGTAACGCAAGGGCTTCTGGATTGGACGCAGTCGGATCAAACGGCCCTGCTGAGGCCTGTCCAAGTACGACACTCTATCAGGTCATTTGCGCCGCCAGCGTCAGGACGAGCGCGAACTGGCCTTTCCGGCGATCGAGCGCATCCTCCACGCCATGCTCGCCAGCAGCGCCGCCTGGGCACAGTGGTGGTCGAAGCTTGCCGACCCGGAGACAACCCACGTACAGCGCAAGGCCTGGCGTGACGCCGGCTATGACGCCGTCTGCTGTCCGGTAAGGACCGCGTGCCTTGCGGCCTTTGCCGCATGGTCTTCAAGAGGTCTTGCGCCTCGACCTCCAGCACATCGAACCTAACGTCGATCTCGGCGCGTCTTGCTTCTTCGGGGATCGCAGCCCTGTGGTCGGGTGTAGGTTTGAACCCCCTATGGAGGGCACGCTATCGCCGCCGCCAGGCGCGCGAGACTACGCTTTTGACGCCTACAGCCTGTCTTTGTTTCCCAGAGTACGATCTGGCCCGGCGAGACCTTGCCGCCAGCGGCAAGCCATCCAATTCTGGTTCATCGAATGTCTTGAGAGCCCAGTCTGTGGAGCTTTTTGCGATGGCTGAACCCGACCGTATTCTCCGTATCCGAACCGCGCTGCAACGCACGGGCCTGAGCCGATCAACCCTTTGTCGCCAGATTCGAGACGGCTCCTTTCCCCGCCAAGGACAGATCAGCCTCCATGGCGCGGGTCGGCGAGAGTCGGCGATCAACCGCTGGATCGCCGACCCGGCGGGATATGGTCGCGATCCGGCTTGCGTTTTGGAAACGATCGATGGCCGATAGTTTTCAAGTCGAGCGGATGGCCTACCGGGTGCGGGAAGCCGCAGATATCCTGGCCATCAGTCGCAGCCGCTTCTACGAACTGGTGGCTGCGGGGCGGATCCGCATACTTAAGGACGGCGCGCGAACGCTGGTGCGCCGTCGAGAACTTGAGCGCTACCTAGATGACCTGGAGACGGTGTCTTCCGCCGAGCGGTAACCGTCGACGGACGGGCAGGGTCGACCTCGTTACCATGGACGGACTGCGGACCTTGTTCGCAAGACGCGACAAGGTCGCCGATCCCTGGCAGCGGCATCAGTCGATCCTTGATAGAACGCTACCCTGGGTCCCGGAGATGCGGGCTAAGCACATCGGCCCGTACTCCTGAGCTTCGCGTCGCGGTGTAGCCGGCGAGCGAGCATTCGACGCGGACGTCAGCGCTTCCATTTGATCACGCAGAGATATGAGCTGGTCGCAGTCTCCTAGCGGAGACGGGGGTCCGGTCGTGGCTATTACGCTTGCCCGCGACTTTACAAGATGTCGGCGATTTCTAGTGACGATGCGGGCTCCGCTGCGATGTCGAGGTGATAGCGCGTCGCCTTGTTGCTGCCGGTGCGCGTGAGCGCGCCCATGGCGACCAGGGCGACCAGGGCGGCCAGGTCACGTGTCGCCGTGGCGGACGGAGCGGCTGTGATCTTCATGTAGTTGGCGGCGCTTAGGCCGCCAAGGAAGCCCTCGGCGCCCGCCGCGAACATCCGCAGCACGGCCCTTTCCTGACGTGTGTTGAGCTGACCGTGAAGGCGGCCGAGCAGGCGCGACTTTTCGAGGATGAATTCGACCTGCCGTAAGGTGCGTTGCTGGGCCTCAATGGTCTTGGCGGCGAACCAGAGCAGCCAATCGGTGATTTCCAGTTCGCGGTGTGCGCGCTCCAGCTCAGCGTAGTAGGTCTTGCGATGCTGCAGCAGCGTGCCCGCCATGCCGGTAATGACGGGAGCGGCCAGCCCCTGGGCGAGGATCTTCTCGCTCATAGCGCGGCCGACGCGACCGTTGCCATCCTCGAAGGGGTGGATGCTTTCGAACCATAGATGCGCGATGCCCGCGCGGGTAACGGCGGGGAGGGGGGCTTCCCCTTTCGGGGCGCTGCGTTGCAGCCAGTCCCAAAAGCGCTCCATTTCACTGGCCACTTGCGACGAGGGTGGAGCCTCGAAGTGTACCTTGGGCGCATGCAGCGCCCCTGAGACGATCTGCATGGGGTCATGGGTGCGGTAGCAACCTATGTCGTGCAGATCCGTCCGGCCGTTGGTGATGAGTTGGCGCCACCGGAAAAGGGTCGCCTCGGTGAACTGACGGTCGCGATTTGAGTGACCACCAGCGCCTCTCGGAAATGGCGGCCCCCCTGCATTTCGGGACGTTCGGCGGGGTGTGGAGCAAGCTGATCTGGTTTGCCTTTGGCTCATTCCTGACCGCGCTGGCGGTTTCGGGTGTGGCGATCTACGCCTTGCGGCTGTCTCGGGAGAAGCGGGCGGCAGTCGTTTGGACGACGGCTTGGCGGGGCATGGGGGTCTGGCGCTGGCCCGCCTTGGCCGGGATCGGCGCCGCTCTGGCCCTGCTGCCAGCGTTGTTCCGGGCTGCGGGCGGGGACTAGGTTTGATCCAGAGGTAGGGATTTACGCGAAGCCAGATGCGCGATGCAGCGGTCTCCGATTTGCGGAGGTCTCCGGCCGACAAGCAGACGTTCAGATCGCCACGACTCTGACTGTCGGTCTCGGTGGATCCTCGCCCCAAAAAAGGGATGCGCCGACACGGGCAAAGGTCGGTCGCCGGCGCCGGGATGCGGACATAGCGATCGGCCGTTTCGAGGGGGCGGGGCGGGGCGGTAACGGGCCATTGCGCAAGCCGATCGCGGATCGCATCCAACCTGCAGCGTGCGGGCGCACACGCGTCAGGCGTCGGACGGCCCAGCACCGCACTGATGGCGAAGCGCATGCCTAGGATCACGCGCGCTGGCTAGAGTGGCGCGTGGCTTTGCCGAATCCGGAGGTGTTCACGTTCCGCTACCGACGTGATCGGGGCCGGACAGTCTCGAGCCTGCTGGGGTGATCTGCCTGTCTGCCGGCGGATCAGCCGATGCGCTCTCGCCTCCGCGTTTCAAGTTCGATACAGAATTTCTCCATGCCGATGCGTTCCCGGATCGACGGACTCAAGGACGTCACCATTGTCGACATCGCCCGCGAGGCCGGTGTCTCGATCAAGACCGTTTCGCGCGTGATCAATCGCGAGGAGGGGGTTGGGGCGGAAACCCGGTTGCGGGTTGAGGCCTTGGTCGAGCAACTGGGGTACCGGCCCAATGTCTCGGCCCGATCGCTCTCCAGTCGCCGCAGCTATCTGATCGGTGTCATCTTCATGCGCCTGGGCGCCTACCACTATGTGGGCGAGGTGCAGGTTGGAGCCATGCGGGCGTGCCGTCGCGCGGGCTATCACCTTGTGGTCGAGCAGGTCTTGTCGACAGACTCTGTTGGCCCCGGCGCCCTTGCTCAGGCGCTGACGGCGGCCCGGTTTGACGGGGTGATCCTGACGCCGCCCACGTGCGATGATCCCGAGGTGCTGGCGGTGATCGAGGCGGCTGACCTGTCTTTTGTGCGCATCGCGCCCGACCAGGACTTCAGCCGCTCGCCCTATGTGTTCACCGACGACTATGCCGCAGCGCGCGAGATGACGATCCGGCTCTGGGACATGGGCCATCGCAGGATAGCCTTCATCGACGGACCGCCCGAGCACGGTTCGGCTCGGCGGCGGCGCGAGGGCTATCTGGCGGCGCTGCAGGCAAGGGGCGGGGAGATTCGTCCCGAATGGATCGCGCCGGGGACCTACTACAGCCTTTCGGGCTTCAACGCCGCCGAAGCCCTGCTGTCGCTGCCTGATCGCCCTACAGCGATCTTCGCCGCCAATGACGAAATGGCCGTCGGCGCTTTGGCGGCCGCCGCCAAGCATGGCCTGTCCGTACCGCGCGATCTTTCGGTCGTGGGGTTCGACGACGGCCCGTCGGCGGAGTCGTCGTGGCCACCCCTGACGACGGTCCATCAGCCGACAGCTGAGATGGCCGAGGCCGCGGCCCAAATGCTGATCGAGGGGTTTGGCGACCCGCGCTTCAGGGGGCGCACCAAGGCGCGGCAGCTGGATTTCCACATCGTCGAGCGCGCATCGGCAACACCTCCCCTGCCGGAAGCCTAGATCAAGCTCTTGATCTAGTTGGATTGTTCCAAGAAGCTTAGCTGTGACAGCGTTGTCTTTATAGGGGCTATAGACAACGTTGTCGTAGCATGTTGTCCTGTAACGACAACGTTGTCGTAAAGTCTCGCGAGAGGCGCGATGACGCTGTCTGAAAGCCCCGGGACAAGGGGTCGGAGGAAACGCCGGCTGTCGTTCGCGACGCCAGAACGGGAACCGGGTCACGCCCAGCGAGTGCGTCTCGCCGTGTCTGATGCATCCGGTCCAATGCAGAAGGGGACAGAGATTATGCGCACTATGCTTTTCGTTTCGGCCGCCGTCGCGGCTGTCGGATGCAACGCTTCGACAGCCTTTGCTCAGGAGGCGTCGTCAGCCCAGCTGGACGAGGTGGTGGTCACCGCCCAGCGTCGCAGCGAGAACCTTCAGAAAACGCCGCTGACCCTGTCGGCCGTGACGGGCGAGAAGCTCGAATCCCAGGGCGTCAAGACCGTCGTCGACATCGCCAACCAGGTGCCGTCGCTGCAGATCACCAGCTCTGGCGCCGGATCGGCCCAGATCTTCCTGCGCGGCATCGGCAGCACCAACACCACCGAAGTCGGCGATCCGGCCGTAGCCTACCATATGGACGGGATCTACATTGCCCGCTCAACCTCGGTGGGGGCGTTGTTCTATGACGTCGATCGCGTGGAAGTGCTGCGCGGTCCGCAGGGCACGCTGTATGGGCGCAACGCCACGGCCGGCGCCATCAACGTCATCACCCGCTCGCCCAAGTTTGACTACGAGGCCAATGGCGCCATCGAGGTTGGAAATTACGGAGCCCTGACCACGTCGGGCATGGTCAACATCCCGGTCAGCGAGACCATCGCCTTGCGCGCCGCCTTCCAGCAAAGCCGGCACGACGGCTATGTGGTGGCGCTGAACAAGGGTCCCGGCACGGGGGGCAACGACCGCTACGATCAGGACGACAAGTCGGCCCGGGTGCAGGTGCTGTGGAAGCCCACTGACACCTTCTCACTCAAGCTGGGGACCGATTACCTGCATCAGGGCGGCGCTGGCGGCGGCGACCAGGCCTATGGCTCTACCCGTCAGACGGGCGATCCGTGGACCTGCAACTGCTCCACCAACCTGTACCGCAACAACAAGTTCTTCGGCGCCCAGGCCGAGGCCAATCTGGACCTGGCCTTCGGCACCCTGACCTATCTGGGGGGTTACAACTTCTCGCGTCTGGACCGCAGCGGCGAAAACGCCGCCACCGGCGCGCCCAACGTCTTCAAGGGCAAGGACTACACCTGGTCGCACGAACTGCGCCTGGGCGGGAAGACCGGCGCCCTGGACTGGGTGGTCGGCCTCTATCGCTTCACCGAAGACAACAATGTCGACTTCCGGGTGTTCCTGGCCACCAACTCTTACCTGTCCTTCATCCAGCCCGAGGTGACCGCCGAGTCCTGGGCGGCATTCGGGCAGGGGACCTATGCGGTCACCGACCGGCTACGCGTTACCGGGGGCCTGCGCTACACTGAGGACCAAAAGGCGCGTGACGGCGGCACCTATCTGACCAACAGCGCCGGGGCGATCACCACCACGGTTGTGCGCAACCTGGCCGACGCCAAGTGGGACGCCCTGAACTGGAAGGTCGGCGTCGACTTCGATCTCACCCCCGACTCGATGTTCTACGCCAACATCGCCACCGGCTATAAGGCAGGCGGTTACTACGACGGCGTCGGGGCCAACACCTACGAGCCCGAGGAGATCACCTCCTACGAAGCCGGGGTGAAGAACCGCTTCTTCGACAATCGCCTGTAGTTGAACGCCTCGGCATTCCTTTACGCCTATCGCGACTTCCAGGTTTCCGCGATCGGCAACATCGCCGGCCAGAACGCCACCGTGACCCTGAACGCCGAGGAGGCCGAGGTGTATGGCGTGGAACTCGAGACCAATCTTGTCTTGACCGAGAACGACCGTCTGGATGCGTCGCTGAGCTGGCTGCACGCCGAATATACCGACTTCCTGCTGCCGCTGGGCGACGCTTTCGCCAACAACAACGGCAATGCGTCGATCGCGGCCTGCTACACGGCCAACTACGCCGCCGCCGCGCCGCGCTCGGCCGACTTCTCGGGTTGCCGCATGGCCCGGACGCCGGAATGGACGATCAATCTGGGGTACCAGCACGTCTGGGATCTGGCGTCCGGCGCCAGGCTGACGGGCCGCATCCAGACCCACTACGAGACGTCCAAGAACCTCGAATATCACGGCTTCGCCCAGAACAAGGAAGGCGCGTTTACCAAGAGCGATATCAGCCTGACCTACGCCAGCAGCGACGATCGCTGGTCGCTGCAGGGCTATGTCCGCAACCTCGAGGATGAAGCCGTCCGCACCGCCTCCTCGCCCAACGCCACCACCGGCGTTTCCACCAATGGCACGGGCGAGTTCTACGCGCCCCCGCGCACCTACGGCCTTCGCCTTGGCGTGACCTTCTAGCGGCCCAACCACTAGGCCCTCGGCGGACCTGCCAGCCGAGGGCCTTCTTTTGTGATGAAACTTGGTGAGCGTCAGATCATGAACCCTCGGGTCTTCTTGTTTTCGGCCGTCGCGACTTTGGCGCTCGGCG
>Ga0209066_10003687_pt1 | contig 17270 bp, 14 predicted proteins | sample All_14_2_FD_187198 | JGI IMG/M metagenome (GOLD analysis project Ga0209066, IMG submission 187198) | Freshwater microbial communities in response to fracking from Pennsylvania, USA - Allegheny Zone_MetaG_DW_15 (SPAdes) (version 2) ... | reverse complement strand
ATTTTATTTTTATGCCATTAAACACTTCAAGCCAGTGGGGCTTGCAACGCTGGCTTTAAAATCCTTTTAACATCATGATTAACCTTCAAACTCTTTTTAAGAACCACCTTGACACAAAGGACATCAGCGACGACAACCTGCGCAAATTCAGCGAAGACCACGAAAAACGGCTCGGCGCCAACAATGCTGGCGGCATCTACACCAGCCTTCTGACATCCACCACGCCCCTTGTTGCTGCCTTTGGCGCCGCCATTGATGCCGAAAGCGGGCGGGCGGCCATACAAAAGGCCGATACCTTGCGGGTGGACAACCTTATTGAAAAGTTCAAGAAAACAGCCAGCCGAAGGGAGGGGGCCGTGAAGAGCGCCTTCGGCGAAGACGCACCGGAGTATGTCGAGTTCTTTCCCCTTGGCCTTACAGAGTATGCGCAGCTTACCAAAGCCAACGTCCACACCCTGATGGTCCGCATGAAAGAGCGCTCCATCCACTATGCCGCCGAACTGGGCGCAGCCATCGGCACCGAGTTCACCGACATCCTCGACGAGTACGAAGGCCTGCGGGCCAAACAACAGACGAGCTTCGGCGATGTGGAGGTATTGCGCACGGCCACTGAGACGGCCCGCACCGCCCTTGAGCAGCAGTTGATGTTCAACATCCTCATCATCGCCAGCAAGAACATCGGCCACCCCGAACGCCTCAATGACTTCATGGACCAGAGCATCATCCGCCGCCCCACCGACAGCGAGGATGGTACGCTCTCTGGCATGGTGCTGGGTGGTGCCATCCTCAACATCGAGAGCGAGGGCATCACGTCCAACACACAGTTTTCGCTGCGCAACACAGGCGTCACACAGTTGCGGTTTGCTCTTTCCACTGCTGCCGATTTCATACCAGATGCCATCGGCGTCAAGCTGCCGCCCGGCGAGACCCTGCAAGCGCCCGCCAGCGCCCTCGGCCCGGCAGGCAATACCTTCCTGAATGTGGAAAACTCCTCCGCCGACGTGGCGGGAGCCTGGGAAGTGACGATTCTATAAGGAAATTGTTTTCATTTGGTTTTTAGAGTTATTAGATGACACCTGCGCTGTGAGGCGTGGGTGTTTTTTTTGTGGGGAGGGGAATAAAAAACAAAGGGCCTACCTTGCGGTAAGCCCTTGTTTTGATCTAAATAATCTTCTTTATAAGAAATACTAATGCTTGCGAGATTGCAAATAATGGTTCAATCCTGTCCCATTTATTTATTATCAATCCTGAAAAAATAACAAGCATAAATAATGCAATTCCATATAGTGCTCTTAAATTAGAATTCTTAGTAGTAGCTTCTTTATCTACATGAAGGGATTCAATTTTATTTGATTCTCTTCCGTTTACTATAATTAAATCTCCACTTACATTTATTGTGATGTTGGGGATTGCTTTTGAAGCCATTCAATTTGTTTTTTTACTGATTGGTAAGTTTGCATAATTTCACTCTTGGCGATATAGTTTACTGTATATTTTCTACAATCTTGAGGCACAGCTAAATTTTGAAACTTAGAGTACCTATTAGCGTCATTCATTTTTTCTCTATTCATATTTTCATCTTTAATTATGGCTACAACTTCATTTTAGGTGTGTAACCTTAACCCTTTTACAAAAAAACGAAAAAAAAATTAATCCCAAAAAAAATCATCCTTTATTTACTACCCGCTAGAGTCGGACTCTTCCAACTCTCGCTAGCGCCGGACTCCGTCCGGTGCTGCCCCATGCCGGACTTTCGTCCGCCAAATAATTCCTAGCCTGAATTCCCCCGAAAATACACTACCAACCTTAAACCCAATTTGTAACTTCGCCCCACCTCCACCGGACCAATTAACAAAGCCAATTTCCACTATGCTATCTTCCGCCGTGACCCAGCCCACTATCAAATTCCAGTTCAAAACCTTCGAGAAACTCCCCGTGAAAATCTGGGATGACAGCCGGGAGGCGTCCATTCACGTCGCACGGAGCATCGCCTTGGCCATCCGCCAGAAGCAGCAGGACGGCGAGAAAATCGTGCTGGGCCTGGCCACAGGCTCGTCGCCCATCCAGGTCTATCGGGAGCTGGTGCGGCTGCACAGGGAAGAGGGCCTGAGCTTCTACAACGTCGTCACCTTCAACCTCGACGAATATTACCCCATGGAAAAAAATGCCGTGCAGAGCTACTGGCATTTCATGCACGAGCACCTGTTCGACCACGTGGACGTCCCGAAGGAAAATATCCACATCCCCGACGGCACGGTGCCGATGGAAAAGGCACAGGAATACTGTACTTGGTACGAAAAACAAATCAACCTGCACGGCGGCATTGACATCCAACTGCTCGGCATCGGGCGCACGGGCCACGTCGGCTTCAACGAGCCGGGTTCGTGGGAAAGCTCCCTCACCCGCATGGTACGCCTCGACGGCCTCACCCGCCGGGACGCTATCAAGGATTTCGGCTCGGAGGAGCAGGTGCCCACCCGTGCCATCACGATGGGCGTGGCAAGCATCATGAAGGCCCGCACGGTGTATCTGTTGGCTTGGGGTCAGCACAAGGCGCCCACCCTTGCTAAGGCGCTGGAGGGCGATATTTCGACGAGCGTGCCCGCTACTTTTTTGCAAAAACACCCCAACGTGAAGGTGGTGATGGACAAGGCCGCTGCCGAATACCTCACGCAGGTGAAAGCGCCCTGGCTCTGCGGCGTCTGCAACTGGACGGAGGAACTCGCCTGCCAAGCCGTCACCTGGGTCAGCCAGCAGACGGGCAAGCCCATCCTGAAACTCACGAATGAGGACTACAACGAGCACGGCCTCAGCGAGTTGATGCTCCTCGAAAACGGCGCTTACGAACTGAACATCAAGATTTTCAACCGTCTGCAACGCACCATTACGGGCTGGCCCGGCGGCAAGCCCAACGCCAGCGAGGCCACCCGCCCAGAGCGGGCGAACCCTGCCAAGAAGCGCTGCATCATCTTCTCGCCGCACCCCGACGACGACGTGATTTCGATGGGGGGCACCTTCATGCGGCTCGTTGACCAGGGCCACGAGGTACATGTGGCCTACCAGACCAGCGGCAATATCGCCGTACACGACCACGATGCCCGCCGCTATGCGGAGTTCATGCTGGAGTTCAGTGAGGCGCAGGGCCTGAACGACGCCGACAGCGAGAAGAAGTACAAGAAAATCATCAAGTTCCTCAAAAACAAGAAACAGGGCGAGCCAGACATCCCGGAAGTGCGCTCCATCAAGGGCCTCATCCGGCGGGGCGAGGCTAGGGCGGGTGCCCGCTACAGCGGCCTCACCGACGACCGTATCCACTTCCTCGACATGCCGTTTTATGAAACGGGCCTCGTGCGCAAGGGCGACATCACCCAAGCGGACGTGGACGTGGTGGCGGAATTGATTGAAAAAGTGCAGCCGCACCAGGTCTATGCCGCTGGCGACCTCGCCGACCCACATGGTACGCACCGGGTCTGCCTCAACGCCATCTTCGGCGCTTTCGAAAAACTGAAGGACAAAAAATGGGCGAAGGACTGCTGGCTTTGGCTCTACCGTGGCGCCTGGCACGAGTTCCCCATCCACGAGATTGATATGGCCGTGCCCATGTCGCCCGACCAAGTGGGCAAGAAGCAGAAGGCCATTTTCATGCACCAGTCGCAGAAGGACAGCGCCCCCTTCCCCGGCGAGGACGAGCGGGAGTTCTGGCAGCGGGCCAAGGAGCGCAACGCCGCCACCGCCGCCCTCTACCGCAGCCTCGGCTTGGCGGAGTATGAGGCGATGGAGGCGTTTGCGAGGTGGAGGTTTGAGTGGCAGTGAGGGGAGTTGGTAGTAGTAGTTTGTTATAGCTCTAATATATGATGCGGTCTTTGTTTTCAATTTTATGTTTTTGCTTCGCAACAACCCCAATTTTTGCCCAGCAAAAAGACTTTGCCATCATCGCCTACTACGCTGGCGACGAGAAGGCCATTGACCACTATCCGGTCGAAAAGTTGACCCATATCATTTACAGCTTCTGCCATTTGAAGGGCAACCAATTGGCAGTGGACAATGAGAATGCCAGCGCCACCATCCGGCACCTTGTTTCGCTGAAGGAGCGTAACCCAAAACTGAAAGTTTATCTCTCGCTGGGCGGCTGGGGCGGCTGCAAAGACTGTTCCGAGGTTTTTTCCTCGAAAAAAGGGCGGAAGGAATTCGCAAAATCCGTCAAGAAGCTCGTAGAAACCTACCATGCCGACGGCCTCGACCTCGACTGGGAATACCCGGCCATCGAGGGGCACCCCGGCCACCCGTGGATGCCGGAAGACCGACCGAATTTCACCAAACTGATAAAAACGCTGCGCAAGGAATTGGGCTGGAGTTACGAGTTGAGCTTTGCCGCAGGCGGCTTTACGAAGTTTTTGGAAGCATCCGTTGAGTGGCAAAAAGTGATGCCGTTGCTCGACTACGTAAACCTGATGAGCTACGACCTGACGAATGGCTACAGCACGGTCACTGGTCACCACACGCCGCTGTATTCCACGAAGGAACAGGTTGAGTCCACCGACCATGCCGTACATTTTCTGGACTCCATCGGGGTGCCATTGCAGAAAATCATCATCGGGGCGGCGTTTTACGGCAGGGTTTGGGAAAATGTGCCCGATGTGAACCACGGCCTGTACCAGCCGGGGAAGTTCAAACGTGGGGTTTCTTATAGCGCACTCTGGAAGTACATGCAGGAAAACCAAAGCTTTGTTCTTTATTGGGATAGTGCTGCGCAGGCCCCCTACATGTACGATGCAGAGAAACAACTGTTCTTGACTTACGACAACGAGCTTTCCGTTTCCTTGAAAACAAAATATGCGAAGCAAAAAGGGCTGGGTGGCATCATGTTCTGGCAGTTGGCGGAAGATATTTCGACGCTGAAAAGGCCGGAAAACCTGCTGGAAGATGGCGACAAGCGAAAAAAAGGGTTGTTGGATGTGATTTTTGACGCGGCGAAGTGACCTGCACACTCATTTTCCCAAAAACAAAAAGGCTCGCCTGCATTCGCAAACGAGCCTTTTTTGATGTATTACCGAATTTAAACCGACGGCAAACTATGCACTTTCCAGCGCCGCCGCTCCCCCGACGATTTCGAGGATTTCGCCAGTGATGGCCTCTTGGCGGGCTTTGTTGTACATCAGTTTCAAGTCCTTGAGCATTTCGTTGGCGTTCTCCGTGGCCTTGTCCATCGCAGTCATACGGGCACCATGCTCAGAGGCGTGGGTGTCCAGCAAGTACTTGTGGAAGGTCGTCTGGAGGATGCTCGGCACGAGTGTTTCCAGCAGCGTGGCCATTCCCGGCTCGAAGATGTAGTTGGCTTTGGTCTTGGCTGTGTTGGCAGCATCCAATTTGACGACTGGCAGCCATTGCTCCGATTCAGCGAATTGGGTAGCCGCATTTTTGAAGCGGCCATAGGAAACGGTTACGGAATCGTACTCGCCAAGTTCGAACCCATCCATGAGGCGTTGGGAAACTTGTGCCACGTTTTCAAAGCTCAGGTCGCTGAATATCTCGACGTAGTCGTTGATGATATTGCAATCTGCATAGCGTTTGCGGAGCACATCGTAGCCTTTTTTGCCGATAGGCAAAATGGTAAGCCCACCTTCCCTGTGCACATCGGCATACTTGGTTTCAATGGTAGCGATGGCCGATTTGATGACGTTTGTGTTAAAAGCGCCAGCCAAGCCACGGTTGGAGGTCACTACCACGATGCAAGCTTTTTTAATGATCCGCTGCACACCAAACGTGGTGTTGGCATCGCCGTCCAAGTTGGATAGGATGTTGCGGAGCATCTCGTTCTGCTTGTCGGCGTAGGGGCGGATCTGCTGCACGGCAGTTTGTGCCCTGCGCAATTTTGCCGCCGAAACCATTTTCATGGCTTTGGTGATCTGCTGCGTATTTTGAACGGAGGTTATCCGCTCCCGGACTGCTTTTAAGTTTGCCATATTCTTTAATGATGAATGATAAATGATGAACGATGAATCATTGAGCGACGCACCATTTATCATTCATCATTCATAATTCATCATTACTTCTTGTACTGCTGCACCAGTTCGCCAGCGAGTTTCTCAACGATAGCCAGCGATTCGTTGCTGAGGCCGCCTTTGCGGAAATCTTCGAGAACGGCTGGGTGCAATTGCTCCAATTTGAGGAGGAAAATCTCCTCGAATTCTTTCATTTTCTCAACAGGAACATCCTTCACCAAGCCTTTAGTACCCAAGTAAATCATGGCTACCTGCTTCTCTACCGATACTGGAGAGTATTGTGGCTGCTTCAGGATTTCCACGTTGCGCTTGCCTTTTTCGAGCACCGCCACGGTAGAAGCATCGAGGTCGGAACCGAACTTGGAAAATGCCTCCAACTCACGGTACTGCGCCTGGTCAATCTTCAGCGTACCAGATACCTTCTTCATGGACTTGATCTGCGCCGAACCACCTACCCGGCTCACGGAGATACCCACGTTGATGGCCGGACGTATACCTGCGTTGAACAGGTTGGTTTCGAGGAATATCTGGCCATCGGTGATGGAGATAACGTTCGTGGGGATGTACGCCGATACGTCACCCGCCTGCGTCTCGATGATGGGGAGGGCCGTCAGCGAGCCACCGCCCTTCACGATGCCAGCGGCCTTGAGGCTTGGCGGCAGGTCGTTCATGCTCTGAGCGATGCCATCGTTGTTGATGATTTTTGCGGCACGCTCCAAAAGGCGGCTGTGCAGGTAGAAGATGTCACCTGGGTAAGCCTCACGTCCCGGTGGGCGGCGGAGCAGCAGCGATACCTCACGGTAGGCCACGGCCTGCTTGGAGAGGTCATCGTAGATGATGAGCGCTGGGCGGCCCGTGTCACGGAAGTACTCGCCGATGCAGGCACCTGCGTAGGGAGCGTAGAAAATCAGTGGCGCTGGGTCGGAAGCCGAAGCGGAAACGATGACCGTGTAGGCCATTGCGCCAGCGTCTTCAAGCGTCTTAGCCACGTTGGCCACCGTAGATGATTTTTGGCCGGAGGCAACATAGATGCAGAAAACTGGCTCGCCCCTGTCGTAGAATTCCTTCTGGTTGATGATGGTGTCAATGGCGATGGCCGTCTTGCCTGTTTGGCGGTCGCCAATGATCAACTCCCGCTGGCCACGGCCAATCGGAATCATCGAGTCAATGGCCTTGATGCCGGTTTGCAGCGGCTCGTTCACCGGCTGGCGGTAGATAACGCCGGGGGCTTTGCGCTCCAGCGGCATCTCGTACTTTTTGCCACCGATGGGGCCTTTGCCGTCAATCGGCTGGCCAAGCGGGTTCACTACCCGGCCCACATACTCCTCACCGACTTCCAAGGAAGCGATGCGGCCCGTGCGGCGCACTTTGGAGCCTTCCCGGATGTGGTCGCTGGCACCCATGAGTACCACGCCCACGTTGTCTTCTTCGAGGTTGAGCACCACGGCCTGAACGCCCGTTTCAAACTCAACCAATTCACCAGCCTGTGCATTGTTCAAGCCGTAAACACGGGCGATACCGTCGCCGACTTGAAGTACTGTACCCACCTCTTCCAGTTCGGTAGCGGTGTTGAAGCCACTCAATTGCTGCTTGAGTATCGCCGATATTTCGTCAGGTTTTACGTCAATCATTTTTATAATTGTTTGATTGCTAGATTGTTACGATTGTTGGTTCGCTCAAAAAACAATTCAGCAATCCAACAATTCAACAATTTACTAAGCCATTATTTGCGAGATATAAAGGTTTCCTTTGAAGTTCTTTTTCATCTGGTTGAGCTTGTGCGCAACGCTGGCATCGTAGAGTTTATCCTCAAATTCGATGACGAACCCGCCAATCAAATCTGGGTTAACCTGCGTGACCACTTCCACATTCTGGTCGGTGCTCGTGCTGGCGACCAGCTTGTCGTGGATGCTCTGCACCACAGCTTCGCCAAGTGGGCTGGCCGTGGTCAGTTTCACGGTGGAGATGTGCTTGATGGCCCGGTATTGAGCAACAAACTCATTGGCAATTTCCGCCAACTGCGATTCCCGTCCTTTGCGAAGCAAAATATGGAGAAACAACAAGGTCATTTCGTCATATTTTCCTTTGAAAAGCTGGTCGAAAATCTTCCCTTTCACGTCGGGTTTCACCACCGGGCTTCTGAGCAGCAGCAGGAAGTCACGGTTCTTTGTCACTTCTTTGAAGGACTGCACATCCTCCAACACCCGGTCGAGCTTGCCCCGCTCCTGTGCAAGGTCAATCAGCGACTTGGCGTATCTCGATGCTATTCTTTGGACACTCATCTTTTGTAGGGATGAGGGATGAGGGATGAGGGATGAGGTACGCCAGCACAGGCATCCTCATTCCTCACCCCTAATCCCTAATTGAGCTTAATTTCTTTCACCAAGCCATTCACGAAGGCCTCCTGTTCTGCATTGCCTTTCAGTTCCTTGCGGAGGACTTTCTCGGCAATTTCGATGGAAATGGCACCTACCTGATTCTTGAGGTCAGTGATGGCGGCCATTTTTTGGTTCTCGATTTGTTCCTTAGCGTCTGCCACAATTTTCTGGGCATCTTCCTTGGCCTTGGCCTTAGCCTCTTCCACGATTTTGTTGCCTGCATCCTTGGCTTCCTTCAAGATGTGGGCACGCTCTTCACGTGCCTGAACAAGCAGTGCTTCGTTTTCCGCCTTGAGGTTGGCCATTTCTTGGCGCACCCGCTTGGCTTCGTCCAACGAGCCTTGGATGTCAGATTCCCGCTTTTTCAGCGCAGAGATGATAGGCTTGAACGCCAACTTCGACATGAGGAGCCAGAAGATGACGAAGATGAGCGCAGACCAGAAAATGAGGCCTACGTCCGGTTGAATTACGTTGAATTCTATAAGGAACATCTATGTTGATTTTTATGAATTGACTGAAATCAGTTAAAAGGGCTGGGCGCACGAACCAACCGTCCGTGCGCTCCTGCCTTTTTTGTCGTAGTCGTTGGATTAACCTGCGATCAACGAAAGGATGATGGCGATGAGTGCAGCACCCTCTACGAGGGCAGCAGTCAAGATCATGTTAGCACGGATGTCACCAACCGCTTCTGGTTGGCGAGAGATGGCTTCCATGGCCTTTGAACCGATCATTCCAATACCGATGCCTGCGCCGACTACGGCGATACCCATACCTATTGGTGTCATGGTTTGAGAATTTTATAGTTAAAAAATTGATTTCAAAATCTTCTCCCTTGGCTTCCCAAGAGTGTATTCATTACGGCGTTGCTAGTTGCTGGCTGCGAACTTCACGCTTTATAATTAATGGTGTGCGCCCTCTTCTTCGTGGCCATGCCCGTGGCCGTCCTCTACTGCCGAACCGATGTAACTGGCCGTGAGCAGCGTGAAAACAAATGCCTGAATGAATGCCACCAACAACTCGATGGCCATCATGAACATGGTCAGAATGGTAGAGCCTACGCCCGTACCAAGGCTAGGTGCCATCGCACCTTTGCCAAATATGAAGATAAGGCTGATGAATATCGTGATTACGATGTGTCCTGCTGTGATGTTGGCACAAAGACGAAGCATCAAAGTGAACGGCTTGATGAAGATGCCCAAGAACTCCACTGGCGTGAGGATGAGCACTTTCAGTGGAGCAGGAACGCCCGGCATCCAGAGCACGTGCTCCCAGTAGTGCTTGTTGCCGCTGAGATTGACGATAAGGAACGTCAGAATGGCCATCACGCCCGTGAAGGCGAGGTTGCCCGTCACGTTGGAACCGCCGAAGAACGGGATTTGCCCAAACAGGTTCAGGCCCAAGATGAAGAAAAAGATGGACATCAGGAACGGCAGGTATTTCTCCCATTTTGCCCCGATGAAAGGCTTCGCAACTTCGTCTTGTATGAAAAGGAAAATTGGTTCGATGAAACCTTGGAGGCCCGTCGGTGCCATGCCGTCACGCTTGGCGTACGCTTTTGCAACGCCATTGAAGACCAGCGCAAGGAACAGGAACACGACCAGCATGGAAGCTACGTTTTTCGTCATCGAAAAATCGTAGAAGGAACTGATGCCGCCGCCGAACATACCGAAATCGGCTGTGCTGCGGCCTGCTGTTGGGTACAGCGTGGAACTGTGGCAGATATAGGGGATTTCCTTTTCCTTGCCGTTCTCCTGCACTTCTTTTTTGAGGTAAGGGTGATGCCCGATTTCAACAACACCACTTGGGAAAGCTGGGTCTTCAATGCGGCGCACCAAACCTTCCACCAAAACATATTTGTCAATGGCTACTTGGCCGTTGCCGTGGGCATCTGCATGGAAATTGCCAGAGGAAAAGACCTTCCAGCCTTCGCCTGGGGCATACAAAAAGCAGGGGAGCGGCAGTTGGATGGGGCCAATATTGTAAACGTTCTGGTCGGAAACGTGGTGGAAAGCGGTGGCGCCTGGGTCGAAGCCGTGTTCTTCCACTGGGCCGCAACCTGCGTCGTGGCCGGCTTGGTGGTCAACAGCGCCGTGCTGTTCACCGTTTTGTGGTTTACCACCTTGTGGTTCACCACCTTGTTGCTCGTTGTGATTCTGCGAAAATGCAAAGGCAGTTAGGCAGAACACACAGCTGAAACTTAGGATAAAGCGGCGCATCGAAATCATATTTTGTAGCATTTTGGCCCCCTTTTTTGAAAAACGGTGCAAAGGTAGCCATTCCGGCTTGTTTACAAAAAGCAGTATTTGGTTTTTTTTCTTCTAGAAAAACTTTGTTTTGCTGAGTTTTTGAGGTAGTAGGCGGCACACGCAATTGGCCGATTTTTTAAGTTTGGCACAAACGGCTTTTATTGATGGGAAGTTTGGCACAAATGCTAGTCAGGGCAAATAGTTTTGGCAGATGGCAGGCTTTGACAAAGCGCCGCCCAATTGCCCCTAAGCGTTTCCTGAGACTCGTTTTTCTTCAAAATTTTCAAAAAATCTTCCCGGGAAATGGCCTTTGCGCCCAAGCTGCTGAGGTGCGAGGTCACTTGCTGGCAGTCAATGAGCCAGAAACCAAGTGATTCCAGCCTTTTCACCAAATAAATCAGTCCAAATTTCGAGGCATTGCTTTCCGTTGCAAACATGCTTTCCCCGAAAAAGCACTTGCCCAGCGAAATGCCGTAAAGCCCGCCCACGAGTTCCTCTCCCCTCCAAACTTCGACCGAATGTGCGAAGCCCAACTCATGCAATTGGCAGTATGCCTCCATCATTTCGTTGGTAATCCACGTGCCACCCCACCGTTTGCCCCTTGGCGCACGGCATTGCTCAATCACGGCTTCAAAGGCATGGTCAAAAGTGACTTGAAATTTCTGTTGGTTGAAATATGGCCGCATGCTTTTCGAGACCTTTAGATGGGCAGGAAAAAGCACCATGCGGGGGTCGGGCGACCACCATGCTATCGGCTCTCCTTCGTTGAACCATGGGAAGATGCCCTGTTGATAGGCATTCAGCAAGCGCTCCGGCGAGAGGTCCCCGCCGACGGCAAGCATGCCCTCCTCACTGGCGAGGGAGGGCGGAGGAAATTGGCTGTTCTCCTTGGTTATCCAAAAAACGGGCATGTGTAATCGTATGTTGAGCAGTTAGAAAGTCGTTTTTGTGCGGCGCAAAAATAAAAAAACGGGAAAGGATGCTACAGTTCCCCGCCCGTTAGAATGAAAATCTTTAATTCTCATGCCTGACCAATCGCCTCCTTATTGTAGCCTACAATCGGCCATTATCATGCAAATCAGTTCTTAGTTTCGATTACTGCCGAAAGCCCTCTTTCTACCAGCGCATCCTTTTTCGGGCGAAGCTCTTTGAGCGGGGCTGTCTTCACGGTGGCCTTCCCCTTCATGTGGATGAGGAGCGAAAGTTGCTCGGCCTGCTCGTTCGAATGCCGCAACACCTCTTCAAAGCACTGGATTACCCACTCGAAAGTGTTCACCTCGTCGTTGAAAACTATCAGTTGCGACAGTTCACCTGTCCCAGTGTCGTCCGTCACTTCTTCTTCAATCAGTACGTCAATATCTTCCTCGAAAAATGGGTTGTATGGCATAGTTGGCAGTGGAAATTTTGAAATTTTGAAATCCAGAAATTATTGCCGAATCACGGGATTTCCGGATTTCTCAATTTCCAATTTCTTTCAAAGTTGCTTTTACGGCGTCAAAGTTCGGCAAATCCCCCGCACTTTCCAAAACTTCTGCGTAGCGAATTACACCGTTTTTGTCCACCACAAAAGCCGAGCGCTTGCTCACGCCCTTCATACCCAGTATCCAATCGTGATAAATCGTATCGTAGGCCGTGCTCATTTCCTTGTTGAAATCGGAAAGCAGCGGGAAATTCAGCTTCTGCTCCTCCTTGAACTTGCCGAGCGTGAAGATGGAATCCACCGAAACTGCCACCACATCGGCCCCGATGTTTTGGTAGAAAGCAATATCGTCACGGGTGCTGCAAAGCTCCTTCGTGCAAACGCCCGTGAAGGATTGTGGGAAAAACAGGATGACAAGGCTTCTGCCAGCATAATCACCGAGCGAAACCTCTGCTTTTTCAGAATTGTAAAGTTTGAAATCGGGGGCTTTGTCCCCAGGTTTTAGTGCCATTTTCGTTGTTTTTTAATGGTGAAAGCCCGCCGCAGCCTTTGTTAGACCTTCGGCGAAACAGACACGACCAACAATCGTTTGCAATTTTTGTTCTTTTGTCCCTCAATAAATTGTCACTTGTCATTTGTCATTGAGGTCATTCGTCATTGCCCTTGCTCCAATGACCGATGGCACAAAGTCAAGAACCAATTTCCAAGAATGTCCCAAGCCCGTGCCTATCTCGAACTTCACATCGCAGTCTTCCTTTGGGGCTTCACGGCCATCCTCGGCGATTTGATTCAATTGTCGGCTCTGGCGCTCGTCTGGTGGCGGGTCTTGCTCACGGCCATCAGCGTTGTTTTTTTGCTGCGCAATCGGCAGGGTTTCACCCACCTGTCCCGCCGCAGCCTACTCCAGTTCAGCTTGGTGGGCGTGCTCACGGGCCTGCACTGGCTCACTTTTTACGGGGCCATCAAGCTCTCCAACGCCTCCATCACCCTCGTGTGCATGGCCACTTGCGCCTTTTTCACCTCACTCATCGAGCCGTTTTTGCTCCGCAAAAAACACAATTGGACGGAGGTAATGGTCGGCTTCCTCATCATCCCCGGCATGGCGCTCATCGTGCAGAACGTGGAGGTGAAAATGCACCTCGGCATCGCCGTCGGGCTGCTCTCCAGCCTGCTCGCCGCCCTGTTCAGCACACTCAACAAAAAATGGATTGACAACGCCGAGCCGCTGCCCATCACATTCATCGAAATGACCAGTGCTTGGCTCTTCCTCAGCGCAGCGCTACCCTTTTTTTTCCATGCCGAACCAACCGCCGTTTTGTTGCCTTCGGCAAAGGACTTCCTGCTGCTGCTCGTGTTGGCATTGGCCTGCACCACACTCACTTGGGTCTTGGCCCTGCGGGCAATGAAGCACCTGACCGCCTTCGCCTCCAACCTCACCGTCAACCTCGAACCTGTGTACGGCATCGCCCTCGCTTGGCTCATTCTCGGGGAGCAAAAAGAGCTTTCCACTGGTTTTTACGTTGGCGTGTCCCTGATTTTCGTAGTGGTTTTCAGCTATCCTTTTTTGAAGAAAAAATTGTCCAAAACCACTAAAAAATTCAGTGGCTGACCGCCTTCCGGCAGCCAGCCACTGAATTTTATGCGCAAGAACCGAGGCAGGAGCTACTCGGAACTCAAGACTCAAGACTCGCAACTTTCCTATTTCACCATCAATTTCTCCGTGTAAACACCCCGCTCGTTTTTCACCAAAAACAGATAAGCGCCGGGCGTTAATTCCCGCAAATCCAATTTGGTGTCTGCTGCTACTGAGCCTTGCAGCACCGTGCGGCCAGCGAGGTCAAGCAATTGGTAATCAACAGCTTCTGTGTTTGGCAATGAGAGTTGGAGCCAGTCAGTCGCAGGGTTTGGCTGGATGGAAAACGGCTTTTGCGTAGCCTCGCCCGTAGCGGAAGCGCCGATTTGCACTTCGATTTGATAGGCATCCTCACAGCACCAGTTGTGCGTGGTGAGCGTGACGATGTACTGGCCGTCCTGTGCGTAGGTATGCGGGCCGGGGTAGCGCTCGTCGGAGGTAGTGCCGTCGCCAAAATCCCAGTGCCAGGAAGTTGCGTAGCGGCTGAGGTTTTCAAAAGTGACCGTATTGCCGCTCACGGCAAAAAGTGCATCGGCAGGCGGGGCCAGCAGGCTATCGCCGCAGAGGCTCTCGATGCCGATGAAGACGCCGGAGTCGAACACGCCGTCACCGATATCCGACACGCCAATTTTCACGTGGTAAGTGTTGCCACCGATAGCCATGAACGTGGCTTGAAGCGGCGTGGTCATGCCATCGAACGCTAGGTCGGCGTTGCCCAGCGTGTCATTGGCGATATAGTATTGGCTGTTCAGGCCGCCGTTCACGTTGTTGATGGAAACGGGGATGTTCGCCCCGGGCACCAGTGCGATATTGTTGATGGCGCCCATGCCAGACACCAAGAAGCCGAAGACATCATTGAAACTGGAATTGACAAACTCAGGGTACTCTTCTGAGCCAAACACGTATTGGAAATCCATGTCGCCGTCGTCGGCCACGGTCAGGTCAAATTCCAGGATGGAAGCATCGTAGCTCGGGAACCCGCCATTAAGTCCTTCCAAATCGAGGTCGCCCGCGCTATTTGTATTGGTATTTGCAAAGAAGCTCACGTCGTTGGCAACCTGCGTCACATCGCCCGTTGAGATGAGGATGCCCGCATTCACGCCTAGGTTGGTGTTCGCCCCCTCAAAAAACGCCATCGTTGCGGGGGCGCCGTTGTAGGTCACGTTGCTGGGCGTAGCGCAGGAGTTGGCGAAAAAATCCATCACCATCTGCTCGGCAGTGTAGCTGGTGTCAATGAAAAGGTTCGATTGGGCATTTGCGCCAGCGAAAAAGCAAATGGCCAATAGGAAAGTAAATCTTGATTTCATAAGCGATCGGGCTTTGTTGATGAAAAATGTTGGTGAAAAATCCGTGCAATTTCCATCATTTTTTGTGAAACAAGACTAGCAAAACTGGCCATTTGCTCAAAACCTACCAAATTCTGCGATTACGGATACTCAAGCCCACCAACGCTTGCTCATTCCGCTCCTACACTTGCTAATCCCACCTGTGATTCGCCCCCGCCCCGCCCCCATCTTGCTGCTCGAAACGGGAAACCTGTTCCCTGAATTTTTAACCAACCAATCGCAGCAACATGAAATGGACGAAACAAATCTCAGCAGCACTCGCCTTTGCTTTAGCAATATTTTTTACCCAAAACCTGCTGGCGCAAGACGCTGGCGACGACCGTACGCTTTCCCCATATTTTATGGTAAAAAGCGAAGGCACAGGCACTGACCAACTGCCGCTGAAATCCACTTCGGCGCAGGTCAATATCGCTGGCGTCATCGCCGATGTGACCATCACGCAGGTGTATAAAAACGAGGGCAAATCGCCCATCGAGGCCATCTACGTCTTCCCGGCCAGCAGCCGTGCGGCCATTTACGGGATGAAAATGAGGGTCGGCAACCGCAGCATCACCGCCGAAATACAGGAGCGGGAGAAGGCCCGCCAGACCTACGAGGCAGCCAAGGAAAACGGCCAGCGCACCTCGCTGCTGGAGCAGGAGCGCCCCAATGTTTTCCAGATGAACGTGGCAAACATCCAGCCCGGCGATGAAATCCAGGTCGTGCTGAACTACACGGAACTCATCGTGCCGACGGAGGGCGAGTATGCCTTTGTTTACCCCACCGTCGTTGGGCCGAGGTACATGAACGGCACGGAGGCTAACGCCAAATTTGCTTCCATGCCCTACACCCACGCCGGTGAAAAAGCGACCTACAAATTCGACCTGAACGTATGGATTTCCGCAGGCATGCCCTTGCAGGAAGTGGTTTGCGCCAGCCACAAAACCAAAGTGAATTACGATGGAACGGACTGCGCCCAAATCAGCCTCGACCCCTCCGAGCGGCAGGGTGGCAACCGTGATTTTATCCTAAAATACCGCCTCGCTGGCGGCGACATCGAGGACGGCCTGTTGCTCTACGAAGCCGGCGGCGAAAAATATTTTCTCTACATGGCACAGCCGCCGAAGCGGGTTTCTGTGGAAAAAATCCCGCCACGGGAGTACGTTTTCATCGTGGACGTATCTGGCTCGATGAACGGCTTCCCGCTCGACGTCTCCAAAAAACTGATGCGCAACCTGCTCACGGGCCTTCGCCCCACTGACAAATTCAACGTGATGCTCTTCGCTGGCACTTCGGCGCTGCTCTCCGAGCAATCGCTGACGGCGACGCCCGCCAACATCGAAGAGGGCATCAGTTTCATTGACAAACAGCAGGGCGGCGGCGGCACGGAACTCCTGCCCGCACTCGAACGGGCGCTGAAACTCACGAGGGACGAAGAGGGCGTTTCCCGCTCCATCGTCGTCGTCACGGACGGGTACATCGGGCTGGAAAAAGAGGCGTTCGAACTCATCCGCAACCACCTGGACGACGCCAACCTGTTCTCCTTCGGCATCGGCAGCGACGTGAACCGCTTCCTCATTGAGGGTTTGGCGCACGTTGGGCAGGGCGAGCCGACCATCATCACCGGGGAGCGGGACGCAGCGGCAGCGGCTGAAAAATTCCGCAAATACATCCAGTCGCCCGTGCTGACAAGGGTGAAGGTCGCCTTCGACGGCCTCGACGCCTACGATGTGGAGCCAGCCACCATCCCCGACGTGATGGCCGAGCGGCCGGTCGTGATTTTTGGGAAATACCGGGGGGAAGCAAAAGGTGAAATCACACTCAAAGGCTACAGCGGCAAGAAGAAATTCAAGTCCAGTTTTGAGGTGGAAAACGCTGAACCCGCCGCCCGCAACGCTGCCATCCGCTACCTCTGGTCACGGGAGCGCATCCGCCTTCTCGACGACTACAACCAGCTCGAACATAGCGATGAACGGGTACAGGAAGTGACCGACCTCGGCCTCAAGTACAGCCTCATGACGGCCTACACCAGCTTCGTGGCCGTGGACCGGGAAGTGGTGAAAAACGAAGCTGGCGAAATGGTGGAAGTGAAACAGCCGCTGCCCATGCCGGAAGGTGTTGAAGATAGTGCCATTGGTTTTTCGCCCGCCATCGAAGGCGTGGTTTTGCGAGGGATTCAAAATGGTTTTTTGGGTAAAAAACTGCTGCAAATATTGGCGCTGCTGGCGGGGTTTGGGTTGGTGGTTTTTGGATTTAAAAAATTATA
>Ga0209066_10003686_pt1 | contig 17271 bp, 21 predicted proteins | sample All_14_2_FD_187198 | JGI IMG/M metagenome (GOLD analysis project Ga0209066, IMG submission 187198) | Freshwater microbial communities in response to fracking from Pennsylvania, USA - Allegheny Zone_MetaG_DW_15 (SPAdes) (version 2) ... | reverse complement strand
TTCGCTGCAGATATAGAGGTCGAGGCCCAGCCCCTGCTGGCTGGCTCGGGCCTCGCCGCGGAACAAAGGCTGGAACAGCTTGGCCAAGGCCGCGTCGGCAATCGGATTGCCGGCATTGCGCACGCTGAGCTCGAACGTGCCGTCCTTCACCTGCGCCGCGACCTCCATCGGCGTGCCGGGTGCGCCATGGACGACCCGATGCGGGCTACGTGGTGCCGCGTACGCCTAGGCCAATCTCGGCCTTCATCAACGCATTCGCCTACTCCTCGTTGCAGCCCGGGGCGGGCCGGTATAGGGCCTTTGCTGCGGAGCCAAGCCAGCGCGCATTGCCGTCGGGTCGCTCCTCGATATTTGCGGACCAGCCCAATGCCTCTCTTCTGGACCATCGATTCGCGCCGGCAGTTGTTCACTGTGACCTGCGACGGCAAGGTCGACCTCGTCGACATGAGCGAGATGATTGATGCGTTTGTGGGGGCGAACGGACTTTGCTACCGCAAGCTCTTTGACGGCACCCGTGGCAGCACCGACATGAACGAACAGGAGATCCTCGCCATCGGGGCTCGCATGCGTGAACTGCACGCCCTGCAGAGCACCCTCGGTGCGTTGGCCGTCGTGCTACCGGACGACAAGTACGACCAGGTCTCGCGGGTGCTCGGCATCCTGGCGGTCGCCAAGCGGCCGATGCGCGTCTTCAAGGACGCCAACAAGGCGCGCAAATGGCTCGATTCGCCGACGATTCGTGGAGGCCTCCCCCTGCTGGAGCCGCTCGAGGCGCGGGCCTAGAGACAGAGGAGGGGGCCGTTTCCCAGATTGTCGCGTTGCGAATGGCGCGCCAGGGCTCTATTTCCCGCCCGCATGGGAATCGAAATCGAGCGCAAGTTTCTCGTTACGAGCGGGGACTGGCGCGGCAACGTCGTTCGCGAGCAGCATCTCGTGGACGGCCTGGTAGCCATGACGGGCGGCCGTAAGGTGAGAGTGCGCGTCTGCGACGGGCAGGCGACGCTCACGGTCAAGGCACGCGAGGCGCCGGGCGTGAATGCGGAATTCGAGTATCCCATTCCCCTTCGAGACGCGGAGGAATTGCTCGCGAAGCACTGCGACGACAATGTGATCGGCAAGACGCGATTCTTCGTACCGTACCAAGGCTTCCTGTGGCAGGTCGATGTCTATGAGGGCGTGATGGCGGATGTTGTCCTGGCCGAAGTCGAACTCGCGCGGCTGGATTGCGTGGTCCCCCTGCCGCCCTGGGTGGGGCCGGAAGTCACTGGCGATCCCGCCTATCGCAAGATCAACCTGTTCCGCGCCCGCACGGGCCGGACGGCGGCGGACTGAGCTTTCGCGAGTCTCGGGCTGAAATCTCCTTCAGCAGTTCCTCGCCGCCGGTCACGAGTTCCCGGTAGGACTGTTCGAACCAGCCGATACGTTCCTCGAGGGCGGCAAGATAGGGAGGGCGCTCGATCTGGTGCGCGACCGCCTGCAGGCGCTCGCAGGCTTCATTGTCTTCGCGCCCGACGCGGCGGACATAGTGCGGCAGCAGCCGGTTGCGGATGGGATCGCTCAGCGGCCGGGTCAGGCGGACGGGCCAGGTATGGTCGGCCGGGAACGGCGCCGGATGGACCCGGATCCGCTGGACCGATCGGTCGTGCGCCATGGGAACCGATTGCTGGACGTAACAATGGAAGAACTCGCCGTCCGAACGGAACAGGGCCACGATCAGGTTCGGCAGGATCTGGAAGATGCAGTAATGCGTCGCCCGGAAAGATCCATCGGCGCAGGCGGCGGACATTTCCGCGAGGGCGTCCGGCTTGCTGGTGTTGAGAAAGGCGCTGTGGAGACCGAACCGGACGTAACTGATGTCTTCGCGCCGCACATGGCCGCTCTTGCCGAAGGTCGTCGGATGGAGGGCGACGGTGTGATAGTCGTCGAGGCTGATATGGAGGTTCAGCCTCCAGTTGGCCGCAACGGGCATCGACAGGGTCCGGGGCGTCGACCTCGATCGCGACAGGGCCGCGACGATCGGGAAGCCGGGGCCGAGGAATTCCGCGAGCGACTCGCGTTTCACCGGTGCGGGGAAACGGCCGAAGACCAGCGCGCCGCAGGTCGCGATCTCGATGGGGTTGAGCCGCGCGCCCAGTGCGCGCGACACGGTGCCGAAATTCTCCTGGCACTTCGGAATCCCGATGGCGGCGCCGTCGTGGTCGTATCGCCAGTGATGGAAGCCGCAGACGATGGGCCCATTGCCCTTGTCCTTCGTCCGCAGCGGATAGAAGCGATGAGCGCAGACGTTCTCGAATCCCTTCAGTTCGGATCCGAAACGCTGCACGAAGACCGAGCGCGTCGCCAGCGTGGTGCGGAACCAGTCGCCGTCCTTCTCGACATCGTGCGTGAAGCCGAGGAACGTCCAGACATAGGAAAGGCAGCGCTGCTCGTGCGCGAACGACTGTGGATCAACCAGGGTTCGCGTCCAGTCCGAGTCAAAAAAGGCGGAGCTACCGCGCAGGGCCATTCTTCCGTCCTCATCAGCTTGGTCGCGGGGCCGGAATTTCAGGGTGCCATCTCGCGGGTGTACCGTCCAACCGGCGTTCGCCGCTGAGCCTTTTGGCACGCGGGCGACCGCGCAGCGGTTCTAGAGCCTTGATGCAGCCCGGCGGATCGTGCCCAATCCTGCGGCTTCTGACACTTTTGGACGAATGAAAGGTCCGGCCATGCGAAAGAACAAGATCAAGGAAATCTGGGCCGCGGGGAAATGCGCGACACTGGGTTGGCTTTCGGTTCCGAACACCTTCACGGCCGAGGTGATGGCGCGGCAGGGGTTCGATGCCCTGTGCGTCGACCTGCAGCACGGGCTTTCCGAGATGAAGGACGTGGCGCCGATGCTGCAGGCGATCTCCCAGACCGACACGGTGCCGGTCGTGCGCGTGGCCTGGAACGAGCCGGCCGCCATCATGAAGGCGCTCGACCTTGGCGCCTACGGCATCATCGTGCCGCTGGTGAACAATGCCGAGGAAGCCGCCAAGGCCGTGGCGGCTTGCCGTTATCCGCCCGTGGGCATGCGCTCCTCGGGACCCGTGCGCGCCATTCACTATGGCGGCGCCGACTACGTGGCGAAGGCGAATGACGAGATCATCGTCATGGCAATGATCGAGACCAAGGAAGGGCTGGAGAACCTCGAGGCGATCTGCGCGACGCCCGGGCTCGATGCCGTCTATATCGGCCCCGCCGACCTCTCGTTTGCCCTGGGCCTGCCGCCGCGTGGCGACAATCCCGATCCGCTACACATCGCCACCTGCGACAAGATCCGCGAGGCCTCCCACAAGGCCGGCATCAAGTGCGTCATGCACTGCGCCGCGGCGCCCTTCGCCGCCGGCGCCGTGAAGCGCGGCTTCGACATGGTGATGCTGACGGCCGATCTCTCCTGCATGATCGCCGGTGCTCGCCAGCAACTCGAGGAACTCAAGGCGAAGTCGGCCTGAGGCCGGCGCGCTCGCAGGCGTTGCGCGGTAGCGGCGCGACGAAGCATCGCCGCCGCGGGCAAGGCATGTTTCCCGAGAACTGCAAGGGCCAGGCGCTGCGCTTCACGCTCCCACGACGGGCGATGCCATCCTGTAACTTGTTTGCGAGATACCCTTCATTTCCCACAGGACAGCGTGACGCAACATGGTCGCGCCCGCTAGGGTCACGCATCCGGCCGTGTGGGAATGGTTGTGCCGGTATGAGGATGATATGGCGGACGAGCAGACGCGAAACCTGATGCTTACGAAATACTACTGCACCGAAAGGGCTCTTGAGGTGAAGGCAGACCTAGCCCGACTTCAGGCCGAAGGCAACGAACTCAAGATCGAACTCGATTCGACTACAGATTTGGCGCGGCAAACCGTCATCCGCCAGCGTCGCTCCTACCTGAAGCGCCGCAATGACGAACTCAAGGTCCAGCGTGAAGCCCTTGCGAGGGAACTGCAGACAGCGCTGGACGCGCTCAAGTCCCTGGCGCCGTCGCTTGGGGCGAAAAAGAAGCGGCGACTGGGGTGGTCGATCGGCCCGAACTCCTAGACCATTTCCCTATTCGAGCCGATCGAGGGCCTGGCGGATCTGCCTCTCGGCGGTCGGCCAGCGCTCTATCGCTTGCTCAGGCTTCAAGACTTCAGTCTGCAGTCCGGACTTCGTGTAGACGAGTTCGCCATCTTCATTGATTTCGAGCGCGCCGTCGATCCCCGCGATTGCGATTTGCCTGACCATCCGGTCCTCCATACCTGTGTCGTTTGAAACTACGTCATCCTGACTAGTCCGTTGCATGGCAACGCAGGTGCGGCCGCCGCCTAAAATCGGCCGAAATTCGCGCGCAGTGTGTAATTATGGCGTTTGGTCTTCTGGGCATTTCCTGTGCGTGAGGCGCGAATCCACGCTTCGATGCCACGCAACGTGCAACGATGCATCGTAGCGCTTGGATGCTCACTCCTGTTGAGATAGTGGTGACGTCATGACGGATTTGGCGGACGCAACACGTCTCACTCTTTGCCAGCGTATCCACCGTTTCGTGCTGGTGCTGGAGCGCTTCAAGCGTAATCCAAATCGGCGGGAGGCCTATCATGCGCTCTCGGCCATCGAGGCCTTGCGCGAGGGGCGTTACGAGGCTGGGTTGCAGTGCATTCGCGCCGCGGAACTCGTTGCACCCATTCCTGAGGGGCTTTCTCTTCTCCCGGGTCTGCACGACGCCATGACAGCCACCGAATTGCGTCAGGCCCTTCGCGCGCTCGTTCGCCCCGTGGATGCCACCGTTCCGGCCAATGGCATCGTCGAGGCAGGCACGGCTGAAGGAATGGCCGACCCCAGTAAGTAGGATCGGCAATACAGGTGGAGTTGCGCCGGCGCATCACGCAGTCGAACGCGCACCTGATCGCATCACCAATTTATCACGCTTCCGACCGCAACCGCCCTCGTGTTGCCCCGTTTGCAAGTTGGCCCGGCTTGGACCGACTGTTCTGCAAGCGTGAGGAGTGGAAAGTTGCCGACCGACATCATCCATATGGAATTGGGTTCTGAAGTCGCTTCATTGCGCGCCCTCGGCGAGGTTCGACGGCGCCAATCGCTCATAGACCGCCTGCTGCGCGAGCGTCGCGAGCCCGCACCTGCCTCCGAGCGTCGGCGGATTCACGGACTGAGGCCCGTTCCTCCTCTCGCACCCCTGCCTCGAAGCGAAGCCTAGTTGTTCTCACGCGAGGAGCCATTCCGATGCCGCGTCTCGCCTGGACCGATCTCGCCAACTCTCCCGGGAATGCCTTTCTTATCGTCGGCGAACTCGCGCCGTGTTTCGCCGGCGGCCGGCGTGACGACGATCCCTTCGACAGTGCGCGTCTCCGGTTCGCCGCCAACCTGATTGTTCGCACCTGCAGCCACCTCAAGCTCCAAGGTCCTTTCGCCGTGCAGCCGTCGCGCGAAGGCAACAGCCTCATAATCCAGTGCGTGGTCACGGAACACGAAGACTTCGCGCGACTGGGCGAGGTGGCGGGCGGATATGAAATCGAAGCCTCGTTGTGGTGCGGGCACCGTCATTTCCTGCTCGACAATGCCACGCACGAAGCGCTGCTCGCCGTCGCCGGCCAACCCGATGGCCGCGGCGCCGGCCGGCGCGCTCGGGCGGCGTCGCGGGAGGCGGAGGAGCAGCGTCATCGATGGGGACACGACTAAAGGGCACGGCCTTTCCGCTGGAAGGCGATGCGGTCCAGCATCTCTGCATCGACATGCAACGTCTGTTCGCCGCCGAAACCGCTTGGCAGGTGCCCTGGCTGCCGCGCGTCCTGCCGGCCGTGGTCGAGATCGCGTCGCGGCACGCAGCACGAACGATCTTCACCCGCTTCGCGCCGCCCGCCAGGCCGGAAGCCGCGCAGGGGGCCTGGCAGGCCTATTACGAGCGCTGGCCGCAGATGACGCGCGGCGAGCTGGCTCCCGACCTGCTGGACCTGGTTGAACCCCTGGCGCGCCTCGTGCCACCGGCGCGACAGATCGAGAAGCCCGCGAACTCTGCCTTCAGCCGCCCCGGATTCGCGACGGCGCTCAAGCGCCGCGGCATCACGACTCTGGTCGTGACGGGAGGCGAGACCGATGTCTGCGTCCTCGCGACCGTGATGCAGGCGATCGATCTCGGCTTTCGCGTGGTCCTTCCCACCGACGCGCTGTGCAGCACCAGCGATGGTGCACACGACACCGTCGTGGACCTGTTCGGCGCTCGCTTTTCTTCGCAGGTCGAAGCGACCACGACCGAGGATCTGCTGCGTCGTTGGCAATAGGGTTCGCCGCCGGACTGCCTGCGGCGCCTCGCCGTGCCACCTTCCCGGTCCCATTGTCGCCGCCGGGAGAACCGCATTGCCGAAAGTTCAGTGGGCTGACCTCGCATGCGATCCGGGCAAAGCCCATCTGCTCGTTGTTGAACTCGACCCGTCCTTCTTCGGCGGCAGGATCGCCAGCGACCCGTTCGATTCGCAGCGCTTGCGCGAGGGTGTCAACCTGATGAGCCGCGTTTGCACGAATCTGAAGCTGCGCGGCCCTCATTCAGTGACGACGTCTCGCGCTGGCAATGCAAGCGTCGTGCTCTGCGCTTTCGGAGACAGCGAGGATCGGAACCGGGTCGCAGCGCTCATCGATCTGGAGACGGACGGGCAGGAGACAGGGGAATGGGCGAGCCGGCGCGCCTTTACGCTCACGGCCAAAGCCCACGAGCGCCTGATAGCGGTCGGAGGGGAAACCGACAACCGCTATGCCGGGCGCCGGCGTCGGGAGCGCGAACGCAGCGCCGCCGAACAATCCCTGCGCTGGGGCGACGTCTAGCCGGGGGCGCCTCGGGCGCGGGCACACGTCGGGCGGGGAGAGGCGGATCATCGGGCGTGCGAAGATATAGAAATCGTTCCGGGTGCGAAGGCAGGCCGACCGTGCGGTCGCGGGAGCGTAGAGGATCGTCTTCTCTCTCATGCGAGGACACGATGCGATCGATGATGAGTTCCCTGACCGCGCTCGCCACGGCAGCGGCGGCCGCCCTTTCCGTCCCGACCGCCAGCGCTGCCACGATCGGCGGTACCGACTATGCGGTACAATGCGACTTCCAGGAATTCTGAACGGCTACAGACGGCAAGTCCGTCCGCGTCTTCCGGCCGACAATCCGTCCCCGACCCCGCACCCCGAGCAATCGGACGCCAGTCTGCTGCCGGTGATGCAGGCCGCCAAGCCGCTGCTCGCGCTTGCCTTCACCTACGACACGCCGCTCGAGGAGCCGGCGTCCCGACTATCGATTGGTGCTGTTGTAAAATGCCGCGACGACCTGAACGGCGATAGCGTCGGCCGCGGCACACCCGCACTGAAGCCCAATGCCGGGGGAATCGACCGCCGCTACGGCAACCGTTACAGAACACACCCGTTGCAGGCGAGCTCTCCACGCACAACCGAACGGAAATTCCAAATGGCCAAGAAGCCTGTATCGCCGACGATGGCGCCTCCCTCTCCGCGCACGGCCGGGCAGGACACGCCCCTCGACAAGCCGAACGCGGGGCGGCAGGAAACGGCCAAGACCGGTTCGATCCAGCCCGACACGATGCCGCCCGGCAGCGTGCTCACGACCAATCAGGGCGTCGCGGTCAGCGACGACCAGAACTCGCTGAAGGCTGGCGTGCGCGGCCCGACGCTGCTGGAAGACATTCTGATGCGTGAGAAGATCACGCATTTCGACCACGAGCGCATTCCGGAGCGTGTCGTCCATGCCCGCGGCGCGGCCGCGCATGGTGTGTTTCAAGTTTATGAAGATCTCTCCGAGATCAGCTGCGCGCAGCTCTTCCGCGATCCCACGGTCCAGACGCCAGTCTTCGTTCGCTTCTCGACCGTGGCCGGCTCCCGCGGCTCCACCGATACGCCGCGCGACGTGCGCGGCTTCGCGGTCAAGTTCTACACTCAGGAAGGCGTGTGGGACCTGGTGGGTAACAACATGCCAGTGTTCTTCATCCAGGACGCCAACAAGTTCCCCGACCTCATCCATGCCGTGAAGCCCGAGCCTCACAACGAGATACCGCAGGCGCAGTCGGCCCACGACACGTTCTGGGATTTTGTGTCGCTGACACCCGAAAGCACCCACATGCTGATGTGGCTGATGAGCGATCGCGCGCTGCCGCGCAGCTACGCCATGATGGAAGGTTTTGGCGTTCATACGTTCCGCCTGGTCGATGCCGAAGGCGGCTGGCGCTTCGTCAAGTTCCACTGGAAGCCGCTGAAGGGCGTTTGCTCCCTCGTCTGGGATGAGGCGAACCTCCTCGGCGGCCGCGACCCGGACTTCAATCGGCGCGACCTCTGGGAGGCGATCGAGCGTGGCGACTTCCCGGAGTGGGAACTCGGCCTGCAGATCGTCGAGCCGGCGGACGAGCACAAGTTCGATTTCGACCTCCTCGACGCCACAAAGATCATCCCCGAAGAGCTCGTGCCGATCCGCAAGGTAGGCAAGCTCACCCTGAACCGGAATCCAGACAACTTTTTCGCTGAAACCGAACAGGTCGCCTTTCACACCGGCCATATCGTGCCCGGCATAGATTTCACCAACGATCCGCTGCTGCAGGGCCGGCTCTTCTCCTACATCGACACGCAGCTCCGCCGCGTCGGACCGAACTTCCACGAATTGCCGATCAACCGTTCGCTGCGTCCGGTGGACAACAACCAGCGCGACGGCTTCGGCAGGATCACAATCAACCCTGGCAAGGTTTCGTACTTCCCCAACAGTCTGGGCGGCGGGTGCCCGATGCACTCCCCCACGGCAGCAGCGGCGTTCCGCTCGGTCACGGTTCAGGAGGCGGGGGCCAAGTTGCGCCAGCGCAGCGAGAGCTTCAGCGACCATTTCAGCCAGGCTACGATGTTCTGGAACAGCATGAGCGACTGGGAGAAGGACCACATCGCCGCGGCCTTCTCGTTCGAGCTCAACATGGTCGTTGACCAGGGCGTGCGGAACCGGGTCATGAACGAGCTGCTCTGCAACATTTCTCCGCAGCTCGCCGACATGGTTGCCGGCGCGACCGGCATCGATGTGGCGCCGGCAGGGACGCCCGAGGCGCCGACGCCATCGGCCCCGACACCATCGGGACCGCTCAATCCCAAGGCGGCCGAACTCCGCTCGTCGGCCCTGTCCATGGACAAGGCCCCGCCACTGGTGCGCGGTCGCAAGATCGCGATTCTGGTCGGCGACGGTGTCGACTCGGTCATCGTGAAGACGATAGTTGGCGACCTCACCAAAGGCGGCCAGGTGCCCGAGTTGATCGGGCCAACTGCCGGCTCTGTGATCGACGCGACGAACAAGCCGTTGCCGGTCAATCGCGCCGCACCCAACGCGCCATCGGTGATCTACGATGCCGTGCTGATTCCTCCGGGCGTCGCCGAGGGCTTGATGGTTATGCCGCTGGGTCAGCGCTTCATCGACGAGGCATTCCGTCATGGGAAGCCGGTCGTGGCGGCGGAGGATGCGCGTGCGCTGTTCGAACTGATCGGGATCAGCGAAGCGGAAGGGCTGATGATCGGCGGCAACAAGCTCTCCACCGTGATGCTTGACAATCTTGCGCAGCATCGGTTCCCGCGGCGTGTGTCGAGCCTCGCGCCGAACTGAACAAGCTTCACACACGATCGAGGAATTCATCATGGCAACGAACGAGAACGCGGTCGCACTTCTCAAGGCCGACCATCGCAAGGTCGAGGGACTGTTCGAGTCCTTTGAGAGGGCTCGCACCGAGGACCGCAAGCAGGCTCTGGTGGAGCAGATCTGCACCGAGCTGATGGTGCATGCGACCATTGAGGAGGAGATCTTCTATCCGGCCTGCAAGGGCAAGATCGAGGACGAGGAACTGCTTGACGAAGCCTATGTCGAGCATGACGGTGCCAAGGTGCTGATCGCGGAGCTACTCCAGGCCTCGCCCTCGCACGAGTTCTACGATGCCAAGGTCAAGGTTCTGTCGGAGCTGATCAAGCACCACGTCAAGGAAGAGGAAATGCGGTCCGAGGGCCTGTTCGCCGAGGCCCGCGACGCCGGCGTGGATTTGGAGGATCTCGGGGAACGGCTGAAGGCCCGCAAGGCCCAACTGCTGGCCAAGTTCAAGGAGGCCGGAAAGCTGCCGCCGCCTCAGACCCGTTCGTTCACGGGTCACAAGCTCTCCCAGAGCGAACCCGTGATGGGTGAGTAGGCTTCTACACGCTGCAACCAGATCCTCCCGTGCCCCTTGAGTCGCCAAACCTGAAGGAGCACGGAATGGCCGACGCAAGCGAGAAGAAGACCAACCAGCCACCCCAGCAGCAGGAGAGGCCGGGGACGACCGCTGAGATGCGGCCCCGACCAGACCATGGCGAAGAGAGCTACGAGGGATCGGGCCGTTTGCAGGGAATGCGCGCCTTGATCACCGGCGGCGACTCGGGCATCGGCCGTGCGGTTGCGATCGCCTTTGCGCGGGAAGGCGCCGACGTTCTCATCTCGTATCTCAGCGAGCATGAGGATGCCGAGGAGACCGCGAAGTGGGTCGAGAAGGCCGGCCAGAAGGCGGTGCGGATCGCCGGGGACATACAGGATTCTTCGCATTGTCGCGCGCTCGTCGACCGAGCCGTCTCGGAACTGGGCGGCCTCGATATCCTGGTGAACAATGCCGCCCATCAGGCGACGTTCAAGTCGCTCGACGAGATCACCGACGAGGAATGGGAAGCGACTTTCCGGACAAACATCCACGCGATGTTCTGGATGGCGAGAGCGGCCGTGCCTCACATGCCAAAGGGTGGCGCCATCATCAACACAGCCTCGATCAACTCCGACGTGCCCAATCCGACACTGCTCCCCTATGCGACCACCAAAGGGGCAATCCACAATTTTACGGGAGGGCTGGCGCAACTCTTGGCCAAGGACGGGATCAGGGTCAATGCCGTGGCTCCCGGACCCGTATGGACGCCGCTCATCCCGTCGACGATGCCGCCAGGGACGGTCGCGAATTTTGGAAGCAATGTCCCAATGAAGCGGGCGGCACAGCCTGCGGAGCTGGCTACAGCCTATGTTATGCTCGCCGATCCGCGGTCAAGCTATACATCCGGCGCGACGATCGCCGTCACCGGCGGGAAGCCCTTCCTCTAGGACAAGGCCGGGTCGAGGAGACCCGGCCTTCCGTCCGCTTTCGCTCAGTCAGCGCCGATTGGCTTTGTGATGCTCATCGTTGGGCTTCACCGGCGCGGCCTCGATGAAGGAAACGGGATCGCTGCCGGGGAAGCTATCCTTCAAGGCCGCATCGAGTTTCTTCTCGAGCTTGTCGTCTGCCGACAGGGTCTTGCCTTTGTCGCGGCTCTCGGACGAGGGGCTGCTCTCGGCGCGAGAAATACGTTGCTCGAGCGCGAGCAGCTCCTGTTCCATCATCTTGAGATCGGATGCCTCGCGTTCCGACGTGCCGTCGGATTGCCGCGCGCTCGCGATCTTGGCCTGAAGGTCGTCGCGTTCTTGCATCAACTGTTCTGTCTTGGTCATGGGAATCTCCGGGCTGAAGTTCTGAATGGAACGTTCCTGGGCGCCCTTAAGTTGCTGCCGACAATCCGTGGCCGTTCGGAACCATTCGCCGTCGGCCCGTTGTGGAGACGGCTGAAATGCTCAGCTCCCAATTGAGAGGAATGGAAATGAAGAAGATGTTCGCCCTCGCGACCGCCGTTGTCATGGTTGCCGGCGCCCCGGCCTTCGCAGCCACCGACGCCGAGTGCCAGGAAATGTGGAAGAAGGCCGACGCCAACACCGACGGCAACGTCTCGGGCGGCGAGGCGATCCGCTACATGTCGTTCATGCGCGTCGCCGGCATGACTGTCGCCACCGAAGGCACGATCACGCAGACCGAGTTCATGAACGCCTGCAAGGCGGACGCCTACAAGGTCAAGGCGGTCGACGCCGGTGCGCCGCTCAAGGGATCGAACTCCTTCACCGAGGCACAGGCCAAGGACCGCATCGTGGCCCAGGGCATGGACAACGTGGCCGGCCTGACGAAGGACGGCGACGGCATCTGGCGCGGCACGGCGCAGCAGGCTGGCAAGCCGGTGCAGGTCGCCGTCGACTACAAGGGCAATGTCGTCACGGCGAACCAGTAACATCGAACAACGAAGGGAATTCCAAGATGAAGACCGTTAGCCGAGCCTACGACAGCTATGCCCAGGCCCGAGCCGCCGTCGATGCCGTCGAGAAGGCGGGTGTGCCAAGTAGCGACGTCAGCATCGTCGCCAACAAGTATGTGAGCGCCGAATACGAAGAAGTGGATGACGTGAACAAGGCGGCCGCCGGGGCGGGCATCGGTGGCGCGGTCGGCGCTGGCGCCGGCCTGCTCGCGGGTCTCGGCCTGCTGGCTATCCCCGGCCTGGGCCCGGTCGTGGCGGCCGGGTGGCTGGCCTCGACTGCCGCTGTCGCCGCCGGGGGCGCTGCCGCTGGTGGGATTGTCGGTGCCATGGTCGAAGCCGGCACCGACAAGGAGCATGCCGAGGTTTACTCGGAAGCGGTCCGTCGCGGCGGCACCCTGGTCACGGCGCGGGTTCCCGATGGCGATGCGGCTCGTATCGAGACCATCCTCGCAGCCTCCAGCCCGATCGATCCGGTGGCCCGCGGTGCGGAGTATCGTGCAGCCGGCTGGAAGAATTTCGACCCCAAGGCGCCTCCGTACCGGCCGAGCCAGACCGAGATCGATCGGATGCGCGCCAACTGGCCGGGTTGATCCATCCAACGACGCAGAGAAGGGGCCCGCTTTCGGGCCCCTTTTTGTGCGTCGCAACTGGATCAGCGGTCACGCAACAAACACCGCCTCGGGGCATTGATTCTCCAAAGGAAAGGAGAAGCATATGGAAACGGCCCGGACCCTTCTGGAGGAAATCGCGCACTATTTCGGCGTTCCTGCCACGCCGCGCGATCAACTCGATTTGTTGCGACGTGACAGGCTTGATGCGCAGGCTGAGATTCGCTCGGTACTCGATCGCCTGGCAAGCAAATATGACCTGCCGAGCGAAGACGTCGAGGAGACGATGAGCAGCATCGGCGCCGCCATCGGCGACATGACCTACGAGCCTGAAACCGAATACCTTGAGGAGATCGACGGCAAGCCGCTCGTCTGACCGCGGCGTACCGACCGGACCATCGACGGGCGGCACGGTGAGATCGCGCCGCTTTCTTCCTCTTTCCAGTCGATAACCGGCCAGGCGGTTTTCCTTGCTCTTGCGATGTCCGGGTCGTCAGCAACTCTAACGTGGCCGACCTTTCGCAGCTTCCTCCTTCGCCCATCCTCGACCCGCTCGGCGTCGAGGCCGGGACTTTTGCACACGATCCGCTGGGTTTCGTCCTGTTCGCATTCCCTTGGGGCGAGGCGGGGACGGTGCTGGCGAAGGATGCCGGACCCGAAGCCTGGCAGCGTGAGATTCTGGCGCATATCGGGCTATCGCTCGATAGCGTCTCCGGCGCGATCCGCATCGCCGTTGCCTCGGGGCACGGCGTCGGCAAGTCCGCACTGGTCGCGTGGATCATCGTCTGGGCGCTCGCGAGCTTCCGTGACACGCGCGGGATCGTGACGGCCAACACGGCCACGCAGCTCAAGACCAAGACCTGGCCGGAACTCATCAAATGGCTTCGCCTCTCCGTCTGCGCCGACTGGTTCGACGTCTCGGCCACCGCGATCGCCAGTACCGAGCCGGGCCACGAACGGACCTGGCGCATCGATGCCGTGCCGTGGAGCCTGCGCGCTACCGAAGCCTTTGCCGGCCTGCACAATCAGGGGCGCCGGTTGTTCGTGGCCTTCGATGAGGCCTCGGCCATTCCCGATCCGGTCTGGGAAACCATTGAGGGCGCGTTGACCGACCGCGACACCGAGATCCTGTGGCTGGCCACCGGCAATCCGACGCGCAACACCGGCCGCTTCCGCGAATGCTTCGGCCGCTTCCGTCATCGCTGGCAGCGCCACCAGGTCGACGGGCGCAAGGTCTCGCTCACCGACAAGGACGAGATCGCGCGCTGGGCGGCGGACTATGGCGACGATAGCGATTTCTTCCGCGTCCGCGTGAAGGGCGAGTTCCCGAGGGGAGGGGCCATGCAGTTCATCGACGGTGAGACGGTCGAGGAGGCGGCGGCCCGGCCTGCCGAGAGCCATCTGCGCCAACCGCTCGTCATGGGTGTCGATTGCGCGCGCGGTGGCGACGACCAGAGCACGATCTGGTTCCGCCGCGGCCGCGACGCGCGCTCGGTACCCGCGATCAAGCTGCGGGTCGGCGATCTGATGGTCCTGTCCGGCAAGGTGGCGGAACAGGCGCTGCGGCATCGCGCGGCCGCGGTCTTCATCGACGAAGGTGGCCTCGGTGCCGGCGTGGTCGATCGCGTGCGCCAAATGCTGGCGGGCCATCTCGTCGTCGGCGTCAATTTCGGCGGACGTGCCGATCGCTACACGCTGGGTGACGGCATGCCGCTCACCGCCAACAAGGCCGCGGAAATGTGGGCCTCGATGCGGGCCTGGCTGAAGACCGGCGCCATCCCCGACGATCCCGAGCTGAAGGCCGAGCTGACGGGCCGCGAATACAGCTTCGACCTGCACAACGCGCTGCGGCTCGAGAAGAAGGAGGACATGAAGAAGCGCGGCCTGTCCTCGCCCGACAATGCCGACGGGCTGGCGCTCACCTTCGCGTATCCGGTGGCGGATCTGCCCGAGGTGATGCAGTTCGAAGCGGGCGGCGGAACGAGCGCAGCCGCCGCCGTCGCGATCGAGTCCGATTACGATCCGCACGCGGATCTTTAATCGCTGGACTCACACCAAGTGCATTGGCATGGTCGCCGCCAATCGCCCGAAGAGGCGACCGGGAGGCATCTGGGCGATCGCTCGATCGGCCGACACGGTGTCTAAGGCCCGCCGCTCCGATCATCCCCGACGGAACGGCGGGCCTTTTCGGGTCTTGGACAAGCGCGGCTCTCCGCAGCCGCCCCTGGTATACTTGGCTGTCACCGAAGCCCAGGTCGATCATCGCGAGTGACCGCAGAGCCATGGTGATGCGAGTCCACCGCATGGGGCAACTCCCTCGGAATGTCGTTGCGCGGCTGCAGCAGGCGGGGCAGGAGGGCTCGGCCCTCATCGACGTCACCGTCGACGTGAATGGCTTTCCGAGCATCATCGTCCTGGAAAAATCATCTGGTCATCCGTCGCTGGATGAAGCGGCGATTGAGGCTGTGAAGTCTGCGCGGTTTCGGCCGTATATCGTCAACGGCAAACCTCAGCCGGTGCGGTTGAAAGTGCCCAGCCGCTTCGTACCCGACGAAACGGAACGGACGCCACGCAGAAAACTATAGCGCGGGAATGCCGCAATGGACCACCGCCGCACCTACATGTAGCTCGCGGGAGAGACCGAACGGCTAAGAGGTCGTTACGCTCACTTTCGTAAACTTACCGCTTGCATCTTCAAAATCCGCTTCATCAGTAACTCAGGGGCTCGCTTCTCACAGGAGAAACGCCCTTGGGTATTTTTGGTGGCGGCCAGGCCGCTTTTCCGCCGATGTCGCCGCCTGCTCTGCCGCCGGCCCCCGAACCCGCCCCGTCGATGGTCGATCCGTCGGTCCGCGAGGCGCGGGATGCGCAGAAGAAGCGCGCGGCCGCCATGGCGGGCTACGCATCCACGATCACGACCGGTGGGCTGGGCGTCAGCGGCGCCGCATCGACCACCGCCGCGCGCGGCAAGACGATGCTGGGAGCCTGAGCGATGGCCCACGATCCTGCCCTCCGACGCCACATCGATTCCCGGCTCGGCGTCCTGAGGCGCCAGCGCCAGTCGTGGGAGCCGGGCTGGCGCGAGCTGTCGCGCTTCGTCAATCCACGGCGCGGCCAGTTCTTCTCGTGGCCCAACCAGGGCAGCCGCGGCGCGCAGAGCAATGCTGCCATCCTCGACCCGACTGCGCTCTTCGCGCTGCGCACCCTGGTGGCCGGGCTGATGTCGGGCGTCACCTCGCCGGCGCGGCCTTGGTTCCGGCTCTCCATTCCCGACCGCCGCGTGGCGTCGCTGGCGCCGGTGAAGGTGTGGCTCGACGAGTGCGCCGAGCGCATGCGCATGGTGTTCAACGCCGGCAATCTCTATTCGGCACTGCCGCTGATCTACGAGGAGCTGGGCCAGTTCGGCACCGGCTGCGCGATCGTCGAGTTCGACCGCGAGGATGTGATCCGGCTCTACACCCTGTCGACCGGCGAATACTGGCTGGGTCTCGACTGGCGCGGCCGCGTCGACACTTTGGCGCGGCGCTTCATGTACTCCTACCGGCAGATCGAGGCGCGCTGGCCGGGGCACGGCATCGCCGAAGTCTCCGAGCGGGCGCGCGGCGCCGATGCCGACACCGAGATCGCCGTTCTGCACATGATCGAGCCCAACACTGCTTACGAGAAGGGCCGGCTCGACGCGGCGGGCAAGAAGTTCCGGTCGGTCTACTGGCGTGAGGGCGGTGGCCAGGCCGAGGGCGAGTTCATCCATTGCGGCGGCTATTCGCAGTTCCCCGCGCTGACGCCACGCTGGTCGCCAATCGGCAACGATGCCTACTCGAAAGGACCCGGCCACGACGCGCTCCCCGACGTGAAGTCGCTGCAGATCCTGAAGAAGCGCGAGCACAACGCCGTCGACAAGCATGTGAACCCGCCGATGGGCGCGCACGTCAGCCTGCGCGGCTCGGCTTCGTCGGTGCTCCCGGGCGCCATCAACTACTTCACCACCCAGGAGAGGGGAGCGGGGATGTGGCCGCTCTACCAGACGGCGCCCGGCGCCATCGCCGAGGTCGAGCGTCTCGTCTCGCGCACCCAGGCGACCATCAAGTCGGCTTTCTTCGCGGACCTCTTCCTGATGATCTCGGACATGGACGGCGTGCAGCCGCGCAGCCAGCTCGAAATCAGTGCGCGCCGTGAGGAGAAGATGCAGATGCTGGGGCCGGTGCTCGAGAACCTGCACGACGACCTGCTGCAGCCGCTGGTCCAACGCACCTTCGCCATCATGGCCGAGCACGGGCTGTTCCCCGAGCTGCCGGCCGAACTGAACGGCTATCCGCTGGACGTCGAGCTGATCTCCATCCTGGCTCAGGCGCAAAAAGCGGCCGATCTCGGCTCCGTCGAGCGTCTGTGGGCCTTCGCCGGCAGCATCGCCGCCACGCGGCCGGAGGTGCTCGACAAGCTGAACGCAGACGAGAGCATCGACGTCTATGCCGACAAGCTCGGCGCCCCGGCCGCCATCACACTTGCCGACGACGCGGTGGCGCAGCGC
>Ga0209066_10003682_pt1 | contig 17287 bp, 20 predicted proteins | sample All_14_2_FD_187198 | JGI IMG/M metagenome (GOLD analysis project Ga0209066, IMG submission 187198) | Freshwater microbial communities in response to fracking from Pennsylvania, USA - Allegheny Zone_MetaG_DW_15 (SPAdes) (version 2) ... | reverse complement strand
AGTTCGTTGTGATGCGTGGTGAATGGACGTGCCGCCGCGCCACCATACAGTGGTTGAAGGATAGGCGTTTCCACTTCAAGGAAGCCGTGGTCATCAAGAAAAGTCCGCAAAGATTTGATGAGCTTGGCACGCTTGCGGAAGGTATCGCGGACCTCAGGATTCACCGCCAAATCTGCATAGCGCTGACGGGCGCGGAGCTCCACATCGTCCAATGAAGCATAACGGACAACTGTGCCGTCTTCCTGGGTCACGTCTTTGTCGGCGGGGAGAGGGGAAATGGATTTGGCGAGCAGCTTGAAGTCCAGAACCTGAAGCGAAGGCTCGCCGGCTTTGGTACGCATCATCGTGCCTGTCGCTTCGACAAAGTCGCCAAGGTCGAACATCTTATTAAAGAAGGCGAGGCGATCCTCCCCCACTTCGTTCACACGTAGGAACAACTGAATCTTGCCGTCACCATCTTCGATATGGGCAAAGCACAACTTTCCCTTGGGGCGCATGGAGCGGATGCGACCAGCAAGCGTAACCTTCACTTCTTGGGTTTCATCCTTTTCAAACTCGGCGATCGCCTGTGCGCTGGTATGGGTCCGCTTGGCGCGTGTGGGGTACGGCTCCACACCTTCGGCGCGGAGTTCTTCCACTTTTTGCAAACGGATTTTTTCAAGGGAGTTGTATTCTGCCATTACGAATTACTTCTTTCATCTTTCTTCTAAGCGAACGAAGAAAGAAAGGTTGAGATATAAAAAAAGCCCCGCATCCAAATACATGGACGCGGGGCAACGAGGCGCGTCCTAATTAGGCGACCTTGAGGATCTTCACGTTGTAAGTACCGCCGGGGGTTTCAACTTTCACGGTGTCGCCCACTTTATGACCAAGGATGGACTTCCCAATGGGCGATTCATTCGAGATCTTGCCCTCACGCGGGTTGGCTTCTGCCGCACCGACAATGATGAAGGTTTCAGCTTCGTAATTGCCTTCTTTGATGGTCACCTTCGAGCCGACCTGAATTGCATCGTGCTTTCTACCTTTGCCGTTTTCCTCAATGATCTGTGCTGTTGCAAGCAAAAGGTCCAGTTCTTGAATGCGTCCTTCTACAAAAGCCTGTTCGTTCTTGGCAGCTTCGTATTCGGCATTCTCGATCAGTTCCCCACCCTCCATGGCTTCATGAAGGCGCGCGGCAACTTCCTGGCGTTTTACAGTTCGCAGGTGTTCGAGCTCTTCCTGCAACTTGTCGTAACCCTCTTTGGTAAGGAAATTGGTTGGCATTGTTTAGTCCTGCTAAATGAATTTTGCATCCCCTACCGAGATGCAATGATTAAAAATTTCCGGTGGTGTCGTCCGGAAAATCGCGCATACTATATCATGATTTAGAGAGGGATTCAAGCCCCAAAAGTCCTCCCCAGCCTGGTTATGTGCTACTCCAAAATGGAATGCCGCCAAAATCGGAGCAATACTGGTTAATTTGACTTCGCATCGCCCGTGAACTTTTAAATAGCGAGGAAATCTGAGACTTGTACTCCAAAACCGCCTCTTTCCATGACATGAGGCCTGCTTTGCTCACCCGTTCGACCTTTTCCTTCATTCCAACCGTTTTCGGACCCAGATGTTCTGGCGTTTTGAAGTAGTATGGGATATCCACCACATAATGAAGCGGACGCCCAAGCAGTTCTGCCGCGCGCCGCACGGTGACATGGTCCACGTGTTTGCCAATGCCAAGTTGGCAGACCAGTTTATCGTCTGGTTTGAGGCGGGCGGCGATGGCAGCGGCGATCTCGGCGGGAAAATCCGCTTCGTTGGGGTGTGGGTCAACGAAAATGTTGGAATACAGCCAGTTCCCATGTTTGTCTTTGCGGTAGATGCAATCCAAAAAGTCAAAGTGGTGTACCTTTGCCCCCAGAATGGCAGCCGCCTTCTTATCTTCGGCGCGGCGCATGTTCACCACTGAACGCACCGAGGGCATGCCCCACTGAAGGTGCATCAGCCGGGCATACAGTGACAACTCTTTTGTAGGCGGGTACCCGCACAGGATCGTCCATATTTCCACCGGGTTGCCTGCCTGGGTTTGGTCATAGATCCAGCCGCCGGCAGAGAGGGCAGCATCGTCAAGATGAGGTGAAATATATACCCAACGCATGGTATGATATTTTTACCATAAAATAGTAATGTAACTTACGAGCCTCATCCCTTACACTTGGGCGAAACGAGGTTTTATGCAGGAAAGACGAAAACAGGAACGTAAAAATCTGGTTGCTTACACACAGGTCTTTGACCTGTATGGCGGGAATTTATTGGGCTATCTCGGTGATCTGACCGTATCTGGGGCTATGATCATCAGCGAAAAACCCATGAAGCCCGATACCGAAATTTCACTTGCCATCGAGCTGCCCGAACTGCCGGAGATCAAAGCGGTGCGAATGAGCCTTGCGGCGCGGGTGGCATGGTGCCAGCAAGACCTTAGCCCACAATATTTCAACATTGGCTTTGAGTTCAAACACGTTTCGCCAGAACACAAAGCGCTGATCGAGACCATCATCGAAAATTATCAATTCCGGCGTGATGTGCCCAAATACCCAACACGGGGAGTTCCACCGCAGTAGTTTGCGAAAAGACAAAAGATGACAGTTTGAAAAAGGCTGTCATCTTTTATGTTACGGGCATCGCATACTTTTTGAAATAAATTTCTGCCAGCAAGTTTCGACAAAGACCTTACTTAATTACTGGACAAGCGATAAACTTTTGCAATGCCTACCGCCCAAACCGTCTTCTTCACAGCGCCAAAACAGGTGGAAATCCGCGAAATGCTCTTGCCCGCCTTGCAAACGGATGAGGTGCTGGTTGAGACAGTCTGCTCTGCCATCAGCGCCGGAACGGAGATGCTGGTATACCGGGGACAATTTCCGCAGTTGCAAGATGCGCATGATGCGGTCAGCAGTGAGTTGAAGTATCCGCTGGCGTATGGGTATGCGTGTGTAGGTGTGGTGCGACAAATTGGTAAATTGGTAAATTCGGAATGGAAAGATAAATTCGTCTTTTCGTTTCAGCCGCACACTTCTCACTTTGTTACAAAACCCGAAAACCTATTTCCAATTCCCCATTCCCTTAACCCTGAAAATGCTTGCTTCCTGCCGAACATGGAAACGGCTGTCAACCTCGTTCAAGATGGTGCACCCATCCTTGGAGAACGCGTGATGGTCTTGGGACAGGGAATCGTTGGTTTGCTAACGGCTTCGTTACTCAACGAATTCCCTCTTGAGGATTTGACGGTGGTGGATTCGATCAAGTTGCGAAGAAAGGCGTTCCATGTCGAAGGTCCAAAGTCAAAGGTCAAGAGCCTTGCGCCCGATGACCTTCGATCCTTCGACAAGCTCAGGACACAGCCTTCGACTTTTGACCTGGTTTATGAACTCACCGGTTCCCCTTCCGTCCTGAACACTGCCATCGAACACACCGCCTTTAGCGGACGAATCGTCATCGGTTCGTGGTATGGGCAAAAGCGAGCAGAGATAGATATGGGTGGTTCTTTCCATCGTTCGCGCATCAAACTCATCTCGTCGCAGGTCAGTTCGATTTCTCCTAAGCTGAGCGGACGTTGGGACAAGTCCCGTCGTTTCGAGGTGGCATGGCAGGCGTTGGAACGCATCCAACCGCAGAAGTGGATCACGCATCGCTTTTCGTTGAACGATGCCGCGAAAGCATACCAATTACTGGATGAAAATCCGCAAGAGACGATACAGATCATTTTTGAATATTAGAGGTTCCATGAATTTTCATCGATACACGCTCGAAGATTGTCAACATGCCACAGGCATTGTCCTTGTAATTGACGTTTTGCGCGCATTCTCCACGGCTGCTTATGCCTTCTCACGCGGCGCAAAAGAGATTCGGCTCGTCAGCGGAATTCAAGAAGCTTTGGACTTGAAAGCACAACTTCCAAACGCAAAAGCGATGGGCGAAGTGGGCGGACTTCCACCCGAAGGTTTCGACTTTGGCAACTCCCCCACTCGCATCCTCGAACATGACCTGACGGGTATCACTCTCGTTCAACGCACGGGCGCAGGGACTCAGGGGGCTGTCCGCGCTGTGAATGCTAAAGTAATGCTGGCGACAAGTTTTGTCGTGGCGCAAGCAACGATGGACTACGTTTTGAAACTCAAACCCATCGAAATCTCTTTCGTCATCACGGGCGGGTTGAGCAATGACGAAGATGTTGCCTGTGCTGATTATTTGGAAAAGAAATTGACCGGGCAGACAGCCAACAATGAGGCGTTTATCAAACGGGTCTATGCCTCACGAGATGCTTTAGAACACATGGAAGAGCATCCGCAATTCCCATATGCCGACCTGGATTACTGCTCGCGGATCGACAACTTCAACTTTGCAATGCCCATCGAAAGAAAAAACGGCTTTTTGATCATGCAGGCAGTCAAGCCCTAAACCTGACACCTGACACTTATAACTGGAGAACTCCATGTATTCACTTGGCGTACGACGCGAATTTATTGCACGACATTTTTTGATCGGCGGAGATTGGGGACCAGAGAATTTCCCCAACTCGCATCATTACACGCTCGAACTTGTTCTGGAAGGAAATGAGCTTGATCAACACGGATACCTTGTGGACATTGTCGATGTGGAAAAGCACCTTGATGAGATCGTGAATTACTACAAAGAACAAATGCTCAATGACAAGCCAGAATTTGCCGGATTGAACCCCTCTATTGAACATTTCGCGCGGATTCTCGCCACAACCTTGAATGAACGCATCCAAGCCAGAAACATCACAGGCTTGAAAGTGGTGTTGTGGGAACATGCCAATGCATGGGCAGCGTATTCAGTCGAAGGTCGAAAGTCAAATGTCTAACCTGCGACCTTCGACTTTTGACCTTTGACATTTTTATGAAAATCGGACTTGTCATTTACGGCTCGCTCGACACCCTCAGCGGCGGATACATGTACGACCGCATGTTAGTGGACTATCTCCGCGCACAAGGCGACACGGTGGAGATCATCTCACTCCCCTGGCGAAATTATGCCGCGCACCTGACGGATAATTTCACGTTTAAGCTTCCCTCCGGCTTGGATGTTTTGATTCAAGACGAACTCAATCACCCATCGCTGATTCGCGCCAACAAACGTCCACATCCCTATCCTATTATCAGCCTTGTCCATCACCTGCGCTGTTCCGAACTCCGCCCGCAATGGCAGAATGATTTTTACCGCGTGGTTGAAAAAAAATATCTGCAAAGCGTGGATGGGTTTATTTTCAACTCTGAGACGACAAAGGGAGTAGTGAATAGGTTAATGGGGAATAGCCTGCCATCGGTGGTTGCATTCCCGCCGACAGATCGGTTTGGGGAGGCGATGACAGAAAGTGATATAGAGGAAAGAAGCAAGCTTGTCCTGAGCAACGTCGAAGGGAAGAAAGAACTACGCATTCTTTTTCTTGGTAATGTCATTGAACGTAAAGGTCTGCATACCTTGCTACAAGCCGTCCAACTTTCGACCTTCGACCTTCGACTTGACGTTGTCGGCTCCCTCACCACCGATCCCGCCTATGCCCAACAAATGCAAGACTTTGCAATAGCCAATGGTCTATCATCCGTCGTCACGTTTCACTCTTCACTCAACAACCAACCTCTCATCGACAAACTCAAATCCGCCCATGTCCTTGTTGTGCCATCGAGTTATGAAGGCTTCGGCATCGTCTACCTCGAAGGGATGGGCTTTGGTCTGCCCGCGATCGGCACCACCTTAGGCGCGGCATCGGAAGTAATCGAAGATGGGGTGACCGGGTTTCTCATCCAGCCGGGAGACGCTCACAGGTTGGCAGAAAAACTGCAACTCCTGAGCGAGAGGCGCGATATCCTCCTGAAGATGAGCCTCGCAGCGCGGAGTCGCTATCAGCGTCAGCCCAAGTGGAATCAGACGGCGAGTCAGATCCGTGAATTTCTACATTCCTTCTTAAGATGAACGGCTGAAACTTTCGCAGCAAAACTCCGTATAATGAATACGATGATTTACACCTACCAGATCAACGGCATGCCTGTGCAAACAGGCGATATTATCTGCACCATGAACGGCAAGCCCGACATTTTACCGGGCGAGTTTTGGCGTCTCATCGGTCGGCTGGTGCCGGGAGATGTAGACCATGTCGCCATCTATCTCGGACCTGACGGTCGCTGCGCCGAAGCGGGCGCGAAGGGCGTTATCACCTTCAACGTGCCCAACAGTGAATGGGACACCGAACGCATGGCGCGTCAACGCGGCTTATTGTTCGATACTTTCTATGGAGTTGTCTCTCCGTTGGATGTGCTTGGCTATTCGGATGATGATGAAGTTCATTTGCGAACAGCCGTGGCACAATATGTTCTTGCACAGGTTGGCAAACCATATAACCTGAATTTTTTCAACGCCGAAACCGAAGATGCATTCTATTGCAGCCAACTCATGTACAAAGCCTATCAAACCATTGGCATCAACTTGAACACCGGGCTTGCCATGGAACAACTTCCCGGCACGAATCAGATCATCTACCCGCAGGAAATTTGGGAGGGCTTCTCGCATCATAAAGCCCACCTTGTTCCGGCAGCAGCTTCTGCATAAATCTCCCCATCAACGGGGAGATTTTTTTCGGGTATATTTGCCCGCTATGAGAAGACTCACCGGAATCATTCTAACTGCCATTTCTGCGGCATCGTTTGGGACACTCGCCATCTTTGGGCGATATGCCTACGCCGAAAACATAGACACCTTCACCCTCCTTTTTCTACGTTTCGGCTTCTCCGCTTCATTCATGACCTTGATGCTGGTTCTGCGCAAAGAGCCTTTTCCACGCGGACGCATTCTCGCCCAACTGATCGGCATGGGCGGCATTGGTTATGCAGGTCAATCTTTTCTCTATCTGACCGCCATCAAATATGCTTCTGCAGGCTTGGTTGCTCTGCTTTTGTATCTGTATCCCTTTTTCGTCGCCATCTTATCGATGCTCTTCCTGAAAGAGAAGCTCACCCTCACCAAAGGCATTGCACTCGGGTTGGCATTATGCGGCACCGCACTGACGGTTGGTCCTGTCAGCGGACAGCTCATTGGCGCGGTCATGGCGATCGTTGCGGCATTGGTATATTCCATCTATATCATTGTTGGCGCGAATGTGATGAAGCACGTCAGCCCGTTTCAGTCATCGACCGTTATCTTCGCATCTGCGAGCGTCGTCTACGGCATGTTGACCTTTTCCAACGGGATCAACCTCCCGCAAACCACCTTTGGCTGGACGGTCATTGCTGGCATTGTCATCGTTTCCACCATCATTCCTGTCACCACCTTTTTAGCCGGGCTGGAGCGGATCGGTCCGACCAATGCGGCGATGCTTTCGACGATCGAACCCATTGTTACAGTGTTTCTCGCAACCTGGTTATTTGGCGACCAACTCCTCCCGATCGTCCTTGTTGGCGGCGTTTTGATCCTCATTGCTGTTGTGATTTTGACACGAGCAGAAATGCAGGCAAAATAGATATAGAGGATATAATGATTAATGAGTAACAAATCAGGTGCAAGTCACCTTTAAAGGAAATCATGAACTTCAACAACTTCAATCTCGACCCTCGCCTCAAGCAGGGAATTACGAAGGCGGGTTACGAGACCCCCACCCCCATTCAACAAGCTGCCATCCCTGCCGCCATCCGCGGACGGGACATTATCGGCACAGCGCAAACCGGCACAGGCAAGACCGCCGCTTTCGTTCTGCCCATCCTCAACAAACTGCTCAACGGCACACGCAACACGCCCCGCGCACTCATCGTCACGCCGACGCGCGAATTGGCAGAGCAGATCAATGATGTGATCAAAACACTGTCCGCGGGGACCAAGCTGAAGAGCGCAACCATCTACGGCGGAGTCGGAGCCGGGACACAAATTCAGGCATTGCGTAACGGCGCGGAAATCCTCGTCGCCTGCCCAGGGCGTCTGCTGGACCTTATCGCACAAGGTCACGCCAAAATGGCGAATATCGAAGTCCTCGTGCTCGATGAAGCCGACCGCATGTTCGACATGGGCTTTCTGCCCGATGTGCGCCGCATTGTGAAAGCCGTGCCCGAGAAACGCCAGACGATGATGTTCTCTGCCACCTTCCCGCCCGATGTGGAGTTGCTCGCACAGCAGGCACTTCATCAGCCACAGAAGATCGCGATGGGCATTGTCAAACCGGCGCATACCGTGGAACATGCTCTGTACCCCGTGCCGCAACATTTGAAAACAAAACTGCTCATCGAATTGCTCAAACGTACCGACACAAACTCGGTGATCGTCTTCACCCGCACCAAGCATCGCGCCCACCGTGTATCGGAGCAAATTAAGAAGGCTGGTTTCAAAGCCACAAGTTTGCACGGCGACCGTACACAAGGGCAACGTCAGGCTGCGATCAAAGGGTTCAAAAGCGGACATCATGACATTATGGTTGCCACAGATATCGCCGCACGCGGATTGGATATTGAAACCGTTTCTCACGTCATTAACTTCGACATGCCCGATACTGCTGATGCATACATCCACCGCATTGGGCGCACAGGTCGCGCACAACGCACCGGCGATGCCTTCACATTGGTGACCGATGAAGACAAAGACATGATCCGCACGCTCGAAAAAATCATGGGACATTCCATCCCGCGCAAGACCCTCGATGACTTTGATTACACAGCCGCCGCCCCACCGCGCTCTGAATCTGGCGGAAGAGGCAGAGGCGCACCACGCGATGGACATCGTCCGCCCAAACCTGCACCCACGCCAAAGAGTTACGGAAGAAATCGGTTGGCGCCGAGAAAGAAATAGAATCAAAAAGAGCCGGAGGCTTTCGCCTCCGGCTCTTTTTTGTCTACTAGCTAAGGATCGTGACGTTGCTAGCCTGAGGACCCTTCGGTCCCTTCTCGACGGTGAATTCCACTTTTTGACCTTCGGTCAAGCTGCGGTATCCATCAGCCTGGATAGCGGAGAAGTGAACGAAAACGTCCGCTCCACCTTCGCGAGCGATGAAGCCGAAGCCCTTGTCGCCGTTGAACCACTTCACTGTTCCAATAATTCTTTCAGACATGTTTTGCCTCCTATGGCAATTTGAAATTTATAGGTAAATCTGTTTGTTCCATCGGAGGACAAAACAAAACGACCCACAGTCAAACTGTGAGTCGCTAGTGTTCTTCAAACCAACGTAACTACCGTTTTCCTATCTGGCTCCAACAATAACACACACGTTGTGAAGAGTCAATCAAAAATAGCCACCAATTTGGTGGCGAAATTAAACTTAATCTTGCTGTTAGAACTGAGCTAATTCGTACAACAGCTTAAGACACAAATCTCGGTTAGGATACTGAATAGAGCTTCTCCCTCATCACTCTAACTCAATTTCCGATGCTATAATCTCATTATGAATTTTCTCATTACTGGAGCCGCGGGTTTCCTCGGCTCTTCGCTTGCCAACCATCTCGCCCGTGAAGGACATCAAGTACGCGGATTGGACGACCTATCCACTGGTGACCCCAAAGTGCTTGCTCCAGATGTCCACTTCACACGTGGGGATGTGAGTGACCGCCCTAAACTGTGGACTCTGCTCCAAGATGTGGACGTGGTCTACCATCTCGCGGCTCGCGTCTCTGTCCAAGAATCGATCCTGTACCCGCGCGACTACAACACTGTAAACGTCGGCGGGACGGTGGCGTTGATGGAAGCCATGCGCGATGTAGGTGTAAAACGGGTAGTGCTGGCATCTTCCGGCGCAGTCTATGGGGATATGAATGATGGCAGTTTGAAAGAAACAGATATTCCCAATCCGCGTTCGCCGTATGCGGTTTCGAAGATTTCTGCTGAATATTATGTTCGCACCATCGGCAATTTATGGAACATTGAAACGGTCAGTTTGCGGATCTTCAACGCCTATGGACCGGGTCAACACCTGCCGCCTTCTCATCCTCCGGTTGTCCCCCACTACCTGCGGCAGGCGCTTCGCGGCGGAACATTGGTCGCACATGGCGATGGAAGTCAGACCCGCGATTACATCTATGTGGATGATGTGGTCAGTGCAATGGTTGCAGCAGCCACGGCTCCCAACATCAACGGACAGGTCATCAACGTCGGCTCGGGAGTGGAAACAACTGTCAAAGAACTGGTCAACGTAGTATTGGATGTGACCAATAGCAAAGCCAACGTGGTTTACAACACCCAAACCTCCGGCGGCGTCTCACGCATGAAAGCGGATTTGTCTGTAGCAAAAGAAAAACTACGCTTCACTCCATCCATCAGTTTGGTAGAAGGGCTGAAATTAACGCTTCAACGAGATGCAAGGTTTAAATAATTTTCACCACAGAGAGCACGGAGAACACAGAGTTTTTGAGGTGTGTGTCAAAGCTAAGACAACTTCCAAAAACAAGGAGGGAAAATGAAACAGATGAGTATGGAAGAATTAAATAAAATTACCGAAGCCATTATTGGGGCAGCAATTGAAGTTCACAGGAATTTGGGACCAGGTTTACTTGAATCTGCTTACCGTGAGTGTTTACGATATGAATTACTTCAAAAGGGGTTTGAAGCTCTACAGGAAGTAACCCTTCCCCTAAAATATAAAGATGTACAGCTTGATTGTGGCTATAGGCTCGACCTGCTTGTAAATGATGCAGTTATTGTGGAGATAAAATCTGTGGAAAGTTTAGCAGGTATTCATGAGGCTCAATTACTATCTTATTTGAAAATTTCTGGCGGCAAAGTCGGTTTATTGTTAAACTTCAATGTGAAGATGCTCAAACATGGCGGCATCAAAAGAATGGCTAATTAAAAAACTTTAAATCTCTGTGCCCTTTGTGATCTCTGTGGTTAAATCTCTGATCCTCCCCCGCAAATTTTACAATCGACCCACTCTCACCATCGCCCGCGAATTGCTCGGCGCACGGTTGGTTCGGGTTTTGGATGGTGTCAAATTAGTTGGCTTGATCTCCGAGACAGAAGCCTATTTTGGCTTCGATGACCTCGCTAGCCACGCCAAAGCCGGGCGGACGATTCGCACCGACCCGATGTTTGGTCCGCCGGGGCATGCGTATGTGTATTTCACCTACGGCAATCACTGGATGCTGAACGCGGTGACGGAGAAGGAAGGTTTTCCGGCGGCGGTGCTGATTCGTGCCATTCAACCTATCGAAGGGATGGATGTGATGCTGGAGCGTCGTCAGGGACGAGATACGTTTGGACCGGGGAAACTGACTCAGGCGCTGGGAATCACTAAGAGCGAGAATTATGCCGATTTAACGGAATCAGGCTCAAGTCTATGGATCGAGGCGGGGGTGAAAGTCCCAGATTCGAGCGTGACGATTGGTCCACGTGTGGGGTTAAACACTACGCCAGAACCTTGGTTCAGCAGACCTTGGCGGTTCCTGGTAAAAAACTGGAAGGTTGTTTAACGAGGAGAGATTATGGGATTACTTGAAGGAAAAAATGCGCTGATCTTCGGGTTGGCAAACGATAAATCCATTGCTTGGGGTATTACACAGGCATTTCATCGCGAAGGCGCGAATATCGGTATTAGTTACGCAGGCGAAATGCTCGAACGCCGTGTGAAACCGCTGGCTGAAAAAGTGGGCTGCCAGTGGGTCGAAGAATGTGATGTGACCAGCGATGAGCAGATTGCCGTCACCGCTGAAAAAGCAGCCAAGCATTTTGGGAAGATCGATATTCTGGTTCATTCCATTGCCTTTGCTGGACGTGACGAACTAAGCAAGCCATACTATCAAACCAGCCGCGACGGTTTCAAGACCGCAATGGACATCAGTGTGTTTTCGTTCGTTGCATTGACCAATGCCTTCCTGCCCCTTTTGAATGAGGGCGCTTCGGTGATGTGCCTCACCTACTACGGGTCGGTGAAGGTTGCCCCCCACTACAACGTGATGGGCGTTGCCAAAGCAGCATTGGAATCATCCACCCGCTATTTGGCATATGACCTTGGTCCGCAAAAGATTCGCGTGAACGCCATCTCTGCTGGACCCATCCGCACTCTAGCCGCGGCAGGCGTGGGCGGCTTCCGCGATATGTACAAACACTTCGCGGATATGTCTCCCATGCGCGAGAATGTCACCATCGAAGATGTGGGCAACTCGGCGGTCTTCCTCGCTTCTGACCTTTCCCGCCGCATCACAGGCGAAGTTCTCTATGTTGACTCTGGCTTCAACACCGTCGGTGTGCAGATGTCGGGCAAGGAAGAGAAGAGCGAGTAGGTTGTAAGCAGGTATACAAGGAAACAAGTAGACACGTGAGTCGTTTGACTTGCGTGTCTTTTTTTATGTGTGTACTTTTCTACTTGTGTATCTCATAGGGTAAAATTACTTCCATGTTTAAACGAAATCCAACTCCCGCAGAACCCGCGCAACCTGTACAAGCCGTGGAACGCATCACTTCGGTGCTTGGCTCCGGTGTGATTTGGCACGGATCCATCAATGGGTCGGGTGGTGTGCGCATCGAAGGTGCGTTCGAGGGCGAAATTGCCTTGCGCGGCATGCTTGTGGTCGGCGAGACGGGACGCGTGACCTGCCAGAACGTGCGTGCCAACACTGTCATTGTGGCGGGCGCGGTACGCGGGAATATCACCACCCAGAAATTAGAAATTCGCGCCACAGGGCGTGTGTGGGGTGACGTGGTCACCACCGCGTTCGTGACCGAAGAAGGCGCGTTCCTTCGCGGTCAGATCCGGATGGAAGAATCGGTCGATCTTAATCTCGAGCCTGCTCCTGAAGCGACGCCTTCGGAAGCCGCCCAAGCCGATTCCATCGCTCAGACGCCGATCCAGATTCCCGAGCCGACGCCCACACCAGCATCCACTCCTGTCAATACGCAACGATTACCGCGTAAAAAGAAATCGGAAGAATCCTAATCTCACCCCTGCCCCTCTCCTAAAAAGAGAGGGGAATTTGTATATGAAATACACATCCCTCTCCATTCAAACTCAACGCGAATTCCCGAATAATGCCCGTACACAGGGCTGGGGTTGGCTCGTCCGTGCCGGGTATTTGACCCGCGAAAATCAGACTCTGCCGTTAGGCGAGCAGATGATTCAACGATTGAAACATCTTTCGCTCGACCCATCGCTGGGTATTCCACTTATATCGAACGGACAAGATACATATTTTCCGCTCTCCACTGGGGATATTGATATCGCTCATTGCCCTTCCTGTCGTTACACCGAGCGGCTCGAATTGGCGCAATTCAAAAAGACGCCTCTACCGCGTGAAGAGGAACAGCCGTTGGAGAAAGTGTCCACACCGGAGTGCAATACGATCGAAGCGTTGGCAAACTTGCTCAACATCCCAAAAGAGAAAACTGCCAAAGCGTTGATGTATGTCCGCAAGGCGGATGGCAAATTCGTCTTCATCGCTGTCCGCGGAGATATGCAACTGAGCGAAGCGAAGTTGACCAAACTTATCGGCGAGGTAAAACTTGCGGATGTGGAATCAATCTCAAGGTCCGGGGCGGAGGCGGGGTATGCGTCGCCCATTGGTTTGAAAGATGCGCTCATCCTCGTCGATGACTTGATTCCCGAATCTCAAAATCTGGTGGCGGGTGCGAACGAGAAGGGATATCACCTGCTCAATACAAATTATCCGCGCGATTATGCGGCAGAAATCGTTGCGGACTTGGTGCAAGCCAAAGCCGGAGATGCGTGCGTGAATTGCGGCAATCCGTTGGAAGTGTTGTCGGCGATACAGCTTGTTTCAGATAGTGAAATCAATTTTGCGAACTTCATGCTTGCCCTTGCAGAAACTCATCACGATGACAAAGGCTTGACCTTGCCTTTATCCGCCACACCATTCGATGTGTACCTGATGCACGTGCCCGGCAAGACGATGGACACCAAAGCTAAAGCCGAAGAAATTTATAACGCGTTACAAAATGCTGGCATTTCAGTTCTATTCGATGACCGCGACGAACGTGCCGGAGTGAAATTCAACGACGCCGACCTGATCGGCTGCCCCGTGCGCGTGACCGTAGGCGAAAAAGGTCTTCAGAGCGGAATGGTAGAATTGAAGCGGCGTTCATCTGGCGCTGGAACAATATCTTTTGACAAGTTGCTTACTGTTACGAACATTTCACAACTATTAGAGGAGACTTTGTATGGATAACCCGACCCCTACATTCAAAGACCTGTATTACTTTGATTTCAATATCAAAAGTGCGGTCCAGATGATCGTGGGTTCGCTGCTATTCCAGGTCGTTTCGTATATTGGATTCGAAATGTTCTACCTGCCTTTTGCTATGATGCTTTTCGGGTTGACCCTGATCGGAATCATCTGGTTGATCTATCGCTACAATCTCATCATGACTACTTTTCGTGAAGGGATAACCGTCATTGGAAAAATTCTCGACCTTGAAACGATCAAATCCACCTCCAGTAAAGGCGGAAGCCGTTATTCGTACTATGGAAAGTTCGCTTATACGGTTCAAGGTCAGCCGTATGAGATTCGCACGCGCATCGCGGATAATCCGCACCTGATGGGTCTTACCGAAGGCGGCGATATCGAGCTGGTTCTACGCGAAGAAAAACCCAAAACGATCTTCATAAAAATGCTGTATCTTTCATGAACACTGGTTTATTCCCCCCGCCCAAACAACGCGGACTTCTCATTCACGGCATCATCCTCTTCGTTCTAATCATAGTAACGATCATCGGGTTTATTCAACTCACCTCTGCTGATGTGGGTCCTGCTTTTCTGATTTGGTTATTGGTTTCATTGGCGGCGTTTGCGCCGATCCCGTTCTTTGGATATCGCGTCTTTGCGCTTTATCGCGCCAGCTATGAAATCGACCGCGACAGTCTCGCCATCCATTGGGGATTGCGCGTCGAAGACATTCCACTCAGTGATATTGAATGGATTCGTCCCGCCGAAGACCTCACCCATCCGCTCAGCATGCCCGCTTTGCCTTTGCCCGGTGCATTGCTTGGCATTCGCCGCCACCCAGACCTCGGCGCTGTAGAATTCATTGCCTCAGACCCAAAAAAACTTCTGCTCATTGCCACAGCCAAACGAGTCTTCGTTATTTCGCCCGATAATCCTGCCGGTCTCGCGCAGACTTTTGCCCGTGCCACCGAAATGGGCAGCCTCGCCCCCACCGAAGCCAAATCGGTTTACCCTTCGTTCATCGTGTCGCAAGCTTGGGAAAGCGGCATGGCTCGCTATCTCTGGCTCTCCGCACTCTTTCTCAACATTGGCTTGTTCGTTTGGGCGAGTCTCATCATCCCGTCCACGCCGCAAGTGGCGCTTGCCGTACAAGCCGCAGATAGCACGCTTGAAACCGTCCCCTCCTCGCAGTTGATGATCTTCCCGGTTGCCAGCCTCTTACTCGCTGTCATCGGTTGGATCGCTGGTCTTTACTTCTACCGCTGGGAACGCGAACGCATCCTCGCCTTTATCGTTTGGGGCTCAAGTACATTCACCAGCCTGCTGTTCCTGCTCGCGGTTCTATTCATCGTCACCACCCCAGTGTAAGAAATGTCGAAGGTCGAAAGTCAAAAGTCTGACTTCCAATCCCTGACCTTCGACTTTTGACCTTCGACTCTCCCATGCAACTTCTCCTCGGTTTTCTCCTCGCCCTCATCATCGCCTTTCTCGCATACAAAGCCCGCAGCCTCAACCAAAGCGGAGCCGTCGCCGCCGCCTTCACTGGCACGATCATCTTCGGCATTGGTGGCTGGCAATGGGCGATCCTCTTGCTGACCTTCTTCATCACCTCATCTGCATTGAGCCGCGCTTTCAAAAATCGCAAAGCCAAGCTCGAAGAAAAATTTTCCAAAGGGCACGAACGCGACGCCGGTCAGGTCTTCGGCAATGGCGGTATCGCAACTCTTTTTGCCGCGCTGCATTTCTTTTACCCGAATGAAGTTTGGGTCTGGGCAGCCTTTGCCGCCTCGCTTGCCGCCGTCAATGCCGATACTTGGGCAACCGAACTCGGCGTGTTGAATCCAAACCCTCCGCGCATGATCACCAACCTCACTAAAGTAGTGGAAAAAGGAACCTCAGGCGGAATCTCGCTGGTAGGCACACTCGCCTCTCTAGCCGGTTCAGCGTTAATCGCCTTCCTCGCTTCTCTCTTAACTGGAAATTGGTCGCTGTTTCTTATAGTCTCTATCGCCGGGTTAGCTGGTTCTCTCTTCGACTCCTTCCTCGGCGGCACAGTTCAAGCCATGTACTTCTGCCCAAAAGACCAAAAGGAGACGGAGAAACATCCCCTCCATACCTGCGGCACAGAGACAGTCCACCTCCGCGGCTGGAAGTGGCTGAACAATGACATCGTTAATTTTTCGTGCGGTGTGTTTGGGGTGGTCGTCTCATTACTTCTCTTAGGAATCTTCTAACATGACAATTTCATCCAAGCCTATTCTCGTCACGGGTGCGAGCAGTTTTGTCGGTATTCACACAATCATCCAATTGCTTGAACAAGGATACAACGTCCGCGGAACTATTCGTTCATTATCGAAAGAATCCGAAGTCCGCGAGGCAGTGACGAAATATGGACAAGCCAATGACCGGCTGGAGCTAAAAGCCGCGGACTTGGAGCAAGACACAGGTTGGGATGAAGCGATGAATGGCGTCGATTATGTTCTGCATGTCGCGTCACCTTTTCCGTTGTTCGAACCTGAAAACGAAAATGAACTCATCATCCCCGCCGTGCAAGGGACTCTACGTGTACTGCGAGCCGCGCACAAAGCAGGCGTGAAGCGTGTGGTGCAAGTTTCATCTGTCGCTGCCATTTCAGCAGGGCACAAAGACAAAGTCAAAACATTTACCGAAGCAGATTGGTCGATCATCGAAAATGAAATCGGAGCGTATTCCAAAAGTAAAACTCTCGCTGAGCGCGCCGCCTGGGACTTTATCAACGGACCAGAGAACACCAACCGCATTGAGATGGTCGCCATCAACCCGCCGTTGATCCTCGGACCTGTGCCGAATAAAAATTTCCGCACCTCGGTGGAAGTAATCCGCACCTATATGAAGGGGCAAGTCCCCGGCGTTGGGCGAATCAAAATGGGTTTGGTAGATGTGCGTGATGTGGCAACCGCCATCATCCTTGCCATGACCACACCCGAAGCCGCAGGGCATCGCTTCCTCTGCTCCGGCGGGACGTTATGGTTGAAAGAGATCGCTGGCACACTGCACGCTGAGTTTTCAGGGCGTGGATATAAAATTCCCACATTTGAATTTCCAAGTTGGGTGGTGCGCTTTTTAGGTTTGTTCGATAAAAAGATCGCGCGCGTCACTGAAAGCCTTGATAT
>Ga0209066_10003681_pt1 | contig 17290 bp, 14 predicted proteins | sample All_14_2_FD_187198 | JGI IMG/M metagenome (GOLD analysis project Ga0209066, IMG submission 187198) | Freshwater microbial communities in response to fracking from Pennsylvania, USA - Allegheny Zone_MetaG_DW_15 (SPAdes) (version 2) ... | reverse complement strand
GCACCGAGGTGATGCAGCAGGTCCAGGAATACGCGGTCGAGGCAGCCGGCTACTACGCCCAGCCGTTCCCCGAACAGCGCGCCTGGAACGCCAATGTCGAGCCGATCGGCCCCGAGGGCGCCGACGTGCTGGCGCCGCGCTACTTCAACGGCCGCAAGATGACGATCTACGGCGGCTCGTCGGAAGTGCAGCGCGGGATCATGTCGAAGGTGATGCTCGGCCTTTAACTCGTGTCGTCTCGGGCGGGGTAACCCCCGCCCTGGAGCGCAGCGAAGGACCTCACGGAACGATCACAGTACCCTGTCGAAGCGCTAGATCCTTCGCTTCGCTCAGGATGACAAGATAGGGCAAGGAAATGCGTCTGGCCTTCAGTGAACAGGAACTGGCCTTCCAGCAGGAAGTGCGCGAGTGGATTGCGGCCAACATGCCGCCGGAAGTGGCGGAGGAGAGCCGCCGCAGCCGCAGCAGCCACGTCTCGAAGGAGCGGCTGCTGCAGTGGCAGAAGAAGCTGGCGGGCAAGGGCTGGCTCTGCCCCAACTGGCCCAAGGAGTATGGCGGGCCGGGCTGGAGCTCGACGCAGAAGTTCATCTTCGAGATGGAGATGGCGCGTGCCGATTCGCCCTATCTCTCGTCGTTCAGCATCAAGATGGTGGCGCCCGTGTTGATGAAGTTCGGCAGCGACGCGCAGAAGAAGCGCTTCCTGCCCAAGATCGCCGCCGCCGAGGAACTCTGGTGCCAGGGCTATTCCGAGCCGGGTTCCGGGTCCGATCTCGCGAGCCTGCGCACCAAGGCCGAGCGCCAGGGCGACCACTACGTCGTGAACGGCCAGAAAATCTGGACGACCAACGCCCATTTCGCCGACTGGATTTTCTGCCTCGTGCGCACCTCGAACGAGGGCAAGCGCCAGGAGGGCATCTCCTTCCTGCTGATCGACATGAAGTCGCCCGGCATCACGCTCGACCCGATCTACCTGGTCGACGGCACGCGCACCCCGATGCGCCACGAGGTCAACCAGGTCTTCTTCACCGACGTGAAGGTGCCGGTCGAGAACCTGGTCGGCGAGGAGAACAAGGGCTGGACCTACGCCAAGTACCTGCTCGAGTTCGAGCGCGGCGGCCAGGCCTTCGGGCCGCGCCTGCGCAAGGCGTTCCGCCATCTCCAGACCCTGTCGAAGACGCAGATGAAGGAAGGAGAGTCGCTCTCGGCCGATCCGCAGTGGCGCGAGAAGATGGCGGCCGTCGAGATGGAGATCGACGCCATCGAGATGAACGAGCTGATGTTCTACTCGAGCCTCAAGACCGGCGATGCGCCGGGTAACATGGGCTCGGTCGTGAAGATGCGCGGCACCGAGGTCGGCCAGAAGGTGACCGAACTCGCGGTCGAGGCGGTCGGCTGGTACGGCACGCCGTTCACCGAGCTCCGTAACTTCGACAGCAACGTCGTGCCCGTGGGCGGCGAGTATGTCGACGACGTGTCGCCGCGCTACTTCAACACGCGCAAGACGACCATCTACGGCGGCTCGTCGGAAGTGCAGCGCAACGTGCTCGCAAAGGCGATGCTCGGCCTCTGAGCTGAGGATCGCGTGAGCCGGCCGAAGAAGGCGATCTTCTACGCGATCCTGGCGGCAATCGTCCTGGTCGCCCTGGAGATCGCTTCCTCGGCCTTCCTCTACGCGGTCAACAAGGACAGGATCGCCGCCCTGCCGGGACCGCCGTCGGAGCCGGCGATCCTGCTGGCGCTTCGGACCGGCCTCAGTTGGGCTCTGCCGGGATGGTTCCCGGATCCGGCGACCTACCGGCGGATGACGCGACTGCCGGCGGGATTCTTCGCCGAGGATCGCGAACAGGGTTATCGCGCAAATCCCGGCCGGTACGTCTTCCGCTACAGCGGCATGCGGCAGGGCAAGGTCGAACATCTCGACACCGTGGTGACGATCAATCCGGAGGGAACGCGGTTCACCGGCACCGCGCCCGCCGATGCGGCCCGCCGCATCTTCGTGCTGGGCGATTCCTATGTGTTCGGCGATGGCGTCAACGACCAGCAGAGCTTCGCCTTCCTGCTGCAGACGGCGCTTCCCGACGCCGTCGTGGAACTCCATGCTCTGGCGGGCTACTCCTGGGCCAACGCGCTGGTCACCCTGCAGCGCATCAAGGACCGCATACGTCCCGGCGATGTCGTCGTCCTTGGCTATGCGCTGTACTACAAGGAACGCCATGTCGCCGCGCCGTCACGGCTGCGCAGCATTCGCGACTGGATGGCCTCGACCTTTCCCGAGGTCGAGCTCGACCCCAAGGACCGGGTGATCCGCGCCCGGCTGGACACCGGAGGCCGCCTGGCGCTCGACACGATTCCGATGCATTGCAAGTTCGACCCAGCCTATTGCGCCGGTCCCGAGCCCGCGCCCGACGAGGTCGACAAGGTCTCGCGCGAACTCCTGCGCGCGATCGCCGCGACCACGGCCGAGAAGATCCTGCTGCTGCACATGTTCGGCCCGAAGAACGATCCGGTGCTGCAGGATCTGCCCGGCAATGTCGAGATCGTCGGCGCCACCCCGCAGGACTTCAACTACGTCATGCAGGACAACATCATGGGCCTCGACGATCATGGCGGGCCCTACTGGCACTACGCCATGTATTCGAAGCTGCAGCCGGTCATCGCCGCACGGCGATGATCCCTTCGCTGCGCGTCCGGACTTCCGGTGTCGCGAGGCAGGAGGCCAGCGCCTCATAGCCCGGCGTGCCCGGATAGGGCGCGACGCAGAATGGCGGCGCATGATTGGCCGGACAGAACAGCACCGTCTCGTCGGGACCGAGAGCATCGAGGTCGAGGATCGACGAGGAGCGCGTCATCAAGAAGAGCGGCGGCGTACCGGGCGTGCGGCGGCGCAGATGGGCGATGAGCGCTTCCTGTGTCGCCTTGTCGAGCCCTTGTTCGAGGAGATCGACGACGACTGGCCGGGATGCTTCGAGGCCGGTGAGAAGCGCCCTGAGGGGCGGCGTGTCGGTGGCACCGTCCTGCACGAGCAGGGCGACCGTCGGCTCGATCTGCGGCTGCAGCGATGGATTGGCCGTTCGCTCGAGGCCGAGGAAGACGCCTTCGATTTCCTCCGCGATCCGCATCGCCAGTCGCGTCTTGCCGCTGCCCAAGGGGCCAGTGATGTAGGTGAGGCGGCGGACGTTGCGCAGTTCGAAGGTCTCGCCGCCCCACGGCCAGGGGAGTTCGAAGGCGACCCGAATCCCCGGCTCCAGGGCGAGCGTGCGGGTGAGGTCGGAAGCGCTCGGTGCTCCACCGCGGGCAAGGCCGGCGCGTAACGCGCGCACGCCGTCCAGGGTCGCAACCAGTTCGCGCAGGCGGGATTCGAGCGCCGCCTGGTGGGCGAGGAGCGCCGGTTCCAGTCCGCTCGCATCGCCTTTCAGGATACGCGCCACCTGGGCGAGGCTGAAGCCCATTGCCCGCAGGGCGACGATCTCCGAAGCGCGCTCCAGATGCTCCGGGCCATAGGCCCGCCATCCCGCGTCGGAGCGTAGCGGGGCGAGCAGGCCACGCTGTTCGTAAAGGCGCAACGCCTTGGTGGAAATTCCGAGACGCCGGGCGGCGTCGGATGGGTTCAGGAAGCGGTTCACGATCGACCTCGTATGGTGTTGACCGCTTTCCTTATGAAGCCGGCCCTCGGGGCCGGGTCAACCCCATTTCCGGCACGCCGTTCCGGGCCGCAGGGCTGCAGCCTTCCTGTCACCGCTGTCGTCGATTCCGGCAATGCGGATCAGCCGGACGTGACTATGGACGCGCGCCGCAGCGTCGCACGGGCGCGCTCCGGATGCCGCGCCGAAAGCCGGAGCGACGACCCGTTACGAGCGCCGCGGCGCCTCGATCGAGATCAGCGCTCCCGCACGCCCTCTCGCTGACGCCCTGCGAGCGGCTCACTGCGCTCGCTTCGGTACTGCACGTTGCTCACGTTCGGCCAGAGTGGCTTTGCCATCGTCTCCCCCGATCGACCCTTGCCGGGTTTCTTCGCCAGGGTGACGACTGCCGCTTACGTCCACCTGACCAAGGATCAGGATATGAAAGAAGAAATACGGCCGTCAACCAAGGTTGTGTTTTCCGCTAGTCAATTGCAACCAAAACGCCGGCCTCGACGCGGCACAGACCACGCTCTGATGTGGAAGGCCTGCCGGCCAGCGTCAGCACCTCCGGCACATAGACGGGGCGGCCGCTGGCGAAACCCGCCGTCGCCACGAGCCGGGCCTGTTTGCCGGCTTCCGCCTGGGAGTAGACGACCGTCACGCCGTTGATCAGGGCATATTCGTCCGGCCAGACCAGGCGCAACACGGTGACGGGACGCCCATGCTCGTCCCGCGCCGTCCAACGTTCGACCTTCGGGAGCGGATCCGGCTTGCCCACGCCGCGATGCACCGTGCCGTCGAGCGCGATACCGGTCTGCGTCATCTGGCCGAGCGGCAGCATGGTCTGGATCTCCTTGCCACTCTTGCCGACCCAGACCTCCAGATGCGGCAGGTGGATCCACGATCCGCCCGACGGCACAGCGGCGGGAACGGGATCGAAAACCTGCACGATGAGCGTGTTGCTGCCGACGCCGATCGTCCTGATCTCTGCCGTCTGGTCGGGCGCCGCCGGCTTGCCCCAGACGATGAAGCCATTGTCGCCGGCCGTCGTCATGCCGGGCACGCAGTTGCCGAGCGCGGTGCCGGCGGAAATCGTCCCCTTGCCGGCGAGGCCGGGGGCCACGACAGGATAGGCACCGAGCGTCTCGGCATCGATGCGCGCGGCGAAGGTCTTCGGTGGCTTTGGCCAGCTCGGGCACCCCATGCCGGGGTCTCGCACCGTGCTGTCCTTGGCCAGAGACCGTACGAGCCGCGTCCGATAGTCGATGTCGGTCAACGTGCCGCTCTGCTCCGACACGTTGTGATAGCTGCAATCCTGCTCGGTCAGGGCGCGGAAGGGCACGAGAGAATAGGCGACCTCCATCGACCATCGCCACGACGAGCCGCCATACTGGTGATGGACGAGACGGTTGGGCCCGACCTCGACCTCGTCCTCGCCGACGCCCGCCATACCGTAGCCGTCGTTGCAGAGCTTCAGGACCTGCTTCGGCGCCGCCGCACCGTCCAGCAGCCAGTACTCGACGCCGCCGTCGCGCGCGTTGCCGTCGATGCAGCCTTCGTCCAGGTCCTTGGGCTTGTCGGCGAAGCCGAGCCGGACCTGCACCACGGCGAGCGACGTCCCGCTGGGCGACTTGCCGGCATCCTGGGTCTTTTCGACCTTGCAGCTCGTGCGAGGGCCGCAGATCGCCGCCGTCTGGGCGGCGTCGGGGTTGGCCAGCGCGGCGACGGGCAGCAGCAGGGAGGCGGCCGCGACGAGCAGGGGCTTCATCGCGGTCAGGCCGCCAGCACGGGCTCGCCCACGATCTGCGTCCGGTGCATCAGCCGGCGCAGGCTCTCGTCGAAGGCGTCGCGACGATGCATGACGCAGCGGTTGTCCCACATCACCAGATCGCCCGCCCGCCACTTCTGGTACCAGGCGAACTTTTCCTGCGTTGCGTGGGCCCAGATCGAGTCGAGGAGTTTCTCGCTCTCCTCGACCTCGAGACCATGGACGTAGGCGCCTGGGCGACGGCCGAGGAACAGCGCCTTGCGCCCCGTGACGGGATGCAGGCGGACCAGGGGATGCACGGCGCCCGGCGTATGGCGCACGTCGAGCGTGCGCTGGAAACCCTTGCGCAGTTCGCCGGCCGAGTTGCGGCTTGAATCGTGAATGCAGACCTTGCCCTCGATCGCACGCTTCAGCTCGGGCGAGAGCGTCTCATAGGCCGCGTACATGTTGAGGAAGCCGGTGTTGCCCCCGTCCGGCGGCACTTCCAGCGCATAAAGCAGCGATGCCCGGGGAGGCAGCGGATTGTACGACATGTCGGTATGCCAGACGAGTTCGTAGCTACCGAGGCTGCCGACCGCCTTGCCGTCCTTCTTCACGCTCGCAATCACCGCCACCCATTCGCGAGCCTCGTCGATCACGTCGGAGTCGGCACGGTCGAGACTGGCGGCGGCGACCGGCACGCGGTCGAGTTCACCGAAGCGGGCGCTGAACTGCATCAGCATGCGGTCGTCGAGCTTCTGGCCCGAGAAGCGCAGCACCAGATGCTCCCCCCAGGCCGCGGCGATGCGCGCAAACACCTGGTCGCTCACGGGCCTGGAGAGATCGACGCCGTGGACATCGGCGGCGAGCGCCGCGCCGGTCGGTTGGATCCAAAGGTCGGTCATTCGCTGCCTCCTGGCTTGAAATAATGTGGCACGAAACGGCTGCTGTTGTGCGTAATGCGGCGTTCATCCTCGCGCATGCCGATGCCGGCAGCCTTACCTTCGATCACCCAGGAACCGACGACGGCGTGGTTGCCGTCGAAGGCGGGCAAGGGCTGATAGGCTTGCCAGACATAGCCTTCGCTGCCGTAGTCCCCGCTTGCCGTGTCGAACACGCCCGGCGCGCTGATGGTCACGTTATGGCCCTCGCGGCCGAAAATCGGTTTCTTCACGAACGAACCGTGCAGATCGGCATGCTCCGTGCCGAAGGCTGGAAGCAGGTTGCGATGACCGGGAAACCCTTCCCAGAGAATCGGCAGCAGCATCTTGTTGCTGAGCAGCATCTTCCACGCCGGTTCGATGAAAGCGGTCGTGTCGGTCAGGACATGGACGCCGAATTCCTCGCGTACCATCCATTCCCACGGATAGAGCTTGCTCAGCACCTGGATCGGCATCTCGTCGGGGTCGGTGAAGCGTGAGCCGTTCCAGCCGATCTGGGACACGGGCAACGGTTCGCCGGCCAGACCTGCCTGCAGGGCCGTGTCGCGCAGATATTCCGAGGTGGCGAGATCCTCAGGGCTTTCCTCAAAACGGGCGAAGTGAACCGTGCCTTCCGGCGGCAGGCGGGCGAGCACGCCGCGCCATGCCTGGATCAGCCGCTCATGAATCGAGTTGAACTGGTCGGCGTCTGGTTTCACGTCCTTCAGCCAGTACCACTGGACGACGGCGGCCTCGTAGAGCGCGGTCGGCGTGTCGGCGTTGTACTCAAGCAGCTTGGGCGGGCCTGTGCCGTCGAAAGCGAGGTCGAAGCGGCCGTAGATCGTCGGGTCGGAGCGGCGCCAGACGCTTTCGATGTACTCGCTCCAGGCCGGCGGAATGTGCATACGCGCCCACAGCCGATTGGAGACGATATGCTCGACCGCCTGTAGAGCGAGTTTGTGCAACTCGTCAGTGGTGGCTTCCAGTTCGTCTATTTCGTCGGACGAGAAGGCGTAGCAGGCATTCTCATTCCAATAGGTCTTGCCGTCGAGCACGTAGAAGTCGAAACCGATCTTCTCCAGCTTCGCCTGCCACCCGCTGCGCGGCTGGATTTTCTCGCGCCGCATCTCAGCTCGACCCGGTCGCGCCAGTGCTGCCGAAGCCGCCGCGCTGGCTGGGCGCCGGCGCGGCCTGGCTGCCGCTTGTCGTCGACGAAGGCTGGGATGTCGTGCCGCGCCCGCTGTAGCCGCCGCCCGTCGCGCTGCCCGAACCCGACTGTTGCGTTGGCGTGCAGCTCGCGGGCGGCACGCCAGGCCCACAGTTGGCGACAAGCGGCGGGCGGTAGAAGGGGTTGGGCAGGAACCACAGGTACGGCAGCGCGCCGATGCCTGCACCCGGGGCACAGGAATAGAGCACCGCCGCACCGGCCACGCCCATGAGCACGAGCTTGATGCCAGTCGACATACGCGGGCCGGATGTGCGCGGATCCTGAGGCGAGGACATGGAGGTCAGGTCGTGAGACAGGCGGCGTTGATCAGGCCGAAGCAGGTGGCAAAGCCGCCGGCAGTGATCCCCGCGGCCATCCGGTCTGCCTCGATCGCCGCCTTGAGCTGCGGCAGCAGAATGCGCATTCCGATATGAACCAGCACCTGGACGAACAGGGCGACGAGCGCCCAGATCACGACGTCGAGCAGACTGATCGAATGCGCGATCGTCTGGGCCAGAGGCAGGGAGAAGCCGAGAAGGGCGCCGACCAGGGCGATCGCGGCGGCGGAATTGCCAGCCCGGATCAGCGCGTATTCCCGCCATGGCGTGATCTGGGCATATACCGCCAGAAAAACACCGGCGAGGCCGAAGCCCACCACGATGTAGCGCGCGAAGTTCGGGACGGCGGCGACCAACCACTCTAACTCGGGCATTCGACGACTCTTCGTGATGGCGTATGGGTCGTCAAGGGCATCCGGGGGGCTGGGTCATCCATGCATTGTCAGTCCACCGGAGACGCTGATCGTCTGACCGGTGATGAAGCCTGCATCGTCGCTTGCCAGGAAGCAGACGATGCCCGGAATGTCCTCCGGCTGGCCGACCCGCTTCATCGGGATGGCGCCGACCAGGGCCGCGCGCACCTTCTGGCCGCGCTCGTCGTCGCCGGCGACGGCGGCCAGAAGCGGCGTGTCGGTCGGGCCGGGGCAGACGGCATTCAGGGTGATGCCCTTGCGGGCGACCTCGCGCGCCACGGTCTTGGTGAAGGCGATGATGCCGCCCTTGCAGGCGGAATAGACGGCTTCCTGCGAGGAGCCGACGCGGCCCGCGTCCGACGCGATGTTGACGATGCGGCCGCTGCCACGCGCCACCATGCCCTTCAGCACGACGTGGCTCATGTTGAGCGGCCCGCGCAGGTTGATGGCGATGAGCTGGTCCCACAGGTCGGGCGTCGTATCGACGAAGTTGGCGAACCGGTCCCAGCCGGCATTGTTCACCAGGATATCGGTCGGGCCGGCGGCGCGCTCGAAGTCGGTGATGGCCGTGACCACGCCATCATAGTCGGCGATGTCGATGCCCGAAGCGTAGCCGCCGATCTCGCCGGCGAGCTTCTTCGCGCCGTCGAGGTTCCTGTCGAACACCCCGACCCGCGCGCCATAGCCCGCGAAGCGCCGGCAGATCGCGCTGCCGATCGCGCCGGCACCGCCCGTGACGATGACGCTCTTGCCTTCCAATCCGCGCATGACCGCCTCCCGTCAGATCGGCGAATAGGGATCGAACTTCGGCTTGCGCTTCTCGAGGTGCGAGGCGAGGCCTTCCTTCACGTCGGGGCCGAGGAAGCCCAGCATCTCGAGGCCGAGCGAGGTGTCGAAGGTCGGGCCCATCATGCGCAGCCAGTTGTTCAGCGCGTACTTGGTGAAGCGGATCGAGGTCTGGGCGCCCTCGGCCAGCTTGGTCGCGACCTCGAGGCCCTTGGCTTCGAGCTGGTCGTCCTCGACGCAGAGCGACACCAGGCCGATGCGTTCGGCTTCCTCGCCGTCGACGGCCTCGCAGAGCAGCAGATAGTACTTGGCCTTGGCCATGCCGCAGAGCAGGGGCCAGACGATGCAGGCATGGTCGCCGGCGGCGACGCCGAGGCGGGTGTGGCCGTCGATGATCCTGGCCTTCTTCGAAGCGATCGAGACGTCGGCCAGGATGCCGGCGACGAGGCCCGCGCCGACCGCCGGTCCGCGCATCGTGCTGACGATCGGCTTCGAGCAGTTGATGACGTTGTAGACGATGTCGCGCGCTTCCTTCCACGTCCGCAGCAGCGCGTTGTGGTCGCGGATGTTGTTCTCGATGATGTCGAAATCGCCGCCCGCGGAGAACACCTTGCCGCCGGCGCCCTGGATGATCACGCAGTTCACCGTGTCGTCTCCGTCGATGTCGCGCCACACGTCGACCAGCTCGCGATGCATGATCGCATCCGTCGCATTGTACTTCTCGGGCCGGTTCATCGTGACCCGCAGCACCTTGGGATGCGGCCGATCGAACAGCAGGCGCTGGTAGCGATTTTGCCAGTCGGACATGGGCTTTCCTCCGTTTGGAGGGAGGTTAACACCGCTCGCGCGGATCGTGGAATGGCATGCTGATTGCGTTCGTTGTGAAGGGTGATGTGGGAACGAACGGAGGACCGGACATGGGTGCCATGAAGTGGGCAATCGGGATGGCGGCGACGGCCATGATGTCGCTTTCCGGGCAGGCGCCGGTGCAGGCCCAGACGATCCGTGCGGTGATGCACGCAGACATCAAGATCATCGATCCGATCTGGACCTCGGCCTACAACGTCCGCAACTACGGCTACATGGTCTACGACACCCTGCTGGCGATGGACGAGAACCTCGTCGTGCGACCGCAGATGCTCGAAGGCTGGAAGATCAGCGACGACAAGCTCACCTACACCTTCACCCTGCGCGACGGGCTGAAGTTCCACGACGGGGCACCGGTGACGTCGGCGGACTGCATCGCCTCGCTGCAGCGCTGGGCGCCCAAGGATGCGATGGGCCAGAAGCTCTTCTCGCTGGTGAAGGAGCTGAAGCCGGTCGACGACAAGAGCTTCACCCTGGTGCTGAGCGAGCCCTACGGGCTGGTGCTCGAGTCGCTGGGCAAGCCCAGCTCGACGGTACCCTTCATCATGCCCAAGCGGGTCGCCGACACGCCGAACAACGTGCAGATCAGCGATCCCACCGGCTCGGGTCCCTTCGTGTTCCGCAAGGATCTGTGGCGGCCCGGCGAGAAGACGGTCTACGACAAGTTCAAGGACTACAAGCCGCGCAGCGAGCCCGCGTCGGGTCTGGCCGGCGGCAAGGTGGTCAACGTCGACCGGGTCGAATGGCTCAACATCACCGACGCGCAGACCGCGGTGAACGCGCTGCTGAACGGCGAGATCGACTATATCGACCAGCCCGAGATCGAGCTGCTGCCGCTGCTCGCCAAGGACAAGAACATCGTCATCGGCACCTACAACAAGCTCGGCGGCCAGATGAACCTCCGGTTCAACACGCTGCACAAGCCGTTCGACAATGCCAGGATCCGCCAGGCCGCGCTCTACGCGCTGAACCAGAAGGATTTCCTGATCGCGGGCTTCGGCGACGAGAAGTACTACAAGGAGTGCAAGGCGCTGTTCATCTGCGGCACGCCCTTCGCCACCGACAAGGGCTTCGAGGACAAGCTCAACTCCGACTTCGCCAAGTCGAAGGAAATCCTCAAGCAGGAAGGCTATGACGGCACGCCCGTCGTATTGCTGTACGCCACCGACACTCAGACCGGGCGGCTGACGCCGATCGTGAAGTCGCTGCTGGAGCGCGGCGGCTTCACCGTCGACATGCAGGCGATGGACTGGCAGACCGTGCTGTCGCGGCGCACCCGCAAGGAGGCCCCGGACAAGGGCGGGTGGCACGCCTTCATCACCACCTGGGTGTCGGCCGACCTGCTCGATCCGATCATGATGTCGTACATCGCCGCCACCTGCGAGAAGGCCAATGTCGGCTGGCCCTGCGACCCCCAGATGGAGAAGCTGCGCGACGCCTTCTCCCGCGCCACCACCGACGCCGAGCGCAAGGAGCTGGCGATCGCCATCCAGGTGCGCGCGTCTGAGTATCCGATGTACGCCAATCTCGGCCAGTACATCATGCCCGTAGCGATGCGCACCACGATCACCGACCAGCTGCCGGGTCCGGTGCCGATGTTCTGGAACATGAAGAAGAAGCAGTAGGGCGCGTGCCCTGAAGAAGCGCCAAAGGAGGAACCGTTGACCACCGTCATTCACAACGCCGCCATCGTCACCGTCGACGATGCCGACAGCGTCCACTACAACGCCGCGGTCGCCATCGAGGGCGATCGCATCGCCGCCATCGGCCCCACCGCCGAGCTGCTGGCGCGATATCCCGCCGCCGAGAAGGTCGACGGAACGGGCAAGTTGGTGATGCCGGGCTTCGCCAACATCCACACGCACTTCACCATGACGCTGGCGCGCGGCGTGTTCGAGGACCTGTCGCCGCCGCACAAGCCGCCTTTCTCGGGCGGGCTGTCGCCGATCCCGCTGCCGGAGATGACGCCGGACGAACGGCGCGCCTTTGCGCTGCTGGGGGCGCTGGAAGCGGTCCGCAGCGGCACCACGCACGTGCTCGAGGATTCCAACGACGTCCATCACTATGCCGAGGCGCTGGCCGACACCGGGATGCGCTTCCTGCTGGCCGAACGCGCCTACGACCGCATCGGCACCTCGATTGGCGATCCCGCGCCGTACCAGCTAGACCGCGCGCTGGGGCAGGGCCACATCAGGAACATCGAGCGTAACCATCGCGACTGGAACGGCAAGGCCGACGGGCGGATGCGCATCGCCATTTCCGCCTGGGCGCCGGACATGTGCTCGCCGGAGCTGCTGCAGGATCTGAGCGCGCTGCAGAAGCAGCTCGACACGCGCATCACCATCCATCTCAACCAGATCTGGGGCGAGGTGGCGGCCGTGCGCGCCCATCGCAACCGCCTGCCGACCGAATATCTCGCCGACCTCGGCTTCCTAAACGACCGCATCATCTGCGCCCATTGCCGCTGCATGGCACCGTCGGAGGAGAAGCTCTTGGGCGAGGCGAAGGTCAACGTCTCGTTCAACTCGGCCATCGCCGCGCGCCGCGGGCTCAGCCCGCGCATCGCCGATCTCGAAGGCTACGGCTGCAACATCGGCATGGGCTCCGACAACATGGCCGAGGACATGGTCGAGGTGGTCCGCACCGGCCTGTTCATGGAGCGCGTGCGCCGCGAAGACGGGCGCGAGCCGACGCCCGAGCGGGCGCTGCGCTGGGCGACGCGCAACGGCTACCGGGCGCTGGGCGTCCCCGACGGCGGCTGGCTGGCGCCCGGCAACAAGGCCGACCTGATCATGGTCGACCTGCAGCGCGCCCACCTGATCCCGGTGCTGCGCGTCGTCTCCGACTTCGTCCATAACGGCCAGGCGCGCGACGTCCAGTCGGTGATGGTCGACGGCCAGTGGGTGATGAAGGACGGCGCCGTGCTGACGATGGACGAGGAGAAGATCCTGCACGATGCCCAGCGCATCGCCAACGAAGCCTGGTCACGCACCTTCAAGACGCGCTTCACGCCGCCGGCGGGATTTTCGCCGGACGCGCTGCCATAGCGTATTGAGAAGGAGCGCGGTTACCGCCGCTTGTTGGCGGCGCTCCACTGGCCGGCGCTGGCGAAGCGGACGGCTTCTTCGGCGGCATCTACCAGCGCGCGCGCCTTGAGGACGCTCTCCTGGTACTCGGCTTCGAGGTCGGAATCGGCCACGACGCCGACGCCGGCCTGGACATACATCGTGTCGTCCTTCACCAGCGCCGTGCGCAGCAGGATGCAGGTGTCCATCGAGCCATTGGCGGCGAAGTAGCCGGCACAGCCGGCATAGATGCCGCGGCGGACCGGCTCGACCTCGTCGATGATCTGCATGGCGCGAACCTTGGGGGCGCCCGAGAGCGTGCCGGCCGGGAAGCCCGCCTTCAGCACGTCGATGGCATCGAGGCCGTCCTCGATCGTCCCCTCGACGTGGCTGCTGATGTGCTGGAGGCGGCTGTACTTCTCGATCGTGAACTGCTCGACCACCCGCACCGTGCCGATCTTGGACACGCGGCCGACGTCGTTGCGCGCCAGGTCGACCAGCATCAGGTGCTCGGCGTGCTCCTTGGGATCGGCCAGGAGCCTTTCGGCGAGTTGCTTGTCTTCTTCCGGCGTGGCGCCGCGCCGGATCGTGCCGGCGAGCGGCCGGATGGTGACGGTGTCGTCACGCAGCCGGACCAGGATTTCCGGAGAAGAGCCTACGATCTGGAAGTCGCCGTAGTCGAAGAAGATCAGGAAGGGCGAGGGGTTGATGCGGCGCAGTGCCCGGTAGAGCGACAGCGGCGGCAGCTTGAACGGCAGCGAGAAACGCTGCGACGGCACGATCTGGAAGGCGTCGCCCGCGCGGATGTACTCCTTGCAGGTCTCGACCATCGCCTTGAAGTCTTCCTTCGACATGTTGGCCTGCGGCTTGGGCAGGGCGTCGAGGTCGTCGGCGCTGTCGCGGCGGAAAGGCAGGGTGCGCTCGAAGTCCGAGACGGCGTCGCCCAGCCGCTCCTGGGCCGCTTCGTAGGCGGCGCGGGCGCTGATGTCCTTCCGGGGCCAGACGGGCGTGACCAGGGTGACGTTGTCTTCCAGCCGGTCGAAGATGCAGATCACCGTCGGCCGCACCATGATCGCGTCGGGCAGGCCGATCGGATCGGGATTGGTGTCCGGCAGCCGCTCCATGTCGCGGACCATGTCGTAGCCCAGGAAGCCGAACAGGCCGGACGCCATCGGCGGCAGGTCCGCCGGGAGTTCCATCTGGCATTCCTTGATCAGGGCGCGCAGCGTCTCCAGCGGTCGGCCTTCCAGCGTCTCGAACGCCTGGGAGTCGGTCTGGGCACGGCGGTTGATCTCGGCCTGGCCCTTGCGGCAGCGCCACACGACGTCGGGCTTGAAGCCGATGATCGAATAGCGGCCGCGCACCGAGCCGCCCTCCACCGATTCCAAAAGGAACGAGTTGGCGCGGCCGTCGGCCAGCTTGAGATAGGCCGAGACGGGGGTCTCGAGGTCGGCGACCAGCTTGGTCGAGACGACCTGTGGCGTGCCGGAATCGTAGCGCGCCGCGAAGGCGTCGAAGTCGGGAGAGATCGACATGGGCAGGTCTTCTATTGCTGGGTCGCGAAGGTCGCCTGGAAGGCGGCCTCGTCGACGGTCACGCCGTACTTGGCGCGGAGCGCCGCGATGAGCTGCAGGATCAGGTCGTTGGCGACCATCGTGTCGAGCTGCTTGCCGAAGCGGTCGAGCTGATCCTTGTCCTTGGCGAGGTCCGGCGGCTCGACGGACTTCACCCGCACCAGCACGCTGCCCGAACCGGTCCGCACCGACTGCGTCTTGTCGGGCGCCAGCTTGAACAGTTCCACCACCACCGGCTGGCTGAGATAGTTGCCGGCATCTGCCTCGAACCGGGTGACCGGCTTGGCGATCCGCGCCTCCAGCCCGAGCTCCTGGGCGAGCGTGGTGAAGTCGGTCCCGGCATTGGCCTTCTCGACGGCGGCCTTGACCTTCTCATCGGCCAGCTTGCGCCGTTCCTCGCCCTGCCAAGCCTCGATCACCTTGGCCTCGACCTCTGAAAGGGCCGGCGTGCGGGCCGGTGTGATCCGGTCGGTGTGCACGATGAAGTACTCGCCGCGCTGCGTCTCCAGCAGCTCGCTTTCCGCATTCTCGCGGGTGGAGAAGGCCGCCTGCACCAGTTCGGAGGCCGCAGGGCCGATCACGACCTGCTTGCCGGAACTGTCCTGCCCGCGCGCATCGACGTTCTCGTAGGTGCGGACCTTGAGGCCGAGATCCTCGGCGGCCGCCTTCATCGACTGGGTCTTGCCCAGGACGCGCTCGAAGTCGGTCACCAGCTTGATCAGGAGGTCGGGCGCCTGCTGCGCCTTCAGGTCCTTGTCGAGCTTCTCCTTGACCTCCTCGAAGGGCACCGACTTGCCGGCCTCGATCTTGTTGATGCGCACGATGTGCCAGCCCAGCGGCGACTGGATCGGCGCCGGCGCAATGCCTTCCGGCAGGCCGAAGATGCCATCGGCCAGCGGGCCGGGCGGCAGGTCCTTCTTGGTCACGGGACCGAGCTTGATCACGCCGTCGGCGTTGCCAGTGACGTCCTTGGCCGCGTCCTCCAGCGACTTGCCGCCCTGGACGGCGGCGATGATCGCCTTGGCCTTGTCCTCGCTGTCGGTCATCGCCTGGTCGACGTCGCGCTTCTCGGGCGTGCCGAACTCGGCCGAACGCGCCTCGTATTCCTGGCGGAGCGCGTCCGAGGTGACCGCGACCTGGCTCTCGACGTCTTCGACCGTGATCATGACGTAGGAGAAGGCGCGGAACTCGGGGATCTGGAACTTGGCCTTGTTGGCCTCGAAATAGGTGTTGAGCTGTTCCGGCGTCGGCTTGGGCACGTCGACCACGATCGAGTCGGGCACGTAGATCGTCTCGGCCGTCCGCTTCTCGCTCTCCAGCTTGAAGATGTCGTTGCGCAGCGACACCGGCGCCAGCCCATCCGCGCGCACCACGCCGAACAGCTGGCTGGCGGCGATCTCGCGCCGCATGTCGGTCACGAACTGGGCCTCGCTGATGCGGGCCTGCTGCAGGCGGTTGCGATAGAGCAGGGGATCGAAGGATCCGCCGGTGCCCTGGAAGGCCGGGTTGCGCGCGATCGCGGCACGGACTTCCTCGTCGCTGACCGTGAGCCCGAACTGGCCGATCGCATAGTCGAGCACGGCGCGCTGGATCGTTTCCTCGAGCGCGCGGACATGCAGCCCGTAACGTATCGCCTGCTCCTGCTCGGGACGCTGGCCGGTCTGGCGCTGGATCGCTTCGAGCTGGCGGTTGAACTGCTCGCGCACCTCCGTCGCATAGACCGGCGCGCCGCCGACCCAGCCATAGAGCGGCAGCTTGGTGCCGCCGACATGCGCCACTTCGGTGCTGCGACCGACCGCCTTCAGCATGTCGCCGACGCCCCACAGGCCGAAGCTGACGATCAGCATGCCGAAGAGGATGGAGAGAACGATGAAGCGGGCGTACTTGCGGAACTGATTCACGGGGCCGGACGGGGTTCTTGGCGGGGCGCCATGCCTACCACCCGTCCCATGGACAGGCAACCAAGCGGCCTTTGACCGCACACGCCACCATCTTTAGATACGCCCCCGACGGATTGGCCGAACGGGAAGGGAGCATTCGATGGCGCGTACGAGGCGTCCGCTGATCGCGGGCAACTGGAAGATGAACGGCCTCAAGGCCGATGCCCTTGCCCTCGCCCGGGACGTCGCCGCCGGCGTGAAGCAGGCGGGCTGGAGCGACCGCGAGCTGCTCGTGTGCCCACCCGCCACACTGGTCGCGTCGGTGGCCGACGCGGCCGGCGTAAGCGGGCTCCTGGTCGGCGGCCAGAACTGCCACGCCAAGGCGAGCGGCGCCCATACCGGCGACGTTTCCGCCGAGATGCTGAAGGATGCGGGCGCCAGCCACGTGATCGTCGGTCACTCCGAGCGCCGTGCCGACTGCGGCGAGACCGACGCGATGGTGCGGGCCAAGGCCGAGGCGGCGTGGCGCGCCGGGCTCGTGCCGATCGTCTGCATCGGCGAGACCCTGTCCGAGCGCGAGGCGGGGGACACGCTGTCGGTGCTGGAAACCCAGCTGAAAGGCAGCGTGCCGCCGGGCGCGACGGCCGCCAATCTGGTCGTGGCCTACGAACCGGTCTGGGCGATCGGCACGGGCAAGACCCCAACCGTGGCCGAGGTCGCCGCAGCTCACGCGCACATTCGCAAGGTGCTGGGCGGCCTGACCGGCGAGGCGGCCGGCGTGCGACTGCTCTACGGCGGCTCGGTGAAAGGCAGCAATGCCGCCGAACTGCTGGCGGCCGGCGACGTCGACGGCGCCCTGGTGGGCGGGGC
>Ga0209066_10003680_pt1 | contig 17295 bp, 17 predicted proteins | sample All_14_2_FD_187198 | JGI IMG/M metagenome (GOLD analysis project Ga0209066, IMG submission 187198) | Freshwater microbial communities in response to fracking from Pennsylvania, USA - Allegheny Zone_MetaG_DW_15 (SPAdes) (version 2) ... | reverse complement strand
CCCCGAACCCCCATGAATAAAACCATCCTTCGGCTGTCCGCCCTCGTCACAACGGCCGGTTTCACCCTGCCTTCCGCAGCCCATGCGGAGGCCGTTTCCGAAGCCGCTACCACCTGGCACGCGCAATCGCTCGGGCAGGCCCTGGCCTACACCGCATTATTTGCCCTTGCCGGGACGGCGCTGGCGATTCTCGGTTACAAACTTTTCGACAAATTCACACCCGGCGATCTTCACCGTGAGATCGTGGAAAACCGCAACGTGGCGGCGGCCATCGTTGCCGGCTCGGTCATCATCGGGGTATCCCTCATCATCGTGGCCGCGATCATGGGCTGACGCCACGGGCTGTGAAACGCAGTTCCAAGATCAAACTACTCCTCGCGGGCGGCCTCGCCGCCGGTGCCCTCGCCTCATGCGGTCCCAATCCCACGCGTGTCAGCACGGAAAATGTCTACGTCAACGACCAGCAGGTGCCCGGGGCGGGGTACTATCACGCCCCTTTCCACGCCTTTTTCAACAAGCCCTACAACTTCTACGACGCGGGGAGGAGACAGTATTATTATGGCGGGCTCTGGGGTAGCGACCCCTACCAGAGCATCATCAATATTTCCGCCCCCACACCGGAAGCCGCGCGTGCCGCCGAGGCCGCCCGCACGGATATCGTGCGCGGCGGATTCGGCAGCACGGCCCACGGCCGCAGCGTTTACTCCTGATGCAACGCCACACGTGTCAGCCCAGGCCCGATTGGCGGACCCAAGTGGAGAATATCGGCCTCACCTACCATTCCCATGAAGACGGCCCCTATTGGAATGAATCGGCCTGCTACGAATTGACCGCGGACGAGGTGGAGCGCCTGGAAAAGGCCGCCAAAACCCTCCACCACCTTTGCATCGATGCCGCGGAAGCCGTGATCAACCACAACTGGTGGTCCCGGCTCGGTATTCCGGACATGGCCGTGCCCGCCATCCGGCGTTCCTGGGAGCGGGATGATTTCAGCCTCTACGGCCGTTTTGATTTCGCCTTCGGCGGCGGCGGGGAGCCCCAACTCCTCGAATACAACGCCGACACCCCCACCAGCCTGGTTGAAGCCTCGGTCGCCCAGTGGTTCTGGTTGCAGGATACCCGCCCCGGGGCCGACCAGTTCAATTCCATACACGAGCGGCTCATCGCCGCATGGCAGCGGTGGGGCGGCACGACGATCCATTTCAGCAGCATCAAGGACCACGCCGAGGACATCCAGACCGTGCGTTATCTGCGCGATACCTGCGAACAGGCGGGAGTGGCCACGCACGAAGTGTTCATGGAAGACATCGGCTGGAACCGGAACCGGGAAATCTTTGTCGACCTCGCCGGGGAGCGCATCCTGAACTGCTTCAAATTGTATCCGTGGGAGTGGCTCTGGCATGAGGAATTCGGCCCGAACCTTGCGGGGGATCCGGTTCAATTCCTGGAGCCCGCGTGGAAAATGTTGCTCAGCAACAAGGGCCTCCTTCCCATTCTCTGGGAACTCTTCCCGGGACATCCCAACCTCCTCCCCTCGCACGAAAATCCCGCGCCGCTCGGCGCAGACTACATCCGCAAACCCCGCCTGAGCCGGGAAGGCGCCAACGTGACCCGGGTCGAGGGCGGCGTGGCCGTCGAGGAAACCGCCGGGGATTACGGACAGGAAGGCTTCATCTACCAGGCCTTGGCGGGATTGCCCGACTTCGACGGACACCATCCCGTCTTCGGGGTTTGGGTGGTGGACCACGAACCGGCCGGACTGGGCATCCGCGAAGACACCGGACGCATCACGGGAAACCTGAGCCGTTTTGTGCCCCATTTTTTCATGCCATGAGCTACCCCAAACCACCCCTGGTCCGTGTCGGTATGTCGTGCACGCTTGGCGGGCGGCGGTTCTCCGTGGTGGGACGGGTCGTGCTCGGCGTCGATGTGGACCGCCAAACTTACTATTGGAACGAGTTCAATCTGGTTGATGCGGCTGGCACTTCGCTGACACTGGTCTATGAGGAAACGGATGACGGGGGCGATTGGAAAATGTTCAAGCTCCTGGAACCGGTCCACCCGATTTCCGCCGGCGCGGCCGCCAAGTCCCAAGTGGGCGATTCCGTGGAATTCGAAGGACGCCAGGCGCGCATTACCATGGTGGACCAATCCCGCGTGTACCAAATCGAGGGAACAGCCCCCGAGGGGGTGGAGATGGGTGATGTGGCGGATTACTTCAACGCCGAATCCGGGATCGATATGTATGTCGCAAGCTGGACGGGCGACGAAATCGAATTTTACAAAGGAAGAACCATCACGACCAAACGTCTGTGTGAGGCCTTCGGCCTGCCACAAAGACAGGCGGAAAGTCCCTCTTTCCCCAAATTTCTTTTGTCCTTCTTGGGGACAAACTTCTGGGTTCTGTTGATCATCACAGTATTTCTTTTCAATGGCTTTATCAGCATGGACTGGGGGCGCAAGTCCACCTCACCGCCACCCTCCAAACTGGAAGCACCCGCGTTGCGACTGGCCAGCGGTGCCCAGGGCCTTCTCGACCACACCACCTACACAGTCTCCGGCCACAAAGTGGTGGACGTGGCGGAAATCGAAGGCAAATTCGCCCGGCTGGAATACGATCTCACCGATCCCAACGGGGACCACGCCCTGCTTGTCCATGGGCTCGACCGGAAGAAGCCCGGCTGGCACCTGTTCAAACCGGTCACCCCGCCCAAATACTTCACACCCTACGACGCCGCCGCCAAGCGCAGGCAGGACAAGCTTCTGCTCGACGGGCATTTCTTCCAGGTGGACCGCCTCTTCCTTTGTCGGCCGGCCCTGACCGGAAGAACCACGGCAGCCTCCAGTTGGCCGGAATCTGTGCAGTATGGTTTTATCGCCCACGAGAATGCCGAATGCCTGCTCGCCCGATGGACCGAATCCGGAATCGAGTTCCATCTCGGCCACAGTGTGAACGAAACCGAGGTTCTCGGGGCCTTGGACAAAAGAAAAAACTGATTCCGCCCCGCCCCATCACCGACTACGATCCCCTCCCATGCGCACCCTCATCCTTGGCGGCACCGGCCTCATCTCCACAGGGATCGTCAAACACCTCCTCGCCCGGGGTTCGGATGTGGCCGTATTCAACCGCGGCCAGCGGCCCGGCACCATCGGCCCGAAACCCGTCCACCTCCCCGGCGACCGCAACGACCCCGCTTCGCTCGCCGCCGCCGCCGCACAAAATTTCGACGTCGTCATCGACATGATCGGCTTCACCCCGGAACAGTCCGGCCTCGCCATCCAGGCCTTTGGCGGCCATTGCAAACACTTCATCTTCTGTTCCACCGTCTGCACTTACGGCGTCAAAATCCCTGCGGACGTCGTCGTTGACGAATCCTTCCCCCAGGAACCCATCAGCGTCTACGGCAAAAACAAACTCCTCTGCGAACAGAAAATTCTCGGGGCCGCCCGGGAGGGAAAATTCGCCGCCACCGTCATCCGCCCGAGCTGCACCTATGGCCCGGGCAGTTCCCTGATCGACCAATTCGAATCCAACCCCGTCTCCTGGGATCGCATGGCCAGGGGCCTTCCCGTCCTCTTGGCCGACGGCGGCATGGGACTCTGGAACTCCACCCACCGCGATGACGTCGGCAAACTCTTCGCCTACTCGGCACTTAACCCCGTCACCTACGGCAAATCCTACAATGCCACCACCCAGCGGGTTTTCACCTGGCGGGACATCTACCGTGAAACCGCCGCCGCCCTCGGCACCACCTCCCGGATCATCTCCGTCCCCGCCGATTGGATCATCGACCACGACCCCAAACGCTTCGGACTCCTGGCCGAAATCACCCGTTATCATGGGGCCTACACCAGTGCCGCCGCCATGGCGGACGTCCCCGAATTCCGCTGCGAAGTGGACTACGTCGACGGCGCAAAGGAGACACTGGAAGACCTCCGCCGGCGCAAGGCCTGGCGCAGCGACGACGATGGACTCTACCAAAAAATGGTCGATTCCGCCCTCGCCCTGGGTTTCAAACCCCAGCCGGCATAGCTTTGGCATTCCCTATTCCGGCATCCGCCTGACTTTTCGTGCCCCTCGGCCCTTCTGTAGCCGGCCCCGCTGGGGCCGGTCCGGGGTCAACTCGCCCCGGCTCACCCCTTGGGCCCGCCCAGAAATGCCATCGACAGAAACCCGCCTTCCGGGCAAATTCTTCCACTTATGTCCGTTTGGAATCTGGCCAACCCGAACCTCCGCCAACTCGTGCCCTACGAGCCCGGAAAACCCATCGACGACGTCGCCCGGGAACTCGGGCTCGACCCCGCCAGCATCATCAAGCTCGCCTCGAACGAGAACCCCCTCGGCCCGTCCCCCAAGGCCGTGGCCGCCATGCAGGCCGCCCTCCAGGGCCTCCACATCTACCCCGACGGGGGTTGTTTCCACCTCCGCAATGCCATCGCCGACAAAATGAACGTCGACCGCTCGATGGTCATCCTCGGCAACGGTTCCAACGAAATCATCGAACTCGCCTACCACGCCTTCGGACGGCCCGGTTGCACCAGCGCCGTGGCCAGCCGCTACGCTTTTGTCGTCTACAAACTCATGGCCCAGCTCTTCGATGTGGAATTCATCGAGGCGCCCGACCGTGAATTCCACCACGACCTCGCCGCCATCAACGCCGCCATCCGCCCGGACACCCGGCTGGTCTTCGTGACCAACCCGAACAATCCCACCGGCACCCGCATTCCCAACGACGAATTGAAGGCTTTCATCGACGGCCTGCCCCCGCATGTCATGTGCGTGCTCGACGAGGCCTATTACGAGTTCCTGGAAAATCCCCCGCCCACCATCGAGTGGGTCAAACAAGGGGCCCGCATCATCGTGCTCCGGACTTTTTCGAAGATCCAGGGCCTGGCCGGGTTGCGCGTGGGCTATGGCATCGCCTCGCCTGAAACCGCGGAAATCCTCCAGCGTTGCCGCCAACCCTTCAACTCCAACAGCATGGCCCAGACCGCGGCCCTCGCCGGGTTGCAGGATACCGACCACATGGCCCGCACCCGCACCATGACCCTGGAAGGACGGGCCCGCCTGCAGGCTTTTTTCACCAAGCTCGGCCTGAAATTCGTCCCGTCCGAGGCCAATTTCGTCTTCGTGGAAGTGGGCGACGCCGACCGGGTGTTCAAGGCCCTCCTGCGTGAAGGCATCATCATCCGCTCGATGACCAGCTACGGTCTGCCTGCCTGGGTCCGCGTCTCCATCGGCACCCCCGAACAAATGAAGCGCTTCGAAGCCGCCTTCCCCAAGGTGCTGGTTGCCTGATATGAGCTGCACCGTCGCCATCTTTGGTCCGGGATTGCTCGGGGGCTCGCTCCTTTTGGCCCTCCGCAAGCGCCAGCCCTCCACCCGCCTCCGGGCCTGGGCCCGCCGTCCGGAAGCCCTCGGTCCCATCCGGGAAAAGGGACTGGCCGATTTCAGCGACACCGATCCCTCCGCCGTGGCCGCAGGCGCCGATCTCGTCGTGCTTTGCACTCCCGTGGGTGCCATGGCCGGATTGGTGGAACAAATCACCCCGTCTCTTTCCCCGCAAAGCATCGTCACGGATGTGGGCAGTGTGAAGGCGCCCGTCCACCACGCCATCGCCCCGCTCGCCCAGGGCAAATTTTCCTGGCTCGGCAGCCACCCCATGGCCGGAAGTGAACAGTCCGGACTCGCTGCCGCACGCGAAGACCTCTTCGACGGTTCACTCACCATTCTCACCCCCGTGCCCGCCACCCCGGAAGCCACGGTCACCTCCCTCCGTTCGTTCTGGGAATCCGTCGGCAGCCGGACCATCACCTGCGCCCCCACCGAGCACGACCGCCGGGTCGCCGCCATCAGCCACCTCCCCCACCTTCTCGCCGCCATCCTCGTGAATGCCGCCGACGCCGACGCCCGGGCCGTCGCCGGACCCGGCTTCCGGGATGTGACCCGCATCGCCGCCGGCCCCGCCGGGATGTGGACGGAAATTCTGCTCGAAAACAAGGAGGCCGTCCTCCTCGCCCTTGATGCCCTCGAAGCCGGATCCCGCGAGGCCCGCCAGGCCCTGGCCCAGGGGAACGCCGCCGAAATCACCACCCTCTTACACAAAGCTTGTCAGGCCCGCCGTTCGCTGTCTTGAATTCACCACGCCTTCCCTATGTCCAAAATCAAGGTCTACCGCATCCGCAAACTGTCCGCCGACTTCGAAATGCCCGGCGACAAATCCATGTCCCACCGCTCCATGATGATGGCCGGTTTGGCTGACGGCATCACGCGGGTCACCGGTTTCCTGCCCAGCGAGGACTGCCTCTCCACCCTCCATGCCATGCAGGCCCTCGGCGTGGAAATCGACTCCATCAGCCCCACGGAATACCTCGTCCACGGCCGCAATGGCAAATTCCGCGCACCGGGCGAACCGCTCGACTGCGGCAATTCCGGCACCACCATGCGCCTCATGGCCGGCCTCCTTTCGGGCCAGCCTTTTTCCACCAAGCTTTTCGGCGACGCCTCGCTCTCGCGCCGTCCCATGAAGCGGATCAAGGCCCCCCTTGAGGCCATGGGGGCCACGATCCACTGCGAAGGGGCCGACGACCGTCCCCCGATCGAGGTCCGCGGCGGCCCGTTGAAGGCGATCGACTACACCACGCCCGTTCCCAGCGCCCAGCTCAAGTCGGCCATCCTCCTCGCCGGGCTCCAAGCCAAGGGCAGCACCCGCGTCACGGAAAAAACCCTCTCGCGCGACCACACCGAGCGCATGCTGCGCCACTTCCACGCCAACCTGGTCCAGGAAGGCACCAGCGTCACCGTCCACGGCGGCACCACCCTCCATGCCCAGGATTTCAAGGTCCCCGGCGACTTTTCCTCCGCCGCATTCTGGCTTGTGGCGGCGTCCTCCATGCCCGGGGCACATCTGAAAATCCGCAACGTCGGCCTCAACCCGACACGCACCGGTCTCCTCACCATCCTTCTCCGCATGGGCGCCCAGTTGCGGGAATCGGTCAACGAGAACAGCACCGAATCCTGCGGCACCCTCGAGATCATCGAGGGTACCCGTCTCAAGGGCACGGAAATCGGCGGGGCCGAGATCCCCAATGTCATCGACGAAATCCCCATCATCGCCGTGGCCGCCGCCCTCGCCCAGGGAAAGACCGTCATCAAGGACGCCGCCGAACTCCGGGTCAAGGAATCCGACCGCCTCGCGGCCATCGCCACCAACTTCCGTGCGTTCGGCGTGCCGATCGAGGAAACCCCCGACGGCCTCATCATCGAGGGCGGAGCCCCGCTCCATGCCGCCCGCGTCCCCAGCTACGGCGACCACCGCATCGCCATGGCCAGCGCCATCCTCGGCCTCTTTGCCGAGGGGGCCAGCATCGTGGACGACACCGACTGCATCATGACTTCCTACCCCACCTTCGAAAAACACCTGGCCGAAGTGCTGGACGGCGACACGGCCAGCAAGTTTGCCGTCAAATGGCCCTTCCGCAAAAAAGCCGTACGCCCCGCCGTAGAAAAGGCAGAAAAACCATGATCCTCAATCCTGTCATCGCCATCGACGGTCCTGCCGCCTCCGGCAAAAGCACCGTCGCCCGCCTCGTCGCCCAGAGCCTGCAATTTGTCTATGTCGACACCGGCGCCATGTACCGCAGCTACGCCTGGCTCGCCCTCGAGGAAAAATGCGATCCCTCCGACCGCGAGGCCGTCAAGGCCCTCATCGCCCGCTCAAAATTCGAGACCCTCTTCACCGACGGGGTGCTGGAACTCCGACTGAACGGCATCGATCCCACCACCCATATCCGCGCCGACCGGATCAATGCGGTGGTTTCCCAGATTGCCTCCATCCCCGAACTCCGGGAATTCCTCGTCATCCGCCAACGCGAACTCCGCAACCGCAAGCCCCTGGTCATGGAAGGGCGCGACATCGGCACCGTGGTGTTCACCGACACCCCGCACAAGTATTTCATTGATGCCGACCCGGCCGTGCGTGATGCACGTCGCAAGAACCAGGGCCAGAACGATGCCCTCGCCCAACGGGACGCCCAGGACCGCGGACGCCGTGTCGCCCCCCTCACCATGGCGGCGGACGCCAAGCTCATCGACAGCACCCACGTTCCCGCGGATGAAATTGCCCGCACGATCGTGGAAGAACTGAAAGTGCGCGGCATCCAATCCCGTGCTTGATTCAACGAATCCACTGCGCCGCAGCCCAAAGCCGATAGCTGAGAGCCGACAGCCCGTATGAGATCCCCCTTCTACCTCCTCATCCAGGCGGCCAGCGCACTGCTTTTCCGGACGTTCTACGACTACCGCGTGCACGGCGCGGAGCATGTTCCCTGGGACGGCTGCCTCATCGCGGGCAACCATGACAGTTTTTTCGACCCCCCGCTGATCGGCTGTACCCTTGAAAGCGGCCCCCACTACCTCGCCCGCAAAACCCTTTTCGACCACCCGCTTTTCGCCAGGGCCATCGCCGGCCTGAAAGCCCATCCCATCGACCAGGACCGCCCCGACATGGCGGGACTGAAACGCATCATCGGTATCGCCCGGAAAGGCGGCGGGGTGGTCCTTTTCCCCGAGGGTTCGCGCAGTTGGGATGGAAAACTCCAACCCGCCCAGCCCGGCATCGGACTGGTCGTGGCCAAGGCCGGGGTGCCGGTGGTCCCCGTGCGGATCTTCGGCAGCCACGAGGCCTGGCCCCGCGACGGACGCCCCCGCCTGTTCACCCCCATCCGCGTCGCCTTCGGCCCGCCCATCGAGTTTCCGAAAATCCCGAGCGACCGGGATACCTACCAAGTGATCGGCGATAAAATCATGGCCGCCATCGCCGCGATCCCGTATCCGGAAGATTGACCCATCCGGACGCCGGACTTCAACCCAGCGCGTTTTTCAGCTGCCGGCCCTTCCGGTTCTGATCGTGCAGCAGGCTGGAACAAACCAACCGGCAGATGTCAAACACCACGGGATCCTGGATGAAATAGTAGACATGGGCCCCCTCGCGGCGGCGGCCCACCAATCCGGATTGCGTCAGCAGGCCGAGGTGCTTGGAGACATTCCCCTGGGTCGACTGCACCGCGCGCATCAGTTCCCCCACGTTTTTATCGCCGGCTTCCAGCGCGTGCAGCAGCCGGAGCCGCATGGGCTCGCCCATGGTCTTGAACCTCTGGGCCACCATCTCCATGACGTCCGGGGGGACTTTGTTCGCCTTCATGCCCCAGCTTGCCCCGGTTTGGGGGTCCGGGCAAGATAATATTGACATATGTCTATTTAGTTATATGTTTATATTTATGAATCAAGCACCTTCGTCCATTTCATCGGGAAAATCCCAGCGCATCGTCATCATCGGTGGTGTTGCCGCCGGGGCATCCGCCGCAGCCCGCGCCCGCCGGCTCTCCGAAACCTCCAGCATCACGCTCGTCGAACGCGGCCCGGATGTCTCTTTCGCCAATTGCGGCCTTCCCTACCACATCGGCGGCGAGATCACCGACCGTTCCCGGCTCGCCCTGCAAACTCCCGAATCCCTGCGCTCCCTCCTGGCCATCGATGTCCGCGCGGGAACCGAGGCCCTCTCCATCGACCGCACCCACAAGACCGTCACCGTGCGGCGCCTGGCCGATGGCAGGGAGGAATTCCTGGCCTACGACAAACTCCTGCTGGCACCGGGTGCGGCACCCCTCCGTCCTCCCCTGCCGGGCATCGACGATCCCCGGATCCTGACCCTGCGCAATCTCCAGGACATGGACCGCATCAAGCAGGCCGCCTCGACCGCCCGGCGGACCGTCATTATTGGCGCCGGATTCATCGGCCTGGAAATGGCCGAACAATTGCACCGCCTCGGCAAGGAAGTCACCGTGGTCGAAATGCTCGACCAGGTCCTGCCGCAGATGGACCCGGAAATGACCCTGCCCATCCGGCGCGAGTTGGAATCCCAGGGAGTGAAACTCGTGCTCGGGGATGGCATCGCCTCATTCGTGCCGTCGCCCGGCGGCCTGAACGCCGTGCTCAAATCCGGCCGCGAAATCGCCGCCGACCTTGTTCTGTTGAGCATCGGAGTCCGGCCGGAGAACCAACTGGCCAAGGCTGCCGGCCTGGAACTGGGTGCACGCGGGGGCATCCGGGTCAATCCCTGGCTGCAAACCTCGGACCCCGACATCTATGCGGCAGGCGATGCCGTGGAATCCACCGACCGCCTCACGGGCACCCCCATGAGCCTTCCCCTCGGCGGGCCGGCCAACCGCCAGGGCCGCACCGCCGCGGACCACATGTTCATGGGTGACAGCGCCCGCCCGTATCCCGGCCACACGGGCACCGCCATCGTGCGCGTCTTCGACACCGTGGCCGCCGTGACCGGCTGGACCGAAAAACGACTGCGCACGGAAAACAAACCCTTCGGGACCACCACGGTCACCGACCACCAGCACGCCGGTTACTACCCCGGGGCGGTTCCCATCACCCTCAAAATTCTCTGGAACCCGGAGGACGGCGTCCTCTACGGGGCCCAGTGCAGCGGGGTCGACGGGGTGGACAAACGCATCGACGTCCTCGCCACGGCCCTGTCCGCGCGCCTGACCATCGATAATCTGGCCGACCTGGAATTGGCCTACGCCCCGCCATTCGGCAGCGCGCGGGATGTCGTCAACACGGCGGGTTTCGCCGCCCGCAACATCCGCGACGGTCTCAACCGCCCGGTGCGTTCCCTCACACCGGAATCCGGGGTGATCCTCGATGTCCGTCCCAAGGCCATGGCCGACGCCGCCCCCGTGGCGGGAGCGCTCAACATTCCTTTCCCGGAACTCCGCTCCCGGCTGGGTGAACTGGACCGTTCCAAGGAATACACCACCGTCTGTGCCCTGGGAAAAACCAGTTACTTCGCCCACCGCGTTCTCGAGGAAAACGGATTCCGCTCGCACAGCCTGGCCGGCGGCCTTCGCCTGCTCCAGCCCCCGACACCTGTGGCCGCCGCACCGTCTTCCCCCGCATCCGCCGAGACAACCCTGCCCGCAGCCGTTGGACCGGTGGTTAAAGTGGATGCCTGCGGGCTGGCCTGTCCCGGGCCCCTGCTCAAAGTCCGCCAAAGCCTCGACGCCCTGCCCGAAGGGGGTTCGTTGGAAGTGACCGCCTCGGATCCTGGTTTTGCCGCAGACATCGTGGCGTTCTGCCGGTCAACGGGCCTTCCTGAACCGGTCATCACCAAACAAAAGGGCATCATTCATGCCCTCATCTGCAAGACCCAGTCAGGGCTCTCCCCCGCAACAGCCCGGGGCGCCTCCGGGGCCAATCCGGACACCACGCTGGTCGTGTTCTCCCAGGAAATGGACAAGGCGCTCGCAGCCCTGGTTATTGCCAATGGCGCGGCGGCCATGGGCGGAAAAGTCACCCTGTTCTTCACCTTCTGGGGACTGAATGTCCTGCGCCGCGATCCCGCGCCTCCGGTAGCCAAGGGCCTGCTCGACCGCGTCTTCGGCTTCATGCTGCCGCGCGGTCCCGGCCAGCTTCCCCTCTCCAACATGCACTTCGCCGGCATGGGCACGGCGATGATGAAATGGCGCATGGGATCCAAGGGATTGCCCAATCTTCCCGGCTTGCTGGCCGCGGCCCGGGATCAAAAGGTCCGACTCGTCGCCTGCTCCATGTCGATGGATGCCATGGGACTCCGGAAGGAAGAACTGGTCGATGGCGTCGAAATCGGAGGAGTGGCGGACTTTATGGCCGCCTCTGCCGCCAGCGGTACCAACTTGTTCATTTGACGGACCCGTTGCCCGGATAGACCCCTGCCATGCAGGGGTTCATCGCCCAGACGGTCACACGAACCATCCCTCCTGGCCCAAGCAGAAGTTCGTCGAAGGATTGCATCCCCGACGGCGGACTGCTATGTGAAGCCTAGAGGCAAATCCAATGATCAGACGATCCACACGCACACACCTCCGTCCACCCCTGCCTGGGACCTTGCCACGACTGGCAGCCATTCTTCTGCTGCCGTTATTTTTGGCGGCAGCCCCCGTGCGGGCCGAGGGCCTTTTCACCCTGACCAAAGATTCCGGCGCGACCCGCTCCACCCTCAGCGGACTGGAGGACAGGACCTGGCCTGCCAAGGTCGGGGACGCTGACATCTGCCTGTGGAAGGACGACAAGCTGGCCGTCTACAGCATCACCATCGACACCATGTTCAAGGCTGCCCATGGATGGTGGAAGAGTCAGTGCGCCGAATACAAGGTCACGCTTCCCATCACCGTCCTCTGCGTGCCGAGTCTGGTCGGGTCTTCCTTTGGGGAGTGGCCGGACTGGCAGAAGTACGTCTCCGAGGGCTTCGAAGTGGCCTCGCACACCATGACCCACGGGGCAGGATTCAAAAAGGACGCCTCGGGAGAGTGGGTCCCCCCCGCCGGTTGGCCGGGGACCGAGTGGGAATATTCCGAATCCCGAAAGCAGATCGAGGCCAATATCCCCGGCTACCGGGTCCGATCGATGTGCCCCGCTGGTGGGGGAGGGAAAGGGTTTCGCGACAAAACGACCGCCGCAATTTTTTACCTCTGCCAGCGCAACGGCGGCCGCATGCTCAACTCCCCAGGGAAAATCGACTACCAGAGCATCAACTACACCAGCGCCGTCTCCATGGCCGGAAACCTCGGGAAAGGGAAGGAAAGCATGGATCCCGAAAACCTCTTCAAGCCAGGCCAGGAGTATTACCGCGGCTGGGCGGTGCTGATGCTTCACTGGGGCGAGCAAAATCCCAAATCCGAGGAGTTCCCCTCCACCGTCAAGCTACTCGAGTTTTTTCAGGGAACCCACGCCGCCGACGTCTGGCCCGGCCTCTTCGGCGATGTCGCCCAATACGGCCAGGAGCGCGATACCGCCACCCTCAAAATTGACGAAGTCACCCCGGGGCGCATCTCCGGCACGCTCACCTGCCTGATGGATCCCGAACATTACCAGTATCCGCTCACCCTCAAGGTGCGGATCGACAACGCCTGGAGCCAGGTCACGGCCAGCCAGAAAAATGCCGACATCCCCGCCACCATCATCACCCACGAGGGGAACAACTACGCCCTGGTCCATGTCGTGCCCAACCGGGGCCCGTTCACTCTTTCGCAAAAGGGTAGGTGATTCCCCAGGTAGGCCTCTTTCATTTTAACGAGAGCCCTTCGGGACAGAACCGAAAGACCCGCCGCGTGGCGAGCCTGCTTCCGGCATCAAACTCCTGGACCGCGTCAGCAACCAGCGGAATCAACCTGTTCATTTGATGGATTTTTCAATCCGCAACGCGTGTCCCCGGACCAGGGCGGCGGCCACCTTTCGCCGCGCCCTGCGGACGATCCGGTCAAAGGTCTGTCGGGAAACACCCATGTGTTTCGCTGCATCCTGGTGGTAGAGATCCTCGTAGTCGGCAAGCCGCAGGGACTCCAATTCATCCGGCCCGAGAACAATCTCTTCGAGGTCACGCAACGGAATGCCCGCCGGCTTGTAATACGTGGCAAGCGGGGAATGCGCTATTCTTCTGGGACAGGGGGGACGGGGCATACAATAACGGGTTGACGTTCGATGTTTTGAGCATATGCTCATAATTAATGAATGTCAAACCTGCCGTGAGCCCGGCCCAAAACACCCTGTCCATCGCCATTCCCCTTGCCGGGAACGTCTTCGCCCTGCACTTCGGCGCTGCGAAGGAATTTATGATTTTCGAAGGGCACCCCGTGGAGAAAACCCTGGGTTATGCCAGGATCATGGCAGCCCCGGAACACAAGCCGGGCTCTTTGCCGGAATTTCTCGCCGCACAAAAGGTGGATGCCGTGGTCGCCTCGTCCATCGGGGAACGCGCCCTGCTCATGCTCGCAGATGCGGGCATCACCACCTATCTCGCAGATGGCTCCCAATCGCCGGTGGAATTGGCGACCGCCTGCCTGCTCGGAAAATTACCCCGTGCCAACAAGGAAAATTCGCGGTGCCAAGGCGGACACCACGACCACGATGAACACACCTGCCACAGCCACTGAGCCGCCGGACGGAACTTTTCAAGAGTTGCACCGCGGCTGTTTCGCCTGCGGTGCGGACAATCCGGGCGGTTTGAACCTGCGATTTATGGCGGGTGACGACGGGGTATCGACAGCCGAATGGCAGCCTTCGCCCGGATTTTGCAGCTACCCCGGACGCCTGCACGGGGGCGTGATCGCAACCCTGCTGGACAGTGCCATGGTCCACGCACTTTTCACAATGGGCATAGCCGGGGTGACGGCGGAACTCTCGATTCGCTACGCAAAAAGTATCAGCGTCAACCGACCTCTCCAGGTGGACGGCTGGATGGAGTCGGAACGGCGCGGGATTTTCCTCTGCAAAGCCCGGATCCAACAATCCGGAATCCCCTGTGTGCGGGCCACGGCAAAATTCATGACCACGCCGGAATATCCACCCTGCTCCCCCCGCCCCTTCAGGCAAACTTCGCCGAATCCGACAAAGCGCCTTTCATTTCCAGAAAGCCAGTAACAACCCACATATCCCCCTCCCATGGAACATCCCAATCCGTCCATTCGAACAATTCTACCACGCATCCTGAATGCCCTGCTCTGGCTGGTCTTTTGTGCCATGGCGGGTACGGGGCTTTTGCTGGCATTCCGCCTCCCGCCCGGATCACGCGGCGGCCGCGGCCTGTCGGCCTGGGGCATGTCCCGGCATGAATGGGGCGATTGGCATACCTGGCTGTCCTACGCCTTCCTCGCCCTGATCCTCCTGCATCTGGTGCTGCACTGGCGCTGGTTCTGGCAGGTGGCCTCACGGAAAAAAACATGGCCGCTCATCCTCGGTTTTGGAGCCGGCCTGCTTCTGATGGCGGCCCTGGCCCTCCAGCCTGTGGCCACGCACGGCAATCCCGGAAAGGGACCGCCCCAAGAGCACCTCAAAAGTCCTTGAACAGGACTTTGGAATTCCGACCGCTGTCTGCGTACTTCTGGCGCCGGTCCGGGGGCAGCATGTCCACCGAACCTTCCATGAACCCGCCCTTCTGCTGGAAATAGTTGAACGTCCGCGTCGAAAGCACGATCAGCCGCTTCACGCCCGTCTCCCGGGCCCGGGTTTCCAGGAAATGCATCAGCTTCCGGCCGATGCCCTGGTTCTCATGCGAGGACGACACCACCACACAGGCCAGTTCGGCGACCTTGGGGTCGGCGCCGAAGATATGCAGCGCTGCACAACCCAGCACCGTCTTGTCGATTTCATAGACGTAAAAATTGGAAATCTCCGCGGTGATTTCCTGCTCGCTGCGCTGGAGCACTTCCTGGGCCTGGACCGATTCCCGCACCAGGCGCAGGATCGACCGGACATCCCGCTTCCGGGCCTTGCGGATGGCTTCGTATTCGTTCGCGTAAACCATCGTGCCGATGCCCTCGTTGGAGAACACCTCCCGCAACAGGGCTTCTTCCGTCCGCCCATCCACGATGTGCGCCCGGTTGACCCCGTTGAGGCAGGCCGCCACCCCGTGCTCGAGCTTGGAAATCAATTCCGGCGGGTCGGTCTCCCGGTTCTTGCGCACGTAAGCCTCGGCCTCCGCCACGGAGAACTGGGCGGAAAGCTTGCCCGCCATGGCCACCCCGTTGCTGGGACCCAGAAAAATCAATTTTGCCGCCTTGAGCGACCGGGCCACGGCCAGGGCCACCCCGTCGGAATTGACCCGGAACGTCCGTCCCTCGCCGTCAAAACCCATGGGGGGGATGATCGGGATGATGCCGTGATTGAGGGCGGTCTGGAGAAATTCCACATCGACCCGTTCCACCCGTCCGGTGTGCTGGAGGTCGTGGCCGCTGATGATCCCGGCCGGGTGGGCGATGATGGCATTGCTCACCATGGCCCGCTGGTCGGCCTCGCTGAAGGCCTCCAAAAGCTCATGGGCCACGGCGTTTCCCGCCGTGATGGCCAGTTGCAGGGTGGCGGCGTCCGTCACCCCCATGCCATCCGTATTGCTCGGTGTGATGCCCATCTGCTTCCCGAAGGATTCGATCTGCTGGCTGGCCCCGTGGACCAGTACGATGTTGATGTTGACCGACCGCAGCACGGCGATGTCGAGCACGAGGTTGCGCAGCGAATCCGCGTTCAGTACGACGCTGTCCACCGCCAGCACGAAGGTCCGGTCCCGGAACCGTGAGGTGTAGGTCAATATGCCACGTAGACTGGATGAAATCATCGAGCGGATTATTATCCCGCCCGGGCGACGATTCCCAGAGAAAACTCGCGCCTTTTCCATTTGCGGTCCAGGATGTGCTTCCCTCCGGACACCGCTTTTCATCGAACCATCCCACCATTCAACAATCCAACCATTCCCCATGCGTTACCGCATCCAACACACCACACGCTACAACTACGGGGAAAAAGTGGGCTTCGCCGAGCACCATCTCCTGCTCAGGCCCCGCGAAGACCACCATGCCAGGCTGGAATCCTTCGACCTCCGCATCATGCCCTCCTCCAAGATCCGCTGGGTCCGGGACATGCACGAAAACCACATCGCCGTGGCCCAACCGGAAGGGCAGTCGAAGCAATTGGTCATCCAGATGGAAGCCGTGGTCGCCATGCACCAGGACAATCCGTTCGACTTCCTCCTTTCCCCCCATGCCACCCATTTCCCCTTTCCCTACCATCCATTCGAACAACATGCCCTCCTTCCCTACCTCACCGCGGCGGGCCGGCTGCCCGATCCCGCGGTCTCCAGTTGGCTCGGGCAATCCCCTGCGAAAGACTGGACCGGCGATACCGTCGACGTACTCACCCGCCTGAACCAGCGCCTGCACGCCGGGTTGGGCTACTCCCGCCGCGACGAACCCGGAATCCAAACCCCCGGGGAGACCCTGTCACAAGGCGGGGGCAGTTGCCGGGATTTCAGTGTCCTCTTCATTGAAGCCGCCCGTGCCCTCGGCCTGGCAGCCCGTTTCGTCAGTGGCTACCTCCACACTTCGGCCGACGGGCCCGGACGGGCGGAACAATCGATGCATGCCTGGGTCGAGGTTTATCTTCCCGGGGCGGGCTGGAAAGGGCTCGATCCCACCAACGGGATATTCTGCACTTCCGATTTCATCCCCGTGGCCGTCTCCGCGGACCCCGAATGGGTCAATCCCATCCAGGGCGGGTATGTCTCCGCTGTGAAGGTGGAAAACGACCTGGACGCCACCGTCCAGGTGACGAAGCTGGACTAGTGTCTCATTGAATGGACAACGCCTTAAAATAAGCTGTACATCTTCGGTGCCTTCTGTACGAAGAGGAGATGCGTCCAAAAATCTATCCCATCGCCTTAAATACTTCCGAGCGTCAGTGGCTTGAACAGGTTG